>Ga0194063_10002133_pt1 | contig 12455 bp, 9 predicted proteins | sample SepL3720m_MetaG_FD_155459 | JGI IMG/M metagenome (GOLD analysis project Ga0194063, IMG submission 155459) | Anoxic zone freshwater microbial communities from boreal shield lake in IISD Experimental Lakes Area, Ontario, Canada - Sep2016-L373-20m | ecosystem: Environmental > Aquatic > Freshwater >... | reverse complement strand
CTCGCCCACAGCACCCGGAAAGGTCACCGCCAGCGCACGCTCCGAGAGTTCCGCTGCCATCGCGCGCGCGCGCCAGGTCGCCAGATGGATCACGCCCGCCAGGGGTTCGTAGACCTCGTCTTCAAAAGGTGCGTACTGATGCTCGAGGGCTTCGATCATGGCCTGCGGAAAGTGCCACTTTTGCGCCAGGCCAGCGCTGACCTGGGCATAGCAAAAGCCAAACGCGCTGCGCTCGGCGTCGGCGCGGCCCAGGTCCAACGGGTGTATCTGGCCGTGCAGGTTGGCCGCTTGCTGGGGCATGCAGATGTGAATCGCCAACTCGCCGATGGCGTGGATCAGGCCACAGGTGAAAGCTTCCTGCTGGTTTTGCCGAACCACGCCGGCCAGCTGTCGCGCCACCTTGGCAACGTTCAGGCTGTAGGTCCAGAAGCGCTGCAGATGGATACCGGGCACCGCCTTGAAAGAAGCCGCTGAGGCAGCCTCTGCAGCCATGGCTCGCACATCGGCCAGGCCGAGAATCGCCAAGGATTCGGAGACACTGTGAATCTGCCCGGAAAGCTTGAACTGCTCGGAATTAGACAATTGCAGCAGACGCATCGTCAGCGCCGGATCGGTGCTGATCAGCTGGCTGATCTTCTTCAGGTCTGGCTCGGCGCGCTCAAGCTCGCTAAGCAGCAGCGCAATGACCTGGGGAATGCTGGGCAGAACGAAATGCGCAGCCAGCAAGGCCTGGAGTTCCATGAAAACACATCTCCCTTAGCGAATCTGCTGATGAATAAGCAGGGCTGCCATTATGGCTTATGGGGCACTCAGCTCCGCAGCTGCTTTGCCCCCACTCACTCACCCCCGCCTCTCTCCCGCCCCACCGGGCGGAAGAGAGGAGCCAACAGCCCTATTTGGCCGCGTGCGAAAGCATCGCTGTGCATTTCGGTTGGTAGCGCGAAATTGACGTCTCAATTAACTCTGCGTTGAGCGCCCCACTTGATCTTTCGCCCGGGCTTGTCATTGCGCCCGTCTTTGTCATTGCGCCCGTCTTTGTCGGTGCGCCCGTCTTTGTCATTGCGGGCCTGATCCGCAATCCAGTGGTGGCGTGGCACTGGATCCCGGGTCAAGCCCGGGATGACGACTCCTCAAGCCCGGATGACGACTCCTGAAGCCCGGGACGACGACTCCTGAAGCCCGGATGACAAGACCAAAGTCCGGTGGAGTGCACGGAGTCACCCATCGCGTCGCCCTTGGCCCACACAAACCTGAGACGCGGATTGTGGAGCTCGCAGCAGCACCGGCTCAGGAAGCGGATCCCTTCAACCTGGCAAAAGCAGACGACATGGCACTCATGGCTGGCAGGGCAGCAGCGGATCGGTCACGCGGCGTCCGCTTGGCGCTCTGAAAGTGATTCTCCGCAGCGCTGCCGGCTCGCGTCGCTGCGACGCCGAGTTTCATGCTGAGGGCAATGCGCTTGCGCGCTACATCGACCTCCAGCACCTGCACCTTGACGATGTCACCGGTCTTGACGATCTCGCGCGCGTCGGTGACGAATTTGTGGCTCAACTGGCTGACGTGCACCAATCCGTCCTGATGAACACCGAGGTCAACAAAGGCGCCAAAAGCCGCCACATTGCTGACCGTACCTTCCAGCACCATGCCTTGTTTCAGATCCAAGATGCCCTGCACCTCTTCGCTCAGGCGTGCCACCTTGAAGTCGCCTCGTGGATCACGTCCGGGCTTTTCCAGTTCCGTCAGAATGTCCCCCACCGTGATCACACCAAACTGCGCATCGGCAAACAACTCCGGCTTGAGTTGGTGCAGCAGTTCGGCACGCCCCATCAGCGCGGCTACTTCCCGCCCGCTGTGCTTCACGATTTTCTCCACCACCGGGTAGGTCTCGGGGTGCACCCCCGTCATGTCCAGCGGATTGTCGCCGCCGCGAATGCGCAGAAAGCCCGCGCTTTGCTCGAATGTCTTTGCGCCCAGCCCGCTGACCTGCAAGAGTTGCTGGCGATCCCTGAAGGCACCGTGACTCTCGCGCCAGCCCACCACCGACCTGGCCACGTGGCTGCTCAGACCGGAAACCCGGGACAGCAGTGGCACGCTGGCCGTGTTGAGATCGACGCCCACCGAGTTGACGCAATCCTCCACGACGGCGTCCAGCGTCCTGGCAAGTGCGCTCTGGTTCACATCATGCTGGTACTGCCCGACGCCAATCGACTTGGGATCGATCTTGACCAGTTCCGCCAGCGGATCCTGCAGGCGCCGGGCAATGCTGGCGGCACCGCGCAGACTGACATCGACATCCGGCATTTCCTGCGAGGCAAATTCACTGGCCGAATAGACCGAAGCGCCCGCCTCGCTCACGACCACCTTGTCAATCCCGCGCTCCGAGCTTTTTGCCAGCAGTTTGATCAGGTCGGCTGCCAACCGGTCGGTCTCCCGACTCGCCGTGCCATTGCCAATGGCAATCAGATTGACGCCGTGCTTCAAACAAAGTTGGCTCAGCGTGTGCAGCGAGCCATCCCAATCCTTGCGCGGCTCGTGCGGGAAGACGGTGGCGGTTTCGACCAGCTTGCCGGTGCTGTCCACGAGCGCCACCTTGACGCCGGTGCGGATGCCGGGATCCAGTCCGAGCACCACCCGTGCACCGGCCGGCGCGGCCAGCAGCAGGTCGCGCAGATTGTCGGCAAAGACCTTGATCGCGACCCGCTCTGCATCCTCGCGCAACCGGGCAAACAGATCACGCTCGATCGATAGACTGAGCTTGACGCGCCAGGTCCAGGACACGCATTTGCGAATCAGATCGTCGGCGGCACGACCCTCGTGACTCCAGCCCAGATGCAGTGCAATACGTGCTTCGGCCAGCGACACACCGGCTTTGACCTCGGGCAGCGGCTCGGGCGCCTTCAGGTTGACCTGCAGAATATCCTGTGCACGCCCCCGCAACACGGCCAGAGCGCGATGCGATGGCACACGCCCTATGGGCTCACTGTAGTCAAAGTAGTCGCGAAACTTGGCCACCTCGGCCAGGTTTTCATCCTTGCCCTCGACCAGGCTGGCGCAAAACTGACCCTGCAGCCACAACCACTCGCGCAATTCGCGCACCAGAGCCGGCGCTTCGGCCCAGCGCTCGCTGAGCAGATCGCGCACACCATCGAGCACCGCCTGCACGGTGGAAAAATCAGGCTGCTTGTCCTCGCCCTCGACCACGGGTCGCATCGGAATAACGTAGGCGAGCGCCTCGTCGGCGGGCACGAGTGTGGGATCCTCCAGCAAGGCATCGGCCAGCGGCTCCAGCCCGGCTTCGCGTGCCATCTGCCCCTTGGTGCGGCGTTTCAGTTTGAACGGCAGGTAGAGGTCTTCCAACTCCTGCTTGGTGGCTGCCAGGTGCAGTGCCTGCAACAGCGCCGGCGTCATCTTGCCTTGCTCTTCAATTGCCTTGATCACGCTCTGCAGTCGGTCCCGCAGTTCGCGCAGGTAAGCCAGCCGCGCCTCGATCTCGCGAAGCTCGATATCGTCCAGTCCGTCGGTCGCCTCCTTGCGGTAACGCGCGATGAAGGGCACACTGGCACCACCGTCGAGCAAATCAACCGCAGCCTGTACCTGTTTGTCCCGAACCCGGATTTCCTGCGCGATTTGCGCGATGATTTTTTGCATCCGCCTTGTCAGCCCTTCAGAGCCTGCCTGAGCGCCACGCCAAGCTCGGGCTTGTGGGCAAACGGATCGGTCGGATTGCGTGCCAGCATGATGTCTTCCATGCGCGTCTGCACACTGGCGATGGCTTTGGGGTGGCTGTAGATGTAGAACTGGTTGGCGACGATGGCATCAAACACCTTTTGCGCCACTTCGGCGGCCGTCACTTTTCCAGAACCGACCGCCTTGTCACTCATGGCCTGACCGATGAGTTGACTGCGTGTCGGTTTTCCTGCTGCCATGTCGGCTGGCCGGTTGCGCTGGCTTTGCGTGATGCCGGTTGGCACAAAGAACGGGCACAGGACGCTGGCACCGATCTGCTGGGTCACCAGCGAGAGGTCCTGGTACAGCGTTTCACTCATGCTGACCACAGCGTGCTTGCTGGCGCCGTAGATGCCCATATTGGGCGCATTGAGCAGACCGGCCATACTGGCCGTATTGACGATATGACCCTGGTAAACCGGATCCTTTGCGGCAGCTTCGAGCATCATGGGTGTGAAGACCCGGATGCCGTGCGCAACCCCCATCAGGTTCACGCCAATCACCCACTCCCAGTCCTGCGTGGTGTTTTCCCAGATCAGGCCACCGGCCCCGACGCCGGCGTTATTGAAAACAAAATGAGGGGCACCAAAGCGCTGCTGCACAGCGCGCCCAAGGGTTTCCATTTCGGCGGCCTTGGAGACATCCACCTTGAGCGCCAGCACGGCCGCACCGCACGCCTGTATCTCAGCGGCTGCTTTGTCGAGTGCGTCCTGCTGCACGTCCACCAGCACCAGGTTCATGCCCAGGCGGGCGCCAATACGTGCACATTCCAGGCCGAAACCGGACCCAGCGCCGGTCAGAATGGCGGTTTTGCTTTTGAAATCAGTGATCATTTGAAAACTCCAAGTACAAGGGTTCAGGGTTGCCAGACCATTTCCAGGTGGTCGATGCCGTCTTCGATATACGGCTTGCCAGCGTCCACAAAGCCGTGGCCGCAATAAAACTTCTTCAAGCGCGCCTGTGCACCAATGCGGATCGGCTGCACTCCCCACTGCGTATTGACCGCGGACATCGCTTGCTCCATCAGGCTGTGCCCGAGTCCGCCGCCGCGCGCCTGACGGCGCGTCACGACCCGTCCAATGCTGGCCTCACCAAACTTGACACCGGGCGGGAAACAGCGCGCATAGGCCAGCAGTTCGCCATCGCAGCTCCCCATCAGATGCATGGCTTGGCCATCTGCACCGTCCATGTCTTGAAAAGCGCAGTTCTGCTCCACTGCAAAGACTTCGGTTCGAAGTTGCAGCAGGGCATACAGTTCGGCGACGCTCAATGCATCAAAGCTTGACAGCTTCCACTGCATCACTGCACCTGAAGTCATGCGGGCGAACAGGCCTTGAGCACGTAACCGACGCGCGGGAAGTGCACCTGTACGGTACCGGCGCGCGGGTCGAGACGGCGCAAGGTGTAACGGGTACGGGTCGCCGCCAGCAGTTCGCCTTCAGTCGTTTCCTGGCCAAAGTTCTCGGCCGCAACCGTGACGCGGCTACCCAGGGGAATGCCGTGCTCATCCTGAAAAAAGGCATCGCTCCGAGCCTGCGCTGCGGTCGATGCGGCGCAGACAGCGATCGCCTCGGTTGACGAAAATCTCTCCATCTGGCCCTGACCCAGCGCTGCCATGCGGTCCATCCACGCCAGCACCAACGGTGTCGCATCGAGCACACCGGCCATCACTGGTACGCGCACACGCGAGAACCAGAGCGGGTGATAGGCAGCAAAGTCAGCGACACAGGGCGCGCTGCCCAACAGGAAGTTCTGACCTTCGAGCAGGTTGGCGATGCGCCGCAAGTAGGACTTGTAGGCGGCGCTGGCATCCCCCGGACGCAGGCGCGTCATGCCGGCGCTCATGGCGGCACGGTCCGCACCAAAGGCCTTGGCAACTTCGGGCGGGGCCCCGGCGAACATGGCGGCCGCACCTTTGGCCTGCAGGTTGTAGGCCATGGCGGCCCAGAACAGCGTGCTATCGGCCCATTGCGCCAGGATCCTCGCCAGACCTCGTTGCTGTGGCGGGTACAGCGTAGGTGCGGGCTGCAGGTGTTCCAGCACATCGCAGATCAACGCGCTGTCGCAGTAAACGTCGGAGCCGATTTGCAGGAAGGGCGTCTTGCGGTAACCGCCGGTCAGTGCCACCACATCGGGCTTGGGCATGATGGCCGGGATGACGACCGATTTCCAGGCCAGCTTTTTGTATCCCAGTACCAGCCTGATCTTTTCAGAGAAGGGCGACGTTGGGTAATGGTGAAGAATGATGTCGGTCATGTCCGGGCCCGCGCTGGTTCAGATCAACTTAACGAGCTGCTTGCCAAAGTTTTTGCCTTTGAGCAAGCCCAGGAAAGCTTCGGGCGCCGCCTCCAGTCCGAGCGCAATCGACTCGCGTGCGCGCAGTGTGCCGCTGGCCACCAGCACGCCGAGTTCCTTCAGGGCCTCGGGCCAGAACTCCATGTGTTCACTCACGATAAAGCCCTGCACCTTGAGGCGGTTCATCAGGATCAGTGCCGGATAGGTCAGCGGCAGCGGGGCGCCGTTGTAGCCGGCAATCATGCCGCACACGGCAATGCGGCCAAAGGCATTCATGCGCGACAGAACGGCGTCAAGCACCATGCCACCGACGTTTTCAAAATAGCCATCGATACCGGCCGGGCAGGCCTCTTTCAATGCCCTGGACAGCGAACTGGCGTCCTGGTGCAATTTGTAGTCAATGCAGGCGTCAAAGCCCAGTTCCTCGACCGCGTAGCGGCATTTGTCAGGGCCACCCGCAATGCCCACGGTGCGGCAACCGCGCGCCTTGCTGAGCGCGGCAAAAGCACTGCCAACGGCACCCGTGGCGGCACTTACCACCATGGTTTGCCCGACCTTGGGCTCAATGATCTTGACCAGCCCGTACCAGGCGGTCACGCCAGGCATACCGACAGCACCGAGGTAGGCGCTCAGCGGAACCTGGCGAGTATCGACTTTTCGCAGCGCACCCATCTGATCCCCATCCACCACGCTGTACTGTTGCCAGCCACCCATGCCAACCACCTTGTCACCGACGTTGAACTTGGCATTGCGCGATTCAATCACTTCACCGACCGTACCGCCACCCATGGTTTGACCCAGAGCCTGCGGTTGGGCGTAACTCTTGGCGTCGTTCATGCGACCGCGCATATAGGGATCCAGGCTGAGAAAATGATGCTGCACCAGCACCTCCCCCTCCTTGAGCGGCGCGGTCTCGCCCACCACCAGTTTGAAGTTGCTGACAAGCGCCTCGCCCTGCGGGCGGTTGTCGAGGTGAATCTGTTTGTTCTGGGGCATGGGGAAAATCCTGAAAAGGTGTCAATCGGTGGAAATGACGTTGAGCGCGTTGCTGCCTTTGGGTCCGGTCGGCAAACGCTTGACGTACTTGAAAGTGCCGGTGCTGTGCGCACAGGCTCGCCCATCTTCGTCGAAAACGGTCGCCTCTGCAAAAGCCATGGTGGCAGTACGGTGCATCAAGCGGCCCTTGCCGCTGAGCTTGCCGCGCGCCGGCTGCATGAACGTGGTCTTCATCTCGATCGTGACCACACCCATGTCGCTTTGCACACTGCGCGAAGCGACCGCCATGGTGACGTCAAGCAGTGTCATCAAGGCACCACCGTGTGTCACCGAAAATGAATTGAGATGTTCGGGCTTGGGTGCATAGGCAATTTCCGACAGGCCGCCCTCAAACAGTTTCAGCTCAAACCCGAGGTGATTGACAAAGGGAATGGCGACGCCAAAACCCAGGCCGAAGTTGGGCTCAACCACCAGTCACCACGCTGACGCCGCCGTCCACGGCGAGCCACTGGCCGGTGATGTGCTTGCCGGCGTCGGAGGCGTACAGAACACACAGGCCCTTGAGATCCTCGTCGTCGCCCAGACGTTTCAGCGGCGCCCCTGCGGCAAGACGCTCCTCACCGAATAACTTGAGCGTGCCCATGGTCATCTTGCTGGGAAAGAAACCCGGACAGATCGAATTGACCGTGATGTTGTACCTACCCCACTCGGCGGCCAGGGCACGTGTGAAGTTGATGACGGCACCCTTGGAAGTGTTGTAAGCGAGGGTGGAGAGACCCGGTGGGTTGCCGTTCAGTCCGGCAATCGACGCCACATTGATGATGCGGCCGTGACGGCGCGCAATCATGCTCTTCTTCGCGATCTGCTGGCTCAGGATGAAGTAACCCCGGACGTTGAGATTCATCACCTTGTCCCACGCATCAATCGGGTGATCTTCGGCGGGTGCTCCCCATGAAGCTCCCGCGTTGTTGACCAGAATATCAACGTCACCGAGGCGCTGCAGTGTTTCATCGGCCAGGCGCACGATCTCGGACTCTTTGGCGCAGTCAGCAGCAATCCAGCGCGCGTCGATGCCGGCGGCCTGTAACTCGGCTGCAGCATGTTCCAGATCTTCCGCCTTGCGCGAACTGAGCATGATTTTGGCGCCGGCTTCACCCAAGGCGTGCGCCAGTTGCAATCCCAGGCCACGCGAGCCGCCGGTGACCAGGGCGGTCTTGCCTGTCAGGTCAAAAAGTTGTTGGATGGTGCGAGTCATGGTATCTCCGGTTAAAACGCATCTTCGGGCATGCTGGCGCAGGTCGGGTCGCGCTGCGCTACCACCTGCAGCCAGGCGCCGATCTTGGGCAATTCATAGTGGAAAAAATAGCGCGCGGCGCGAAGTCTGCCGACATTCTCGGGCAGTTCGTTCGCCTTATCGGCCACGCTTGCTGCGAGCGCGACCTCAAGCCAGATCCAGGCCAGTACGGTGTGACCAAAGGCCTGCATATAAGGCACGGCATTGGCCAGCGCGTCCGACGGATTGCCGGTCGACCAGGCAGCTTGCGTTGCGACACCGACGTCATGCAGCGCCTTGGCCAATGCTTGCGCGTGTGGCGTCAACTCGGCGACCTGGTTTGCGCGCTGCACCGTTGCCATCATGCGTGCACCCAGCAGTTGCATGCCGCGTCCGTCTTCCATCAGCACCTTGCGCCCCAGCAGGTCCATCGCCTGGATGCCATGTGTGCCCTCATGAATCATGTTCAGACGGTTGTCGCGCCAGTACTGCTCCACGGGAAAGTCGCGCGTGTAACCGTAGCCACCGTGAATCTGGATCGCCAGCGAATTGGCTTCCAGGCACCACTCGCTGGGCCAGCTCTTGGCAATCGGCGTCAGGACTTCCAGCAGCAGCCGAGCCTCGTCGGCCGCCTCTGGCGCGCCAGTGTGCTGCTCATCGACCAGGCGCGCACAGTACAACTCGAGTGCCAGCGCGCCTTCACCATAGGACTTCTGCGCCAGCAGCATGCGTTTGATGTCGGCGTGCTCGATGATGCGCACCTGCGGCTGCGAGGCATCCTTGCCACCGGCCGCCAGTGCCCTGCCCTGCGGTCGGTTCTTCGCGTAGTCGAGCGAGGCGTAGTAACCGGCCAGGCCCAGCATGGTGGCGGCAATGCCGACGCCGATGCGCGCCTCGTTCATCATGTGGAACATGCAGCGCAGGCCCTCACCGGGTTTGCCCACCAGATAGCCCACGGCACCGGCATGACCAGCGACCGGGTACTTGCCCTCGCCAAAATTGAGCAGTGTGTTGACGGTGCCACGCCAGCCCAGCTTGTGATTGAGACCCGCCAGCGCCACGTCATTTCGTTCCCCGGTGAGTTCACCCGCCGCATTCACCATCTTCTTGGGCACGATGAAGAGCGAGATGCCACGCGTGCCGGCGACGAGTTTGCCGTCTGGCCCCGGGATCTTGGCCAGCACCAGATGAATGATGTTCTCGTTCAGCTCGTGCTCACCCGCTGAAATCCACATCTTGTTGCCCGTCAGGCGGTAACGTGCTCCCAGCGGATCGTCCTCAAAGCCAGCGCCATCGGGCACGGCACGTGTCGCCACATCCGACAGGCTGGAGCCGGCCTGCGGTTCGCTCAGGCACATGGTGCCGGACCAGCGCCCGTTGAACTCGTTCTTCGAAAAGACCTCTTTTTGCAGCGCCGTGCCATGCACCATCAGCAGATTGGCGTTGCCGGTGGTCAGCATGCCGATGTTGATGCTGATCGAGGCGCAGGCAAAGAAGGAATTGGCCGCGGCCTCAATCGTGTAGGGCAACTGCATGCCGCCAACGTCGTAGTCCTGCGCCGCGCTGAGCATGCCGGACTCGGCGTAGGCTCGCTGCGCTACCAGTGTGGCTTGCGGCAGGATCACCTTCTCGCCGTCAAAGCGCGGTTCCTCCACATCGACGGTCCGGTTGAAGGGCGCAAATTTCTCGCGTGCAATGCGCTCGCAGGTGTCAAACACCGCGTCGAAGGTTTCCCGCGTATGGTCGGAAAAACGTGATCGCTGACTCAGGCTCTCGATACCCAGCCAGTCGTAGAGCAGGAACTCGATGGTAGTGCGTAGTGTCATGGACTGCATTGTTACGCAGCTTTAACGAACTTAGGGCGCTGGATTGTCCTGTTGGTGACGGAGCACTTCAGGATGGTCGGGCACTGCAAGCGAGATTCATGAACCTTGCCTTCATCAAGCCTCCGCCGGACGTTTTCCGAGTGTGTGATTTGATCGGGCCTGACACTAGCCCGGTCGACCCGCTGCTCCCATCCGCTGCGCCATGTCTTCAGGCATGCCAAACGGCATCTGCCGCTCAAAGCGCAGCGCGTCCTGCCAACTGCGCTCGCCCGCCGCTGCCACCAAGGCCTTGGCAATGCGATTGCTGCCGCGGGAATTGGCCAGCACTTCAGCCGCAAGGCGCGCCACAGCCGCATCAAGTTCGTCATCTGCCACGCAGTAGTCCACCAGGCCGATGGCCGCTGCGGCACTTCCGCTAATGCGCCGACTGGTAAACATCAACTCCTTGGCGCGCGATACCCCAACACGGCGCGGCAGCCGCACCGACAGACCCCAGATGGGAGCCAAGCCCCACTGGCCGTGGGTGTCTCCCAGACGGGACGACTCGGCGGCCAGCAGAATGTCACAACCCAGCGCCAGTTCCAACCCGCCGGTAAAGCAATGGCCATGCAGGCGCGCAATGGTCGGCTGCGGCAAGGCTTCCAGAGCGTCAATGGTCTCGGCTTCGAAGTGCGGGTTTGACGCCGCTGCGTGATCGGCGATGGCCGCCAGATCATGTCCGGCGCAAAACGAACGTCCCGCACCCATGAGAACCACGCACGCGACTGAGGGGTCTGCCGCAATGGCGTCGAGGTGTGCGCGCAGCGCGACAAAGACGGCCGGCGTCAGGGCATTGAGCTTGTCGGGGCGGTTCAGGGTCAGGGTCGCAACTCCGGCCGAATCACTGCGAATCACCAGGTCAGCTGTCATGGGCACCTCCAGGTTGAAGTTTCAAAATGAAAACATAATAGCGGCTCACGAGACATCACTAGCCGTTCTCACAGAGACAACACACATGCGTTACGCAACCGGACCGATTCGCCAGGGTTTTGTAAGCGTGCTGCTGACAAGCGCTTGCCTGGTCTGTAACGGGGCGAACGACAAGCCCCGCCCTAACATCATCGTGCTGGTGGCTGACGATTGGGGCTATACCGATGTCGGCGCCTACGGCAGTGAGATCGCCACGCCCAACCTGGACGAGTTGGCCAAACGCGGCGCGAAGTTCTCCAACTTTCATGTGGCCGCCGTTTGCTCGCCGACGCGAGCCATGCTGCTGACCGGTGTCGACAGCCACCGTAATGGCGTCGGCAACATGCCGGAGACCATGCCTGCTGAGCACGAGGGAAAGCCTGGCTATGCCGGCACGCTCAACGACAACGCGGTCACGCTGGCCACCATGCTCAAGGACAACGGGTACCACACTTACATCACCGGCAAGTGGCACTTGGGCAAGACACCGGACAAGCTGCCGGGCCAGCGTGGATTTGAGCGTTCTTTCATTCAAGCCGACAGCGGCTCTGACAACTGGGAGAAGCAAACCTACATGATGCTGTACGACAAGGCCTACTGGTTCGAGCAGGGCGGCGAAGCGGAGTTACCGGCCGACTATTACTCGTCGAAATTCTTTGTGGACAAGGCCATCGAGTACATCGCCGCCAACGACAAGGACAAGAAGCCATTTTTTGCCTACATCGGTTTTCAGGCCAACCATATTCCGCTGCAGGCTCCAGCCGAATTCGTCCAAAAATACCGTGGCCGCTACGACCAGGGCTGGACCGCCCTGCGCAAAGCGCGGCGTGACCGTTCCACTGCCCTGGGTTTGATTCCCGCCGGAACCGACATCGCCGCCTTGGCCAGCACGACCGACTGGGACCAGTTGAGTGTGGACAAGAAACGTCAGCAAGCGCGCCACATGGAGGTCTACGCCGGTATGGCCGAAGCGATGGACTTTCAGGTCGGCCGTTTGCTGGCCCATCTGAAAACCAGCGCTCAGTACGACAACACGGTCTTTGTCTTTCTGTCCGACAACGGCTCCGACCCCGCTGACCCCTTGAATATTCCCGTCTCCAGCAGCTGGGTGCGCATGAACTACGATACCGACGCCGATCCTTCCGGGGGCAAAGGGACGTTTTCAGCGAACGGCCCAAGCTGGGCCAGCGCCACCACATCGCCCTTGAGCGGCTACAAGTACTTTGCCGGCGAAGGCGGCCTGCGCGTTCCACTGATCATCTCGGGCCTGCCAGGCATGCCGGTGTCGCGCACGATCACGGCGCTGACCCATGTGAACGACATCGTCCCGACCTTGCTCGACGCCGCTGGAATCAAGCCTCATGACGGAACCTACCTTGGAACCCAGGTCG
>Ga0194063_10002132_pt1 | contig 12458 bp, 12 predicted proteins | sample SepL3720m_MetaG_FD_155459 | JGI IMG/M metagenome (GOLD analysis project Ga0194063, IMG submission 155459) | Anoxic zone freshwater microbial communities from boreal shield lake in IISD Experimental Lakes Area, Ontario, Canada - Sep2016-L373-20m | ecosystem: Environmental > Aquatic > Freshwater... | reverse complement strand
GCCTTTGCAAACCCAATCGTACCAGCGACATTCTCAGTTCCGCTTCGTAAATTACGCTCCTGCCCACCACCGAAAATTAAAGGCTCTAATTTTACATGGCTAGCAGCCCACAAAAGCCCAACTTGCTTTGGCCCATAAATTTTACCAGCATTTAAACTCAAAAGATCAACGCCCAACCTTGCAACATTGACGTCTAACTGACCCACGCCTTGCGAAGCATCACTATGAAAATATATCGGAGTTGTATTGCCTCTAACTAGTCTTGATTCACGCTCTTGTCTTATGACAGACGCAATACTCCTTATTGGCTGAATAGTCCCTATTTCGTTGTTAGCCAGAGCTATACTCACAAGTTGAGTCTGGGGAGTGATAGCTTTTTCAACAATATCAGCCGAAATAAAGCCTTTTTCATCAGCTGAAATAATTGTATTATCATGGTTCTTAGCGCAATTTAATACAGCTGGGTGCTCTATGTTTGATGTAACAATATGGCCAGAAATGCTCTTAAATGCTAAATTAATAGATTCGGTCGCCCCTGCTGTAATAATAATTTCACCAGGCTTTCCACCGATAATATTAGCCAGAGTCTTTTTTGCATCCTCATAGTCACGCCTAACTATAACTGCTGGCATATATGGACTAGATGGATTAAAAAATTGGTCAGTAAAATATGGCATCATTACATCAATAACCCTACTATCGATTGGCGTAGCAGCGGCATGATCTAAATATATGAAGTCTTTGTTCACTTAGCTATTATATCAGTTAAGCTGCTAGATTATGGCCTGATTGATCTTTGTTCTTATATATTGCAGACTTTACGCGACTGTAATAAATCTCGGTAGCCTTAATAAAATCACTGAGTTCTTTGCCGCTAATCATTTCACACTGCATACCTGCTTGATTGCTAACACGTAGTATACCTTCAGGCTTTACTTCATAGTGTAAAGTTATTGAATGCTTAATTTTTGAAGCATCAGTTTTCTCTTGATAAAAAAACCAACTCTCCCTATTGTCATTAAAAAAGGCTCGACGTTCATTTGGAGCCATAGCGCCAAAAATACTAGCGCCAATTTCGCCCTCTTCTATCTTTAATTCTCGTTCAGTTATAATCTCATTATAACTTGATGATAGTTCATTATTGAATAAAAATTTACCAATATACTTTATAATCTTAGTTTTTGTAGCTGCATGCTCGGCCCGAGAAGAGTTAAGATGTGACTCACGTGCTAAATTAAGATCATCAGCAATCGCATATAGCCTTTCGGCCACGCTGCCAGCTAATTCTGACTGATTTGAGACTTCATTATTATTTACTTGGTCAACATATATAGTATTTAATTGATCCCTAATAATAACCTCGTCAACTGATGAGTTTTTGCTAGTTGGGATCTGATATTCGCTTTGTGACATAAATACTTATAAAGCCTCAATTAAAAATTTAGGTTCGATACTATTTTATTATTTATTTTAGATTAAATAAATCACGAGCGTTATTTGTTGTTATTGATGATATTTCATCAAGTCCAATGTTTCTAATTGCCCCGTGATATTCAGCAATATTTTTAACATATGCTGATTCATTTACCTTACCACGAAAAGGCACTGGAGTCAAGAAGGGAGCATCTGTTTCGAGCACCATTTTGTCGACTGGAATTGCTAAAAACATAGCCTTTTTTGCCTCATCCTTGATGAATGTGCTCAAACCGTTGACGCTAATTAATAACCCTCTATCTAAAATTTTTTGCATATTTTCAAGTGTATCTGAAAAACTGTGCATGACACCTCTAATTGGGTAATCTTTAGAATCTAGTTCATCAAAAATTGGCCAAAAATCATCAAGTGCTTCTCTTATATGGAATATAACTGGTAAATCATATTTTATTGCTAATTTTATTTGATCGCGAAGTACTTTTATCTGATCCTCCCGAGGACTATTATCATAAAAGTAATCTAAGCCAATCTCTCCAATCGCTACAATTGATTCCCTATTACTAGAAATAATTTTCTCTAAACCCTCAATACCATCTTTTGCATAATGAGGATGAATACCAACAGTTGCATAAACGCCTTTATGCTTCTTGGCGAATTCAATCGCTAAAATAGAATTCTCTTGATTGGTGCCAATACAAATTATCCCGTTAACTTCATTTTCGCTTGCTCTTTTAATAACCTCATCTGCATCTAAAGGATAGTCAGATTCGTGAATGTGACAATGCGTGTCAATTAACACTGGCTAAACCTTTGCTACTCGTGGGTCGGTTGTGTGTAGATAAATTCTTGGGAAGAAAACACCTTCAGTAGGGACAATAACACCTGTCCCAAATACAGCTTTAATTTTATCAGACGTTTCTGGCAAAAATGGTACCAATAAAGTGCCTATCTGTGTGATAGCTCCAACAGCTGAGGCCAATACTTCTGCTAGGTGAGAAGTCGACTCTGTATCCTTGCCTAACCCTTTTGCAATTTCCCAAGGCTTAACGTTCTCGATATATTGGTTTAAGCTCCGAACCATTGCCCATATTTCATCCATAGCTTTATTAAACTCTAGGCTATCCATAAATTGACGATATGGCCCCATATCATGCTCTACAACTGGGACTTCACCAATTACCCCAGACTGATATTTAGTAATCATGCCGGCTACTCGTTGGACAACATTGCCTAAATCATTAACTAACTCTGTGTTGTATGCCGTTTCAAATTTTTCCCAAGTAAAATCACCATCGCCAAGCGTAGGGATATGTCGAGAGAAGAAATAACGAAATGCATCTAAACCATAATTATCTAATATCTCATTTGGGTTAACGCCGTTACCCATTGATTTACTTTGTTTTGCTCCACCAACATTCACAAATCCATGAACTAATAATTTCTTAGGCAATGACAAACCAAGACCAAGAAGTATTGCTGGCCAAATCCCAGCGTGGAACCTTAGATTATCCTTCCCCATTACTTGAACATCTGCGGGCCAATATTCTTGCCAAGCAGCATTATCTGGATAACCTAAAACGGTAATATAATTTGTCAATGCATCCATCCAGACATACATTACTTGCTCAGGATCTCCAGGCACCGGTACACCCCAACTAAGATTTTTCTTAGGTCTAGAAATACTGACATCTTGAACGCCATCTTTTATTAATTCTAAGAATTCTTTTTTACGAAAATCTGGGATAATCTGCATTTCACCAGTACTTATGGCCTGTTTTATCTGATCGCTAAAAGCACTAGCCTTAAGATAATAATTGTCCTCACTAAGTCTTTGGTACGGCTGCTGATGATCAGGACAAACACCGTTGTTCTCAGTTGCTTCTTTGTCTGTCACAAAAGATTCACAACCAACACAGTACCAACCTTCATATGAGCCTTTGTAAATATATGGCTGTAGTTTCTGCCAGATGTATTGAACAGAGCTTATATGATGCGGATCAGTTGTTCGGATATAGTCAGTATACGTAACGCCTAGTTTTTTTTCCAAGGCTTCAAAACCAACATACGTTTTATCAACATAAGCCTTAGGATCTAGACCGGCCTCAGCCGCTTTCATTGCAATCTTATTACCATGTTCATCAGTGCCAACTTGGAACCTAACCTCATGCCCATTTTGCCTCTGATAACGAGCCCAGATATCAGCAAAGAGGGGGTCTAGTGGGTGACCGATATGAGGCTCCCCGTTTACATAGGGGATTGAAGTAGCTATATATAATTTCTTTTCCATTTGTATACTATTGTAACAGAGAAAATAATTGTCTTAAAATTTATTGCTAAATATTTTTAACTTCTGCGAGCAATCTTAACCAATCATTTAAATTTAGCGCTTCCGCTCGAACGTCAGGGCTAATATCTGCATTCCTTAAAATATTCTCAATTTCACCCTTGGGCAAATTTAGTCCACCAGCTAAGCTACTGCGGAGCTTTTTTCGTTTTGCAGAAAAGCCTGCTTTGACAACTTTAAAAAAATCTAGTTCATTTACGTCACTAAAGAATGACTCCTCTTTCGTTTTTAATACTACAACCTGACTATCTACTTTTGGAGGCGGTATAAATAATTTAGCTGGTACGATATCTCCTAAAGAAACATCCGCAAATACCTGAGCACTGACAGCCAATATACTCATCTGCCCTGGTTTAGCTGCTAGACGCTGAGCTACTTCTTTTTGGACAAGTAAAACTGTCGTTGATGGTTTGTTATTTGCCGTCATCAACATCTGAATTATCTTACTAGTGATATAGTACGGGACGTTTGCCACAACCTTATAACCAACCGGCAAGGTATTTAAATCAAATTTTAAAATATCTTGATTAATAACTTCTAAATTTTTACCAGGAAATTGTCCCGGTAGCTTACGAGCTAATTCGCTATCAAATTCAACTGCTACAACTTTACCTACCCGACGCAACAACTCACTCGTCAAAGTTCCTAGACCTGGCCCAATTTCTAAAACTGTGTCTTTTTCGTTCAAATCAGCACAATCGGCGATATGAGACAGTACTTCACGATCATGCAGCCAATGTTGACCTAGCGACTTATTATTTTTTAACGCCATGACTAATGACTCGCCAAAATATCACGAGCATAACTTATTCTTTGGCCCTCCATGCATACCCCGCATCGTTCAAATTGATTTTGGAATATTTGAACTACGCCGATAAGAGAATCTGAAGCCATAATGCCATTTTTTACATAGCTATAGCTACCATTCAACTCTTCCATCAAAAAATCTAATTGAGTGTAGATATTGTTTGGATAAGGCCTGCTATACAATGCACTCTTTCGGCCACCAATCCACTGAGCTAACCCATCACCATCAGTCCTGAAACGATGTTCTTGCATTAAATTTCCCATAATTCCAGCTGTCTGAACTTTTGAGAACCCCTTGTCTATTAGATAGTTCCAGGTTATAGTCTCATTTTCGCTTGGAGTAGTATAGTTGCCTTTAACGCCTATTACCTTAATTTGAGTCTTTGGGTTTCTAGTAACGATACTTGCAATCTCAGTCCTGCCAACTTCAACACTATCTTGAATAGTGACTTCATAAGACACACTTCGTGAGCCTTTTTCACCTATTGATTTTACGAATGAATAACTTACTAACTGATCAGCATCTTCAATTATATCGGTATCGAAATCAATTTCTTCATCAACGTTGATAATTTGTTTTCCTTCTCGCCACACTCTAATTGCTAGACCTTCAGATAAAATAGTGTCCTTACTGATAGATACATGGTCATCCGATTTTAAACTAACCCCTTTTTCAGTTAACATTTCACCAACCGTAGAAGCTTGAGATCTAGCAACAAATGTCTTTCCGTAAAGAGTAAAGTTGAATGATATGGCCCTATCAATAGCTAATGTTAAACCCGCACCATCATTGAGTATGTCTTCATTCCGAGTCAATGTCGTTCTGTCTTCATCTAATAATTTTATTCCAGCCTCACTGACAATTTGCTCAGCTGTCTGGTAAGCTGTTAATATTTTTGTCTTTTCATTACCATCAATCACTATGACTGGTCGAGCTCGATAAATATTAACCTGATAATCTGATGCGATTAGTTTTTGCTCTATCGCTGGCTCAACTAAATCTCCTTCATCAATAGTTACTCCTGCCTGAGTAAGTGCGTCCCCTATAGTAGTTCCTTGGCTAACTATTATTTTTTGAATGCCACGATCATGAATCGTTATTAAACGTCCGTCTTTAACGACTCTGCCATCATCGGCATTACTTACGCTAGAAACAGTAATGAATATTGATAAGATAATAACAAAAAACGCAACACATAGAGCGCCAAAGGATATGACTGATTTACGGATTAGATTAATCATTTACTCGCATTTCTCGCATTTTTACCCCACAGGATATTACATTTATTATAGCAAAATATAATGTTATTGGTAATTGATTATTAATATTGAATTGTTATTAGATTTTTTCTAATCTAGCATATTCCGCATTCAATTTCTTTGTACGGCCATCGTCAAATTTTATTGTTAGAGCCAAGCCATCAACTTCTACAACCTCACCTGAGCCGAATGATGCAGAGCGAACAAATTCACCAACACTAAATGGCTCGTCACTAAAGAACTCTTCTTCTTGTTTTGTTATCTTCATAGTAGGAGCAGATGCAATTATTTGATTCCCCATATCACCAATAAAACGAGATACTTGGTTATATGCTCTTTGGCCAAATTGCATGCGACTCTGAACATAGGTTAGATGTAGTTCTTCTCTAGCCCTGGTCATACCTACATAAGCTAATCGCCTTTCTTCCTCAAGTTCTGATAACCCAGCCTCATATACCCTAGCATGAGGTAAAATGCCCTCTTCTACTCCGACAATAAAAACAACTGGAAATTCAAGCCCTTTAGCAGCATGCAATGTCATAAGAGTAACTTTTTGATCATCACTACTGGTATCTGCACTCGACATTAACGCAACTTCTTCAAGGAAATCGGGTAATGATGCAAAATTTTGAGCGTCAGATAACAAAGACCCAATATTTGCTTCTCTGTCTTCTGCTTGAGGAGTCCCGTCCGCAATATATTCTAAATAACCAGTTAAAGATAATAACTTTTCTATTAACTCTTTTGGACTTGCTGTTTCAAGCATCGACTGAACTATTTTTAGTTTTTTGCCTAAATCTGACATAGATTGCTTAGCCCTAGCCGTAATTATATTTGTCTGATCTAAATTTGCTAAAGCTGAAATTATATCTAAGCCACTACCAGATTGCCACAAAAAGAATTTTTCGAGGCTAGTCGATCCTATACCTCTTACCGGTACATTTGCAATCCGGCTAAAGCTCATTCGATCTTGCGGCTGATAAACTAATCTTAAATATGCAATGATGTCTTTAATTTCTTTTCGATCATAAAAACGTACCCCGCCAATAATCTGATACGGTATTCTAAGTTGGATAAAAGCTCTTTCCAGAGTATAACTTTGAGCGTTAGTCCTATAAAGTACAGCAAAATCTCCAAACTTGCGGGCGCCAATAGATACATGCGATGAAATACGACTAGCAACAAGGTTGGCTTCTTCAGACTCATCAAATAATTCATGGACTTGGACTGGAGAACCAGCCCCAGCTAGAGTCCATAACTTCTTATCTGTTCTTTGAGTGTTCTTTGCAATAACATTACTAGCGGCGTCTAAAATATTACCAGTACTTCTATAATTTTGCTCTAACTTTATAACCTTTGCACCTTTAAAATCTCGTTCAAAATTAAGAATATTGGTAAAATCTGCGCCTCTCCAGGAATAAATCGACTGCCAATCATCTCCAACTACGCAAATATTTTGTTTGTCATTTACTAACAATTTTATAATGTTATATTGAGCAGCATTTGTATCTTGATATTCATCAATTAATATATGCTTAAATTGTTTTTGCCATTTCATTCTTACTTCTTTATTGTCTTTTAGCAGTCTTACTACTTCGAGCAATAAATCATCGAAATCTAATGCCCCAGCTGCCTTCCTTAATAATTCATATTTCTTATAAATCTTGGCAATATTCTTTTGATAAGGGAACTGTGCAACTGCTTCATATTCATCTGGCCCGACCATCTCATTCTTCGAGCTAGAGATTACACTACTAGCTGATTTTGCCTTTATCTCGCTATCCGAAATAGATAGTTGTTTCATAGCCTGTTTAACTAAACCTTGCCTATCGTCCTCGTCATAGATAACAAAATTGCTACTAATCCCTATAGCTTTCCCGTCAATTCTTAGCATTCTGACACAGATACCATGAAAGGTGCCCATCCAAGGCATAAAATTTCTATTATGAGCATTCTGACCCAACAATACTCCGAGCCTATCACGCATCTCTTTTGCCGCTTTATTGGTAAATGTTACTGCTAAAATCTCTGATGGTTTTATAGATTCGTTTGCAATCAAATATGCAACCCGATGAGTTAAAGTTTTAGTTTTACCGCTACCGGCTCCCGCCAATATAAGCACCGGCCCAGAAATAGTCTGCACCGCATCACTCTGTGCCTCATTTAAGCCCTCAAGTAAATTCATCTATAACTAGTATAACTTAAAATGGTAGTTTAACGTTTAATAAATTAGGTGCTATGAAATAATAAAAACCAACACCAGCTCCAACGCCAGCAATCAATAACAGAACTATCCAAAGTACCATCAACCATCCAGATTTCTTTTTTGGCTTGCTTACAACTGCTTTATTGTATGAGCTAGTATCATAAATAGATGTACTATCCTTGATAGTTGAAGTTGGCTTTTCGGTATATTGTTGATTAATTGAATCATTAGATAACTTACTCAGAGGATTTACGGCTAACTCAGCAGCGTTAGAATGAGTTGAACTACTAGATTCAACATTTAATAACGAATCATCAAGTTCATCAGGTAAAGATTTGCTCAAATCAACAGTTTCAACAGGCTTAGTTTTTTCTATGGTCTGATCATCCAAAGCGTTTATCTGTTCAGACTTTGTTTCACCGATAGCTGTTGATGATACCGCCTCGTCAGAAAAAGCTCCTAATGGTCGTTTCTCAACCTTTGCTTCAGGTAGAAATGGTGATTCTGGAACCTCATTTGGTTCCTGGTAACCGGATAAACCCGCCCAATTATTAATAGCTGGTGGCTGAGTTGTTGAAGTAACTGGTGGTGAATATTGAGGAGCTGAAATTATTGGTGCAACCGGCTTATTATCATCAGATCTCGGAGTTTGTGCTGTCGAAGCTTGCCGTTGAGGTAAATTTATATTAGCACGCATATTAGATGATGGATGAACGACATCCATAAAACGACCAGTGGATGGTCTCTCTACTGTGTTTAAAGCTGGTGGAGTGGAAACAACCGTTACAGGAGCAATAGGAGCGGTTATAGGCCCATCAGTTGATGTTACCGGAGCACTACTACTTGATGGTGTCAAACTGTCATCAGATGCAGATTTAGACTTTGGCATTAAAGAATTGACTGCTTTGTCTAGTTCATCAAAATCGAGATCTTGCATTATGGCCCCCTATTTATTTTTGGCTAAACTTGAGCCAACATGTGCTTTTTTTATTATTTCGCTAAATGTATATGAGTTAAGGCTATCAGCCCCGATAATTAACCCGTTAATCCCAGGTAATGATAGATAAGATGAGGCACTATCTACTGTTATACTACCACCATATAACACTGTAACTAAATCAGATGCTTTTTTACCATATAATTCGCTTATCTGATCTCGAATTACCTTAACCGCAATTAATACATCCATAGGCAGGGCGTTATTCCCAGTACCAACTGACCAAACTGGCTCATATGCAATGATTACATTTTTAAGATCATGACTAGTAACATTAGCTAAGCCAGATTCAAGCTGATCGCGCAATACATCACGAGTTTCATTATTTGATTTTTCCCAGGCTGTTTCACCAATGCATAAAACTGGACGAATACCGTTACGAATTGCCGCCGCTACTTTATTTCTCATATCTTTTTCTGATTCGTTAAAGATATATCTTCTCTCAGAATGGCCGATAATTCCATATTGGACAATACCCCTTAGTTGCGAAGCTGAAACTTCACCTGTATATGACCCTGCATCGCGCCAATAAAAGTTTTGAGCTGCTAATTTAAATTGTTTCAAATCAACTTGAAGGCTCAATGATTGCAAAGTTAAGACCGTAGGGGCTAAAACCACTTCAACATCACGACGAACTTTTACTAAACCGGCTAATTTATGCAGATATAAGCTAGCCTCATGTAAATTGAGGTTCATCTTCCAGTTGCCAATTATTATTTTTTTGTCACTTATCATTATTTTTTCGCTTATGTTTAATTATTTTTAGTTTACTCTAAATAGCGCTTCTAGTCTAGCAATACATCGATTCCTGGCAGAATAATTTTACTTTTTAAGCCAATCCTATTAATCGCGTTTAATTTCGATAAATAATCTTCAGCTAACGAAATCCCAGCTACGCTAGGTATAAAAGCAGATATAGCCTCAGTACTAGCTAATTTACTATGTACTATTCCAAACCCATCTTGAACAAAATAACGAGCCCCAGTGCTGCTAACAAGCTGACGGGCAAAATCATCACTATTAGACTTCTCGCCGCTGTGAAATCGTAAATTTTCTAAAAATATAACGCTCTTATTTGGGGCCCTTTTAACTGCCTGAAGGACACCGTCGCCAACCACGTTACTAACAAATCTTATGTCTTGTTGTAATAATCTAGCTAATTTAGCAGCCGCTGGCTCTAAACTATAGCTTTTATCTATACCAATAGGGTCTCCAAAGTGGCTAATTACGACAACTTTACATCCCCTATCTAATAAATATTCGATAGTCGGCAGGCTTGATTTGATCCAAAAATCGTCAACAATTTCGCCTTTTTTATTTAAAGGTAAATCATAATTAACCCTAACTAAAACCGTTAAGTTATCTACTGGGATGTCGCGAACTGTTTTTTTATGAAAGACCATTGCCCAACCTGTCTATCTAATATTTTAGCATGCAAACACAATCAATATACAATAATCATTTTAAGATAAGAATTATTACAATCTCAAAGAAAAATACCCATCGAATGATGAGTATCTTACTTTGGTGACCCAGGTTGACCAAACCTGGAAATCTGTAATTCAAGGACTAGAGCAAATTGATGCTACGCTTGATGAACTAATGCTAGACGAAGAGCAATAATATGTCGAGATATTCACGATCTAGAAAAAATGATATGCCATTTACAATTATCATTTTATTGAGTGCTGTTGTATGGACACATCGGTTACAATTTGTGAGCATTGTCTGCATATCTTTGGTTCTAATTGGCTTCATAATAATCTTACAATTATGCCCGAGATTCATAAAAAGCCGTCGCTTTGTAAGTCTTCATGCTGTCGATAGTATGGATGGCTTAGAATTTGAGTATTATATCGCGGGACTTTTACGTAAAAATGGTTATTACAACATCTCATTAACTGAAAAATATGATTTTGGAGTAGATATCATAGCCGAAAAAGACGGTGTGCATTGGGGCATCCAAGTCAAACGCCGTTCTAAAATCGTCAAGGCTGAAGCTGTACGCCAGGTTGTTACTGGGTTACGGTTTTATGACTGCGACCGTGCCATGGTCATTACAAATAGCTCATACAGCACTTTTGCACGACAATTAGCTATTAGCAATAACTGCGTACTCATTAATCGTGTAGGGCTAAAAAGATTAATGCGTCAAGAGTAAAGATTGATATAGGAGTGTTATACTATGAATATGACTGGATATATACCAACAGATAAAGATATTGAGACGATGGTGCGTGATCTCAAACAAAGCGACCCCGATAACGCCAATCCCATATACGCCCGCCAGATGTTAATTCGGATGAAATTAATGTACCGTGAAATTGGCCACATCGACGAAGAGATGCTCCATAAAGAAATGGCTGAATTCAAAGATAAACAGGCTGAAAATTAATATCCGACAATATCGGTAATCGAGACTTCAAGTGCCTTGGCAATCTTGCGCATGGTTTTTAATGACGGAACACTATCACCGCGCTCGACTTTTGCATAGTAGTTGATATTAAGCCCAGCAATCTTAGCAACTTCACGTTGGGTATAACGTAGTCTCTTTCGAATATTTGAAAGATTGGCAGATATCTGATTAGATAAATCAATGTCGCTCATAAGACAATAATAACAGATAATTGCAATTATCGGGAGCTGTTATTCGTATCTTAATGCATCAAGTGGGCTAATCTTGGTCGTGCGACGAGCTGGATATAGACCAGCTAGGAGACTGATAAAAATAGCAACGACCATAATAAGCATGACCAAAAGCACTGGGAAATACATAATAGTTGCTGGCAAATTGCCGCTGCCAATCGCCATCGTATAAATCACATAGTTAACAGCTTGGCCAATTGCTATACTACCAGCGATACCTATTGAGCCACCAGCTAAACCAATAATTAATGCTTCTGTCATAAAAATGCGTCGAATATAAATCTTTTTGACACCCAAAATCTTCATTAGTCCAACTTCACGAGTTTTTTCAATCAAGGATATTGTCATTGTGTTAAAGATGCCAAGTGTCGCCACAATCACTGAGATTGCACCGACTGATATTAAAATCATCTGAAATATCTGGAAGAACTGATTAACCTGATCAACTGTATCCTTTACGGCACTAGTTTTAAGCCCCATATAATCAATTTGGGCTTTAACTTTGGCAACATCATCGGCCTTTTTCAGTTGAACTTTAAATGAGCTGTAGCGATTAACTCCCAGATTAGTCACGGTTTTTAATGGCACAAAGGCATACGAAGTCTTACCATCATCAGTTATCCCAGTAACAGTAGCCTTGATAGACTTAATCTGATTAGTCGCAGTTATGTCGGTGAATAAATCCGTTCGCAGTACCAGCCGAAGCTCAATTACTTGCCCCACCAAAGTTTCTGGCTCATTATTAGTTAGTTTACGAGCTAGAG
>Ga0194063_10002131_pt1 | contig 12467 bp, 10 predicted proteins | sample SepL3720m_MetaG_FD_155459 | JGI IMG/M metagenome (GOLD analysis project Ga0194063, IMG submission 155459) | Anoxic zone freshwater microbial communities from boreal shield lake in IISD Experimental Lakes Area, Ontario, Canada - Sep2016-L373-20m | ecosystem: Environmental > Aquatic > Freshwater... | reverse complement strand
CAGCTGCGCGGTGCCCTGAGCCGGGCCGCCGAAGCCAGCGGCGCTCGCCGCCGCTGGCTCCTGGCGCTGCGCGACACCCCCTTGACCCGCGCCGTGGTCGACGACCAGCGCCTGGCGGACTGGGTGACGCGCGGTGTGGCCACCCCGGACCACGTGATCCGCACCAAGGCCCGGCCGCTGCTGCTGGCGGCCGATGCCTCGCCGGCGGCGATCGAGGCGGCGCTGGAGGCCTACACGGCGGAGTACCGGAGCTACTTCCAGCGTCAGAACGCCCGGGTCGGCGGCCATAAGACGATGCTCGATCCCCTGCCGCGGCTGATCGCCGTTCCCGGGCTGGGGCTGATCGGCGTCGGCAAGAGCGCCGCTGAGGCGGCCGTGACGGCTGACATCGGCGAGGCCTGGGCCAGCACGCTGCTGGCGGCCGAGAGCATCGGCCGCTTCCAGCCGGTGGGCGAGGACGACACCTTCGACATGGAGTACTGGAGCCTGGAGCAGGCCAAGCTCGGCAAGGGCACCGAGAAGCCCCTGGCCCGCCAGGTGGTGCTGGTCACCGGCGGCGCTGGCGCCATCGGCGCGGCCACGGCCCGGGCCTTCGCCGCCCAGGGGGCTGAGCTGGCCCTGCTGGACCTCGATGGCGAGGCCGTCCGGGCGGCGGCGGCCGCCTGCGGTCCGCGGGCCCTTGGCCTGGCCTGTGATGTCATCGATGGCCAGCAGGTGCGCGACGCGATCGCGCGGGTGTGCGAGCAGTTCGGCGGCCTCGATGTGGTGGTCAGCAACGCCGGCGCCGCCTGGACCGGCGCCATCGCCAGCCTGGCCGAAGCCGATCTGCGGGCGGCCTTCGAGCTCAACTTCTTCGCCCACCAGAGCGTGGCCCAGGCGGCGGTGGCGCTCTGGCGCCTGCAGGATGGGGCAAGCCCAGATCGCGGCGGCAGTGCAGCCCGCCGGATGGCGCCCCTGGGCGGCCAGTTGCTGTTCAACGTCAGCAAGCAGGCGCTCAATCCCGGCCCCAACTTCGGCGCCTATGGCCTCAGCAAGGCGGCCCTGCTGGCCCTGGTGCGCCAGTACGCCCTGGAGGAAGGCGAGAACGGCATCCGGGTCAATGCGATCAACGCCGATCGCATCCGCTCCGGCCTGCTCGACACCACGATGATCCGGGAGCGGGCGGCGGCCCGCGGTGTCAGCGAAGAGGTCTACATGGCCGGCAATCTGTTGGGTCAGGAGGTGCTGGCCAGCGACGTCGCCGACGGCTTCGTGGCCCTGGCCCAGCTGCAGCGCAGCACCGGCGCCGTGCTCACGGTGGACGGCGGCAATGTGGCGGCGATGGTGCGCTGAGGGGTTGGCGGGGTGCAGCAGATCCCTGATTTCAGTTGGTCAGGGAGCTGCAATGGAAAGCAATCACTCTTGTGCTTCGTGGTGACAAGATCAAGCCACCCAATTCCACCAGTGAACGTTGGTCTCGGCTTCCCGAAGAACTTACACCTGGCTCGCGCTTGTCCATTGTGGTTCAACCGACCCGATGGCGTCGCTTTCAAGCCATTGCTTTCAAGCCATCGCCCCTTTCTATTGCTTTGAAGTTCAATGATGGCCAAATCATCACCCGTCGAATTTTTGAAACCACAAGTCGGCAGATGCCCCTCTATCCATTTGTCAAAACCAGCCAAAACCTAAGGGCTTCATCGCTTGCCATCCAGGGCGCACCAGCCCTCAATCTCTTGCTGGGTTCTAAGCCAGAAGCAATTCGGCTGATTGGTTCTTTGGCAACCCATGGCATAAGATCTGCAGATGTCATCATTGAACAACCGATAGTCCAGTGAACGTGAATGCTCTTGTCGCCGCCTGCCGCCCACGACAATGGCCTAAAAATCTGCTGGTCTATGCCTCAGCCCTGTTCAGCTTTCGGTCCGATCCACAGATCTGGCTGAATTCCACTGTCGCGCTTGTGAGTTTCTGCCTGATCTCCAGTGCCGTCTATCTGGTCAACGACGTCATCGATGTCGAAGCTGACCGCGCCCATCCCAGCAAGTGCCGGCGGCCGATTGCCTCGGGGGCCCTGCCCATTCCCTTCGCCCTGGCCGCTGCCGCCGTTTTGTTCTGCGCCAGCCTGGCCCTGGCAGCCAGCATCAGTCAGGGCCTGGCCGGCGTCATCCTGGTCTATGCGCTGATTCAGCTGGCCTATTGCCTGCAGCTCAAGCGGCAACCCCTGCTGGATATCTTCTGCATCGCTTCGGGCTTTTGTTGCGGGCCCTGGCGGGTCTGGTGGCGACAGGGCTCGGTGCCTCACCCTGGTTTCTGCTCACCATTGGCCTGCTGGCCTTGTTCCTGGCGGTGGAAAAGCGCAAGGCTGAGCTGCGGATCTCCCTGGAGCGTGGCGTCGTCACCCGCCATGTGCTGATGCGCTATTCCCTGCCCCTGCTGCAGCGGCTCGAATCGCTGGTGGCCAGCAGTGCCTTCATGGCCTACGCCCTCTGGAGTGCTGGCCCCACCCTGAAGGGAGCGCCCACCAGTTGGATGCTGCTCACCGTTCCCTTTGTGCTGGTGGGAATTTTCCGTTACCAGCTGCTCAGCGACCCTGAGGAAGCCCAGCGCCGCTCCAGCGCTCATCCCGATCAGACGACGGAAAAGCCCGAAGAGATCCTCCTGGGCGACCGGGGCATCCATCTGACGCTGCTGGGCTGGTTGTTCACCGTGGTTGTGGTAGGCATAGCCCATCGCCAGGGTTGGTTGGCATGAGTCGCACCCCTATCCACTCCGCCCTGGTGCTGGGCAGTACCAGCGTTGTGGCCATCGCCATCTGCCAGGCCCTGGCACGCCAGGGCTGCCGCCGTTTCCACCTGGTGGCTCGCAATGCCATCGCCAACCAGGACCTGGCCAGCGAGCTGCGAGAACGCTTCGGTGCCGACGTGTCTTGCGAGCAGGTGGAGCTCCTGGCTGCCAGCCCGGAGCCTCCGCAGCTGGGGGAGTCGTTTGATCTGTACCTGATCACGGCCGGCTGTCTCGGGGATGCTGAGAGGGCTCGTCATGAGACAGAGGAAGCCCTGGCGATCACCGCGGCTAACTACAGCGGGCTGATCCCCTGGCTCACTGCCATCGTCACGCCGGAGCGCATCCAGAAGCCCGGTTGCCTCTGGGTGTTCTCCTCCGTCGCCGCCGACCGTGGCCGACCGTCGAATTACCACTACGGCGCCGCCAAGGCGGGCCTGACCCGCTTCTGCGAGGGCCTGCTGCTGCGCTGTCACGGCACTCCCTTCGCCGTGCGCATTCTCAAGGCGGGCTTCATGGCCACCCCCATGACGACGGGCAAAGCCCCGCCTTTGCTCTGCGCCAAGCCCGAACAGATCGCCCGCGACCTACTGCGGCGTCCCCATCGCCGTGGCATCGAATACATCCCCTGGTGGTGGGCACCCTTGATGCTGTTGATCCGCCTGCTCCCTCCCGCCCTGGCCGCCAAGCTGTGACCTCCACCCAGTCCTGCCCGCCGCAGACCCTCACCGGCTGGGGCCGCACCGCACCCTCCCTGGCCCAGGTTTGCCTACCCAGCTCCCTGCAGCAGATCCAGTCACTGATTCAGGCCGCCGGCCCCGCCAGCCTGATCCCCCGCGGCCTGGGCCGGGCCTATGGCAATCCGGCCCAATGTGCCGGCGGCATCGTGTTGGATCTGGCGGCCTTTGACCGGATCGAGCTCGACCCCAGCAGTGGCACGATGACGGCTGGAGCCGGCGTGAGCCTGGATGCACTGTTGCGTGCTCTGGTACCCGCTGGATTTTTTCTGCCTGTGACACCAGGCACCCGTAACGTGACTGTGGGCGGCGCCTTCGCGGCCGATGTGCACGGCAAGAACCACCACGGTGAGGGCAGCTTTGCCAGTCACGTGCTTCGCCTGCAGTTGGTGGACGGTCAGGGCCAGGTGCGCGAGCTCAGCCCCAACGACCCAACCAGTGCCGCCGCTTTCTGGGCCACCGCCGGCGGCATGGGCCTCACCGGCGTGATCACGGAGGTCAGCTTTCGATTGATCCCGATCGAAACCTCGCTGATCAGTGTCGACACCGATCGCTACGGCGATCTCGACGCCCTGATGGTCGCCATGGTGGAAGCTGATGCCCGCTATCGCTACAGCGTCGCCTGGGTGGACAGCCTGCACCCGGCCGGCCGCGGTGTCCTGACCTGCGGCGACCACGCCAGCCTCGAGCAATTGCGCCAGCAGGCACCGGAGAGGGCTGCCGATCCACTCGCCTATGACCCGAAAGCCCTGGCGTCAGCACCTCCCTTTCTGCCCGGTGGCCTGCTCAACACCTGGACGGTGCGTGCCTTCAACGAAACCTGGTTCCGCAAAGCTCCCAAACACCGGGTCGGCGAACTGCAGGCGATCGGCCCCTACTTCCATCCGCTGGACGGCGTGGATGACTGGAACCGCATCTACGGCCCCGCCGGCTTCCTGCAATACCAGTTCGCCATACCCGACAGCTCCTCCCAGCTGGTGGGCGAAACCCTGGCGGCCCTGCGCAAGATCGGAGCCCCCAGCTTCTTGACGGTGCTCAAGCGGTTCGGCCCCAGCAACCCTGGCCCGCTGTCCTTTCCGATGCCCGGCTGGACCCTGGCCGCCGATGTGTCGGCCGCCGTGCCCGGATTGTTCGAGCTGCTAGACCAGCTGGATCAGGCCGTGGCGGCAGCGGGCGGACGTCTGTATCTGGCCAAGGACTCCCGCCAATCGGCCGCCATGCTGGCACGCAGCTATCCACACCTGGCTGAATGGCGCCAGCAGCGGGCCCAGCTGGATCCCCGTGGGGTGTTCAGCTCGGATCTGGCCCGCCGGATACAACTCTGATTCCCGCCTCTGCGATGAAACTCTTCCTTCCCGGCGGTGCCGGTCTCGTCGGCCTCAACCTGATCGCCACCTTGCAGCAACACCATCCCGACTGGCAGCTGATCGTGGTGGACAAGAAAGCTGCAGCTCTTGAGGCTGGTCGGAAGTTGTTTCCGGCTGTCCAGTTCGTCTGTGAAGACCTCACCGACACCGCAGGCAACAACTGGCCCCGATTGCTGGCAGGTTGTGATGCCTGCGTGATGCTGCAGGCCGAGATCGGCAACACCGATCCCAGCCAGTTTGAACGCAATAACATCACCAGCACCGACGTTGTGCTGAAGGAATTACAGCGCTGCCAGATTCCCCGGCTGGTGCACATCAGCAGTTCGGTGGTGAACTCCGTGGCCAGGGACCTCTACACCACCACCAAACGGCGCCAGGAGCAGCTCGTGCTGCGCGAATGGCCCGACGCTGTGGTGCTGAGGCCCACCCTGATGTTCGGTTGGTTCGACCGCAAACATCTGGGTTGGCTGGCGCGGTTCATGAAAAAATTGCCAGTGTTTCCCATCCCTGGTTCGGGCCGCTTCATTCGCCAGCCCCTCTACGTCGGCGATTTCTGCCGGGTGATCCAGAGCTGCCTGGAAAACCCTGCCCTCACAGGCGGCTACGACATCACCGGTACTGAGAGGGTGAGTTACATCAGCCTGATGCGCCAACTCCGTGATGCGGTCGGCGCCAGACCCTGGATCCTCCACCTGCCAATACCCCTGTTTGGCTTTCTGTTGCAGATCTGGGCCTTGATCAGCCGCCAGCCCGCCTTCACCAACGATCAGCTCAAAGCGCTGACTGCGGGCGATGAGTTTGATGTGATCGACTGGCCAGGAATCTTTGGCGTCCAGCCCACTCCCTTGGCTGATGCCCTGCGGATCACCTATCGCGATCCCCAGTTCTCCTCCGTGGTGATGCCCTTCTGATGCCCTTCTGATGCCCGAATCGTCGCTTCGCTCCGTAGCCGTGATCGGCGGCGGCCCCATGGGCCTGGCCATCGCCTACCAACTGGCTCTGGAAGGCTGTCATCCCGTCCTACTGGAGGCCGACGATCGGCTCGGCGGCATGGCTGCCAGCTTCGATTTCGCCGGTGTAGCGATTGAGCGCTACTACCACTTTCACTGCCTCAGCGATACTGCCTTCTTCCAGCTGCTGGAGGAACTCAAGCTTCAATCCCTGCTGCGCTGGAAGCAAACGGCCATGGGCTTTTTCCTCGACGGGCGCCTCTATCCGTGGGGATCGGCTGGGTCCGTGCTGAAGCTACGACGCCTGCCCCTGCTTTCGCGTGTTCGTTATCTTCTCCATGCCGCTCGCTGCCTCAGCCTGCGCGACTGGCACCATCTCGATGCCATCCCCGCCACCGAATGGCTGCACACCTGGCTGGGTCGCCAGGGCTACGAGGTGCTCTGGGCCAAGTTGTTTGCCTACAAGTTTTATCAGTACACCGACACGCTCTCGGCCGCCTGGATCTGGAGCCGCATCCGCCGCATCGGTCGCTCCCGGCGCTGGCTGAAGGAAACGCTCGGCTATCTGGACGGGGGCTCAGAAGGTTGGATCGAAGCCCTTGAAACTCGCATTCGCGAACTCGGGGGTGAGATCCGATTCTCCAGTCCCGTTACAGCCATTGAGCGCAGTGATCGGGGCGCCTGCATCACCAGCCCTTGCGGTTCGGAACACTTTGATGCCGTGATCTCCACCGTGCCGTTGCCCCTGGTGGCCCCCATGCTGCGCGCTGGCGGACAGGATCCCGCCCTGATTGATGCCTACGAGGCTCAGCAATCGGTGGCCTGCGCCTGCGTGGTGCTGCAGACCAACCAGCCAATCACCGCCAATTTCTGGACCAATGTCAATGACAGCCGCTTTGCCATTCCCGGCATTATTGAGATGAGCAATCTCCAGCCGATTGCGCCGCACATCACCTATGTGCCCTTCTACATGCCGGCGGATCATCCGGATTACAGTCGCCCGAATGACGCCTTCGTCGCCGATTCTATCGCCTGCCTGAAGGCCATCAACCCCAACCTTGCTGACAGCGATGTTCTCGCTAGTCAGTGCAGCCGCTATCGCTACGCCCAACCGGTGTGCGGCACCCGCTTTCTGGACACCCTGCCTCCGTTGAATCCAATCGCCAACGTTTGGATCGCCGACACGACAGTCTATTACCCCGAAGATCGAGGCATCTCTGAAAGCGTCGGCTTCGGTAGGGATCTCGCCCGCCAGGTGGCACACCACATCATTCAATACAAGCGTGTGAACGACAAAGGAAAAATAAAATGAGCATGATCCCGTCGTCCCAATTTTTACGTTTTATAGCCGCAAACTGCGTGGCAGCGATGGCAAATATTGGCACAAAACTGGCCGCCAGTTTTGTGCTGAACGACCCCCTCTCTGTTCTGGCCGGCTTTTGCGTCGGCTTGACGACATCTTACCTGCTATGCAGAAGCTTTGTATTCAAACCCACAACTGGATCAAAAATGTCCGAAGTTGCTAGATTTACTGGCGTTAACATAGCTTGCCTTGGCATCACCTATGGAATTTACCGTCAAATGCTTGTGGTGCTACGAGAATCGCTTTACTTGGACGCCAGCCAGCCAAGCGCCCAAGTCCTCGCACATGCGATTGGAGTCGGAGCTCCTGTGATTCTTTCTTTTGTAGCACAGAAAACACTTACCTTTCGCCAACGACTTAACTGAAAATCATGGCTGAACTCGATCTCTCTCAAATCTACCAATACCGTTTCGATGGCATCAGTCCAGCAACAAAATTAAAAGTTTGGAGAGAGATTTCAAGGTTTATCTTGGAGGACGCAACTCGACTACGCAGAGGAGCAGTTGTTTCCTCAGTCCTGGATCCAGCCTGCGGTGATGGCGAGTTTCTTAATGGGTGTGTAGGTGAGTCCTCACAGCTTTTTGGATGCGATTTGCGCCAAAGGCCAGCATCGCTACATTCGTCCATAGACTTTCGTCAGGGCTATTTTCAATCCCAAGGACTGAGTCAAGAGTTTGATCTAATCTGGGTCTCCAACCTTCTAGAGCATCTACCCAGTCCTGAGAGCCTACAGGATTTCTTGCTGCATGCGAAGAAACGGCTAGGACCAGGCGGGGTGCTCACAATCATGGGCCCAAATATTAAGTTTTGCGGAAGCGACTACTGGGACTTTGCCGATCACTTGCTTCCTCTTTCGCATCTAACAGTACTCGAACATCTAGCTTCAGCGGGTTTTGTAACAATTGAGTGCACTCCTCGCTTCCTGCCTTTCTCCTTTCGCTCTCGTCTCCCAGCCCACCCACTAATGACACGCGCCTATCTTAAAACAAGACCAGCATGGAGACTCTTGGGCAAACAATTTCTCATTCGTGCCAAAAAAAATGAATCATGAGCTTCATCTCGACATTAAATGGTTCACAAACAACTATTGCCGCCTTTGACTTCGACGGCACCCTGCTGCGGGGTGATTGCCTGTTGCTCTTCCACAGGCTGCTGAAAGGTCAGGCCGGAATGGTCATGGACTGGATACGCCTGCTGCCGGCTCTGCTCGCCTGGAAATCTGGCTACCGCGGTACAGCTTGGTTTAAACAACACTATCTACGCACCATTATTGCGGGAATAGATCAACAAAAGCGGTGGTATTGTCTTGAACACGAACTGCCTCGGCTTCTGCTGCAAAGGCTGCGCCCCGAAGCCGTGGCCCGGCTGCGCTGGCATCGTCAACAAGGCCATCGTCTGGTCATCGTCTCCGCTTCGCCGCGAGACCTGATTTGCGCTGTTGCCCGGGAGCTGCAGTCCGAATTGATCGCCACAGAAACCAGCCGTCTTGACAATGGTCCGCTGGATTCGAGCTTGCAACTCAGCTCGGCCAATTGCAAAGGTGTGGAAAAAGTGAGGCGCCTGGAGGCCTGGCTGGGCCAGCCCTTAGTGGAGGTGGAACTCCACGCCTACGGCGACAGCCAAGGTGATCGTGAACTGCTGCAGGCTGCGACCCACCCCCACTGGCGCCAGTTCACGGCCGAGATTCGGGCCTATCCCCCGGGCTGCGCATTCGGCGCGGCTGGGTCGCCACGCTGCCCCAGGCCCCGAGCGGGCCTGGGGCGATCGGAGCCCGATGCCCGATAGCGGCTTCTGTCAGGGCCTGCAACGGTGGCCTGCCTGGGCCGTTATTGGCGCTGGCGGCTCCTGGTTGGCGCTGCAGGCATCGGTGGCGGGAGCCTGGAGGTCGCCAGAGTCCGGTTTTCAGGCTTTGCCCTGCGGCAACGCCAGGCAAGCTCGGCGACTTGAGTCGTGTTGCCGACCTGCATCAGCACCTGGGTTGACCGCGTGCGCCGTTGCTGCCTGGATTTGTGGCGGAACGACTCTTCGCGCTGATCGCTGTTGGGCTGGTGCCGGCAACGTTGCAGCCATCACCTGCCCAGAGGCACCCTGGTAGCTGGCCTGCCAGCCCCGCAGACATTCCATCGACTGAGCACAGTCATTCGTCTCGATTTGTGCTCTGGACTGGCGGGAATGTTGTCCTCCATGCCAGGCGGCATTGGCGTTAATGAAGCCGCCGCTACACGGCTATTGCAATAGCTAAGTCTATCTATAGAGCAGGCTGTCAGTCTTGCAATTCCGCTCCGAGGCTGCACTGTTTGGTTGATTGCAGGACTTGCCATACAGCAAGGGCCGACGAGTAAATGTTAAACCCTGGCGCGCATAATGCTAATATGGCTGTTCGAAAGTCGATTCGGTTTCATGGGGCGCAAAAGTATTGTCAGCATCCTCATTTTTCTGCCAGCTTTGGGCGCCTGCGTATTCTGGGGGCTGACGATCAATCAGCCCTTGATTGATCAACATTCATTTAGGCAAACTCAGACTGCGCTTTCAGCGCTTTTCATGCAGCCAGGCCTCGATGGCTTTTTCAATTATCAAACTCCGGCGATAGGTAGCCCTTGGTCTGTTCCGTTTGAAGTGCCTCTTTTTCAGTGGCTGGTCCATGGCCTGGCTCAGTTTTTTTCGATCAATCTCAGCACCTGTGGACGCCTGCTGAGTATTGTTTTTGGTATAGGTTGCCTTTGGCCCGCACTTACTCTTCTTCGCTGCTTTGACGTTAAAAAACCAGGCCAAGCCTGCTTCTTTATGCTTTATTTTTCTTCAGCTATTTATCTCTATTGGAACCGTGCGTTTATGATTGAGAGTACTGCTCTCTTTTTCTCTCTATGGAGTCTGTGTCTTTATGCCCTTTTCCGTATCAAACAAGCGCCGCGGTCTCCGGTCTGGGGTGGCCGTCTGCTTCTCATTGCAGCCTTTGGGTTGAGCCTGAGCCTTGGCTTGCTGGTCAAGGCCACTACAGGCTTGCCGATTTTATTGCTGATCTCGATTGACTTGATCTGGCAGTTGTTCACAAGCCTTCGAAATGGTCGCAGTTCATTGCGGATAACATTCTTGCGGCTCCTGCCTATCGCAATCGCCACGCTGGCTGCCCTGCTGTTGCTCAGGACCTGGACGTTGCATGCGGACGCTCTGAAGGACCTGAATCCGATTGGCGCCAACCTGACATCAGCAGCGCTTAATCACTGGAATTTCGGCACTGTCAATCAACGCTTTTCGGCCGACCTGTGGTTCGGTGTTTTGATTGCAAGGATGTTGACTCCGATCGGGGCTATCCCTGCTGTCATATTGCTTCTCTTCGCTCTGATGCGAGCCCAAGGCTCTCAGCGGCGCATATTGATCGGTGCCTGCATCTTCTTGACCTTGGTGCCGCTGTTGATCTTCAGCAATCTTCATATCGTTCACACTTACTATCAATCAGCTAACCAAGTGTTTCTGCTCCTGGCGATTTCGGCCGCCTTTGACAGCTTCGTTCAGGCATGGCTGCCGCGTTGGCAGCAGGGCGCTGCGATAGCTGCAATCACCCTCTTCACCCTAGGAAGCTATCAGCATTTTAATCTAAACTATCTAAACTCATCCCTCGGTGAATGGTCCTATCGGCTGGACGTCGCCAAGTTAATCAAGCAAAACACGCCTGACGATGCGGGCATTCTCGTTTTCGATGACGGTTACAGTTCCGAATTTGCTTTCCATAGCCATCGTCGCGCCCTCGCTTTGCCAGATTGGCCAACTGGCATTGATCAAGTGACCATCCTCAATCAACCCAGCCGCTTTTTAGACGGTAGCCGCCTTGGCGCAGTCATCGCCCAAAAACCTATCGCTGATCCTGAAGCCCTGGCTCAAAACTGTTCTTCAAAAGAACCTCAGATCATCGGCGAATGGAAAGTCTACTTGTGTAAGTCCTGAGGCGGTCCGCCAATGCAGAGTTGCGTTGATTTCATCCCTCCATGGCTTCAACCAGGTTGCAGCAGCGGCGAAATTCAACCCATCCAAATTTTTGCCCTCTTCAGGCATCGGCTGCCACCGCCTCCATCACCTCAGTCAGCGCTTGGCGCCAGTGCACAGGCGCCAGCCCCAGAGCCTTCCGTGATCCCGCGCAGTCCAGCAGTGAATAGCTCGGCCGCCTTGCCGGCGTCGGATAGTCGGCGCTGGTGATCGGCAGCACCTGGGCCGGCTGGGCCACCAGCCCCCGCGCCGCCCCCAGTTCGCCGATGGCGTAGGCAAAGTCGTACCAGCTGGCGGCGCCGGCATCGCTCCAATGCAGCACGCCGCTGGCTTGACGGCCGATGGCCGCCCAGCAGGCTGCCGCCAGGGTATGGCTGGCGGTGGGACAGCCCACCTGGTCGGCCACCACCGCCAGCGGTTCACCCGCCGCCGCCTTGAGTGCATGCAGGCGCAGCATGGTGAGGCAGAAGTTCTTGCCCACCGGCCCGTACACCCAGCTGGTACGCAGCACACAACAGCGATCGGCCGGTAACGCGGCCCGAGCCCGCTGTTCTCCCTCCGCCTTGCTGCGGCCGTAGACGCCCAGCGGAGCCACCGCCTGCTCAGGCCTGTAAGGGCTGCCCTGCTCGCCGTTGAACACGAAGTCGGTGCTCACCTGCAGCAAGTGGCCACCCGTTTCAGCGAGCGCCCGGGCAAACGCCTCAGGGGCGCCGGCATTCACGGCAGATGCCAGCTCGGGCTCGCTTTCGGCCTTGTCCACCGCCGTGTAGGCGCCGGCATTCAGCACCCAGTCCGGCCGGTGTTCGCGGACGATCGCGGCGCAGGCCTTGGCATCGGCGAGATCCAGTTCGGCGCGGCCGCAGGCGATCAGCGCGACCCCCTCGGGCCTGGAGGCTTGCAGGGCCTGGCCCAGCTGGCCGCCGCTGCCGGTGAGCAGCACCTTCAACGCCGGGCTCATCGGAACACGTCTCCGGACGCCAGGGCCTCGGCCAGGCTGGGGGCGGCTCCATCCTTGTCGGCCAGCAGCGGCTCGGCGCCGTTCAGCTCCTCGAGCGGCCAGGCGATCGCCACGGATGGATCATCCCAGCGCAGCGAGCGTTCACAGCCTTTGCTCCAGTAGCCGCTGGCCTTGTAGAGCACTTCGGCGCTCTCCGTGAGGGTGAGGAAACCATGGGCAAAGCCCACCGGCACCCAGAGCTGCCGGTTGTTGTCGGCGCTGAGCCTGGCTCCGACCCACTGGCCGAAGCTGATCGAAGAGCGGCGCAGATCGACGGCGACGTCGAACACCTCGCCGACGACGCAGCGCACC
>Ga0194063_10002130_pt1 | contig 12469 bp, 10 predicted proteins | sample SepL3720m_MetaG_FD_155459 | JGI IMG/M metagenome (GOLD analysis project Ga0194063, IMG submission 155459) | Anoxic zone freshwater microbial communities from boreal shield lake in IISD Experimental Lakes Area, Ontario, Canada - Sep2016-L373-20m | ecosystem: Environmental > Aquatic > Freshwater... | reverse complement strand
TTCCGCTCTCTCGCCAGAAGACAAACCTTAGTAAATACCTAGACTACTACAACCAAGAACGTGTACACTTAGGGATACAGATGCGGACACCGGCTGAGATGTTGCAAAGCTATTGAGTTTTATACGTTACTTTTAGGTCTATAAAATTAAAAGAGCCCCCCTGGTTTTTAGCCAGGGAAAGCTTAATGCGGATATCTCTAAGATTTTAGTGAGCCATCAGACGCTAGTGCAAACATGGGTCAAAACCAAGCGCACATCTGGTGCTTTTTTAAGCACCTGTCTTAACGATCTCTTTTTAGGGAGGTCTTTAAGTACAGCGATTACTGAATAGACAAACTGTTTGATAATCTCTGGGTTTAAGGTTAATACAATTTGTATTGGTACTACTATTGTCATTAAGACTAGCAGTACGGTTAATATTCTTTTAATACTAACAACCCCCTTCTCGGCGTCCAGTGACTCTCTTTAAATCTTAGGTCCTAACTCAGAGTTTTTACCAAAAAACTACCTCGCAAAAGATAGTTTTGATAACTTTTCTCTGAATCTGTATTTATACTAACAGAGGTGTTAATTGACGTCAACTGCTATATGTTATTATTTATTAAATCATCTTCAAATTGTAAGATGCCCTTTATTGATTGGTCATAATTTGATGTTTCTGGTAGATTTAGATCGATTATATGCTTCCAAACAGCAGTAATGAGTTTTTTGAAATGCTCTACTTCGCCTATGCTAAAGCTGGCTTCAATATCTATAATCTCTCCGTTATTTGTTGGTTCAACGAATTGCATGATTCCCCTATCTACCTGGTAACTATGGTAATCGCGAGAGTTTTCGACTAGAAGTTTATAGAACAGCAATTGTTGTTTGTATTTATAGGCTTTAATCTTTTGGTTATCGTCGCCGCCAAACCAATTAAATATTTGCTTGCCGGTTTTATAGTCGGTTACTACTATTGTCTTGTCGGCTTTATTTATATCCACTAAATCTAGTTTGCCAGTGATGTGGGCTTCTTCGATAATTGAGTGCTGGTTGCTAAAGTCTAACTCAGTTACTTGAGCTGGGCTAAAACTGTCATATTTTTTATCTAAGAAATTAGTTAATGTATCCTTACCTTTTTGTAGAAATAATTTAAGGTCAGTTTTGTCTAAGTGTTGAGATTTGAGATTGTTTTCAAATTCAATTAACAGATCTTCAATTGGTTTTCTTTTACTATTTGCTGATAAATATGAATGGGAGCTTTGCAGTGTATCGTGTATTGCCGTGCCAAAAGCGGCGTTAGCACTTTTTTCTTGAGGAAATTTTAATAAATTCTTTATTAAGAACAATTGTGGCCCGCTATTCACTATATCTAGGAAACTATTTAAGTGGGTTACGCTTAGCTTATATTTTGCTAGGGTTGGTGCAAGCAGCTCTTTCATCGTTTCGGTTGTTGGTGTGATTAAAGGTTGGTACCAGTCTATCTCGGCTAGTCCAACCAGTTTATCTAGACTATCCGGTGGTGCAATTGGAATTATTTTTAAATTTGAATCAGCTAAGAAGATAGCCTTCATCGTGTCTTTGTCATTATCGTTTTTGAGGCTGTAACTAATATATAGCTGGTCTTTTGCCCTGGTAATAGCTACATAAAATAATCTCAGTCTTTCATCCTCGGTCTCACCAGCTGGAGCAATCTTTAGATTTTCTGGGTAGCTAATTAGTTTAACATTACCACGGGATCGATTTCCCCAAGTATTATCGGTCGAATTTATGACATAGACGGTTTCAAACTCTAAGCCTTTTGCGGAGTGAGCAGTCATAAGGTTTATTAAATTGTCTGACACTGTCGCTTGACGTTTTATGGCTATAACAGTTTTAATTTTATGGCTAAGTTTTATAAAATGAACAAATGTTTCGAGATTTGGCGTTTGATCGATATGATATTCGCGTAATTTTGAACGAATTGCTCGAAGTGACTCTAGGTAAATAAGGTATTGATTTGGGGTATTCTTAATCTGGCTAATAGAAAAGAAATACTCATAAAGTGGACTAGTGAAGTTGGCTGCTTGTATAGTATCTTCTTCTGTTGGTTTGCCTACGATTATATCTAGCATTCTTTCGAGGGAGGCACTTTGAGCTATAGCTGCATTATTAATCATCCAGCTTTGTATTGGTACAAATATAGGCATCTGGGCCATTGTGTCGAGCCATCTAGCGTGTTTATCGTGTGCAGTAGTACTTAGTGACCATATGTCTAGAGCTGATATACCCCATGCTGGATGCGCTAAGATTTCTGGTAGTTTAGCATCAGCTTCGTCGTGTCTGCCATTTGATAACAATATTAGCAGATTAGCTATTTTTTCTATTAACTTTATTGGCTCTTGTTCTAGCGCATTATCATGATGTTCATAGCTAACTGAAATATTCTGATTATATAAATAAGGCAATAAGCTAATAATATCTTTATGTTTACGGGTAAGAACTGCGATTGTTGATGGCTTCTGACCTGACTCAATTCGGGTTTTAATATTGCTGGCTATAAAATGCCGTTCGTCGGTTATACTGCCTGCCTCATAAAGTAGGATTTCGTTTTTGTCAGATTCATGGTTGGCATTTAACTCTTTATTAATCCCTTCTAGGCTATTTTCAAGGCGTTCATCTCCCTGTAGTATTATTTGCCTAGAATTATCTAGAATGTCGCTAGTCGAGCGATAATTCTCACTTAAAGTTATCAGCTCTGTCCTTGGATATGTATTTTTAAAATTAATAATATTGCTGACTTCAGCCCCTTGAAAACTATAGATAGCCTGATCATCATCACCTACTACTAGAATGTTTGGCGTATCGGCTTGAACTTCATTGTTAGTCAGATTATGTAAGATACGCATTTGAGCCATATTAGTATCTTGAAATTCGTCAACCATAATATATTGGTATTGTTCTTGTAGGTTGAAACGAAGATCGTCATTCTCTTCCATTTTGTGAACAACTTGAAGGATCATATCATCAAAATCATATAACTCAGCTGCTTGCATCTTAGCGATATATTGTTCGTATACTTCGGCTACGCCGCGTAACTTTGCTTGGCGCTCACGCGATTTAAATATAAAGTTATTTTGTTTATCTTTTTTGAACCAGTCATTACGCCATTTGGTAATTGCTGGGGTTTTAATCTTTTCTCCAACTGTAGCTTCATCTATGGCCGATATTAGTGAATCTTTTAGTAACGTTGCTAGTGAAATAATACCTAGCGGCATTTCATCTATATAAGCTAAAGATATTTCTGTAATTAGACCTTCTAATTTTGAAACAATTTTGCCGCTAATTCTATCTGAAAAGATTGGGTTTATCAGCTTTTCTATCTGATTAATAACAATGTCGTTCTTGTCCAGAATTTCAATTAGTTCAGAGCTACTTAAGCCGCTCTTTTTAATGTCTGATATAACTTTTTGAACTTCTGATGAATGAGTATACTCATCGTTCATTTTGCTAATAATCGGGCTGTCGTGTTTAAGATTCTCAAATATGTCACGAATAATTTCATAGCTATTTAATTTGTCGGCTGGCTTAAAGTTGGCTCCATTATAAAAATATTGCCGATTCTGATTAATTATTTCAGATCCAAAACTATGAAAAGTGTGGACGGCTACTTTATAGGCGTCTTTGCCGATAATATCGGTTAGTCTTTGGCGCATAGCATTGGCGCCGCTATCAGTAAAAGTTAAACAAAGGATGTTTTCCGGTAAGGTATCAGTTTTTTGTAAGATATTCGCTACCCTAACGCCTAGAAGCTCAGTCTTTCCGGTGCCAGGTCCAGCGATAACCATAACTGGCCCTTCGGTAGTATCAACTGCTTTTTTTTGCCCAGAGTTTAGCTTGTTGTATCTTTTTACAAAATCCATATTACCATTGTAGTTGATTAAATATGGCTAGTCGAGCTAACACTTGTCAAAAGGTGTTACAATAGTTTTATATGAGCGACAGTACATACCAAGATATATCTTTAGAGAGAGCAATAAAAGAAAGATTTGGAATCGAGGCAGATGTTAGGCAGTCAATCGTAGCTAATGTGCCAGTTAGTCCGATGGCAGATGCTACACTATTTTTGACCTCAAAAAAACAATTATTTTTATATATTAGCGGTAAGACCAAGTTGACTTTTGGTGACGTTAAAAAGATGGTTTCTAGCATGGGTTTAAAAGCTGATACTTATTTACCGCCAAAAGGCCGACCTGATTATTTCAATGAAATTGGTCGGAGCAAATTTTGTGAAGTATTTCCAGGACGGAAAAATGTTAATGAAGACGAGTTAATATTTTATAAAACACTAGCACCTTACAACCCGGCTTTAGTTTTAATTAGTGAAGTTAAAGACGGGCACGTTTACCAATTTGATAGCGATTCAAATACTAAATGGCGCCCAGCAGCAAGATTTGCTTATAGACGTATTAGAACAAGTTAAAAAATATTAAACACTAATCATTTATAACTATAGGCGTTGCGTTAATTTCTTCTGATAATTGGAGCTGCTTATTAAGAGTAGTCTGGCTGAGGAGCGATTCGATGTCTATCAGATTATCCTTGTCGTTTAATTCTGTATATTTTATCTTTGCCTCTTCAAGTAGAGTTTTAGCTTTGTCTGTTTGTTCTATTGTGTTTGCTGCCATTGATTCTATTGCCTGTACTTTTAGGCTGTCAGCTAATGTTTTAGTCGCGATATTTTTTTCTTCTTCATTTGTTTTACCTTGATTTATGATATTGATTGTTAGTATTGTCGCAGCACTAATTATTAATACTAATGATATTGATATTAATGCGTACATGATGATTGTTTTTTTTGTCATAATCCTCTTTCTAATGTGGAATTCCTAATGGATCACTTTCGGTTCTTGCCCTAACTGCGCTATTTATTCCTGTATTTGTGTTTCGGCATTGTAATTCTAGTGCCATCTTATACCTGGAGCCATCAGTGATATCGTAAGTATTGCTAGTTACATCCACAACTATTGTGGTTCCATAGCTACCCCAGGTATTCATCCAGGCTGCACCTATAAATGCCGAATACCAGCCTGTAGTCTCTGTGCGTGTCGTACTATGCCATTTGAAATCAAGACTATTTATATCAATTTGAGAATAAAGCGTTGTGCCCGCGCTACAAGATGATGACCATGTGACCCTGGCAATTACTGGGACGGTGTGGTCACCTGCGGGGTATCGGGCTACCGTAAAGTTACTTGGAGCAGCGGGAATTGATACAGGTTGAGTATATGATTTACTGCCTGAATCGCTCCATCCGCTGTCTGCGTATATGTTATAACATTTTCCTACATAACTAACTGTATAAATATTACCTTCAGCTGCTGTCGTAAAAGTTATAGAATTGGTTGTGCTATCTTGCCAGTCGCTGTTATAGCCATAATAGCTAAAGGAATAGATGTGAAACTTTGTGGTGCCAGTTGGGCAGCTTATGTCGGTTCTTTGCCAAGTTGTAGATGCACCTGTCGTTGGGGTTGTGACAGTAGGGGCTGCTGGTTTATTGATAGGTTTTATATATGCAACTTCTGCACTGGTTGAAATTCCACCACTCGTTGCAGTAGTATACGAATAACAACGGCTCTGGGCTTTATAAATATATTTATAACCTTGGTTAGACGTTTGACTGAATACGGTTGTTGCCCCAAAGGCTGAATATCCTCCCCAGACGCCGTCATTAGTTTGATAACTAATCTGATATTCTGGTGAACCAACTGCGCAAGTGACAGCTGAAATTGTTGCCTGAATGTTTGTTCCATTTTCTATGACAGTCACAGCTGGGGTATTTGGCGTTGATGGACGATCATAGGAGGCTGATTTAGTGTCTCCAAAACCGCTATCGGCAAAACTATTTAGACATTGAGCTAGGGCTGTAACGGTATATCTGTAGCCTCCAGTAGTAGTTGTTTTGATAATCGGGTACTTAGAGCTATCGCTTTTTGAAACTACAGTCCAGCCAGCATCAGCTCCAGTATAGCCAGGGTAAGAATAATAGTACCAATATTGGGTATTTGTATTAATTGGGCAAGAAACATTATCCCAAGTCCAAGTTGTATTGTTCCCAGATGTTGACACATTAATGTTTGCCATAGTTGGCCTACTAATTAATTTGATATATTCTGCTACAGCCCCTTCAGCTTCTTTACTGGTTGTAGAATATTCTGAAGAATAGCAGCGACTTTTTGCTTGATAATAGTATTTATAGCCCTGGTTGGAGGGTTGGCTGTATATAGTTGTGTTTGAAAATACACTGTAGTTCGACCATGATAAATCATCATTTTTCTTGCTGCGAATTGAATACTGAGCGAGGCCAGTTTTACATGTTACTGGCGCAATAGTCGCAATTATGTCGGTCCCGCTCTCGGTTATTATTATGCTTGGAGCTAGTGGAGACTCGTTGTCTATGGCTTTGGAAAATGCCTTACAATTTTTATTACCGTCCATGATAATGTCAATGGTAGCCGTCGTTGCAGCGCTACAGTCTTCCCATCTATCAAATGAGAAGTATGGGGCTGCTGGGTAGGCTGTAATCTTTATGGTTCTGCCGGTGTTGTATCTACCAGAGTCAGGGTTGATTCTTTCTATATTATCATCTATTTCGGTCGTTAACTCATAAGAAGCAATAGCACTACGTCTGTTATTTATCGTAATAATGTTGCCTGTAGATTCTTCAATATACTTAAAACTGAAATTACCATTGTTATATACATATGCAAAAACATCATTTTGGGCTGTTAGTTGCGCTTCATCGCATGTAATAGAATTTATTCCAGCGGTAGATTTAGGCGTAACTAATGTCTCTTTTGTTATCCCTTTTAATACATTTGTGGTTACATCTTCCGTTTTTAGACTGTCGCAGTCTGGATATGCACCATTACTGTCATAATATTTTTCAAGACTTTCGGTTATTATTACAGCTTTTGATGATCGTTCGGCGTCACGAGATTTTACTTGGACCCCGCTAAAGGAAAATATTCCAATAGTCGATAATATACCAATAACAATAATAACTATAATTAATTCAATTAAAGTAAACCCGCTTGTGGTTTTTTTCATAATTTAATTATAGCAGATGCTGAAATGTTATTTTGCTATTTGGTGACGCGGAACCCAATAGTGGAACTAGTCCCAGTTGTATAGCCATCGAAATGCAAAGAAAATATACCTGCGGATGAAATACCGCATTTATAGTCGCAGCCTCTAATGAGGGCGTAAAGGCCAGAGGTGCCTCCCCCTAAATACAATTTACCGATTCCATTAGTGTTGGCAACCCAGTTAATCGCTCCAGATATCCCAGTGCCTTTTGGAAAAGGATTTATTTCTAGCTTATTTATGTCGTATGACATGACAGTTTGCCATTCGTGTGATTTATTAAGTACGTCGGGAGTTGGACTAAAGGTAAAGTCTGGAGGATTGGCTTTAGCTGGTATAGTTTTATCGACCCATTCTTCTAAGTTACCAGAAAGGTCCCATATTGTTTCATTATTACTTAATTTTAATGTTCTTTTTTGTTTTGGCTTAGAACTGCTATTATCGCCAGTGCCAAAATACCCATCATCATCCGTACTAGCTGATAAGCTTGTATTTCCGTCCACATCATCACTGTGCCCGTTATATATAAATCCACTACCAACTATTCCGTTACTCCAGTTACTAGCCATGCTGGCTACGTCTTGGGCAATTGTCATCCATTCAGCTTCATTTATTAGACGGCAACCATTACATGATTGTGTTGATTTAGTTATTGCATCCAATTGAGAAATATTAGCCCAAGGCAATCCAGTAGCTGTGCTAATTGCTTTGTTAGCACCGTTGTTCTTCGCTTCATACTTCATTACACAGAAGTCAGCAGTGTTATAAGTCACGCTGCCTGGAACTATAATAAAGCCTGTTGGGCAGGTCATCTTGTGGCGACTAGAAATTGATACTATTTCGCCAGTTGTTTCCTCTCTGTATTTAATTGTCCATTGTTCGCAGGCGGTGTCTTTACAACTGCTACCAGAACCTATATAAGCAAATTTGTCTTCACTTGAATCGTTCACTGGCTGGCTGCAATCATCGAGAAATGAATTAGTTCCCTTTACATCTTTAGGAGCAGTGAATAATTCCGAATTAGTTCCTTTAAGATAATTTGTTATTTCAGCTGATGTTATTTGATTGCAACTAGGATATTGGCCATTGATATCGTAATATTTTTCTAGAGCCTCAGCTATAATTGTCGTTTGTGATGTTCTTTGAGTGTCGCGTGTTTTGGCTTGAATATTTAAAAAGTAAAACATACTAATAGCAGACAAAATACCAATGACTGCTATGACTATTAGTAGTTCAATAAGAGTAAAACCATTTATGGTTTTCTTCATGATTTTATTGTAGCACTATTTTTTTAAATCAAGTACGACTAGGTTTTCGATATGTGGTGTGCGTGGGAAGAAGTTATAGCCACGGTGATACTTAATGCCATACTTTTCAGATAATCTGGCAGTATCACGAGCTTGAGTTACTGGGTTGCATGATAAATAAATAATTCTTTCAGGCGTTACTTCAAGTAGTTTATTAACTACATCTTCGTGTAGGCCGGCTCTTGGTGGATCGACAATTATAATTGAATCACTGGTGATATTTTCTAGTACACTTTCGCTTGGTGCTAAGATTGCCTTAACAGCTTTTTCTCGATCAAGCGCTTTAATATTCCGTTTCATTTCAATCACAGCTGGTTCGTTAATTTCGACTAATGTTACATTTTCGCCGCCAATTGTTAAGCCAATTGTGCCGACGCCACTATATAGGTCGACAGTTGGTTTATTCTTGATAACCCATTGCTTCATATCTTTAAGGGCTTGTTCATAGATTGAAATATTAATCTGGAAGAAGCCTTCAACAGCATAAGTAAATGGTATATCTAAAATAGTGTCAGATAAGGTCGTTACTCCCCATGATTGCAGCCTACTTGTTATGACGCTAGCCGGGCTTTTTGGGTTGGAATAAATTAGTTCAAATCCAACAACCTTTAATTCCTTTATTTCAGCTTCGCTAAATTGGTCTATTGTCTGATCTTTTACATAAAGCTGTAATGCAACTTCACCTTCTTTGTTGCAGCGAACCAGAAGAGTTTTTAGCATAAAGGCTTTGATGTCTGGTTTGGTCCTTAATAAATCACGCATTGCAATTGCTGATCGATTGATTTCAGGATGAGCTAAACTTGTACCTTCTACAGGCAGTTTTCCATGGGTGCCACGACGGAAAAAAGATAAATCGAGTTGTTCGTTTTCCTTACTCCAATACCAGCTAAATTCGATTTTATTTCGATATTCAAATTGTTTATTGTCACTATAGACTTCAATTTTTTCTGGTAGAACTATATTGTGGAGCTCGAAAGCCTCTTCAATTAAAGCCGCTTTGTAGTTTTGCTCAGCTTCAAATGTCATGATTTGCCATGGGCTAGTTGATAAATAGCTATCTTTATCTTTTGGCTCTATTCGCTCAGGGCTAGCTTTAATAACCTCAGTTACCACGCCTTCGTATAATTTAGACTTCTTTTTTGTGACTTGAGCCAGCACAGTTTCGCCTGGTAGCCCTCCCCATACAAAAATCTTTCGGCCACTTTCAAGTGTACCGATTGATCGGCCACCACCAACTATTTCATCTAAGTTTACGCTAACTATAGGCAATGTTTTAATCTTCATCTGTTTAGTATACCTTATAGAGCCTTAAAATAGCGTTGATATTGTATCGTTAATATTTTTTCGGTAAGGTTCATCAATCTCGCCGTTATAATTTAATCCTAATATTATATTGTTATACCCACAAATTGCTAAAATACCTAGTTTACGTTTAGTGCTTTTGTTGCCTTCTGACAGCATAGTTTCGTATTGGCCTGGTTTTATTTCTGAAATAGATTTTGCTTTATACAAAAGAAGTTTATGTTCTTGGCCGTTTGAAGCTATGATCCCTTCAATTAGACTTGGGTTTGATTTTAGGTTTTCGCTATATGAATCAAGATCCTCTAGTGATGGCAATAGAATATTATATGGGTCAGTTATAATGCCTGGGTTTTGGGGATGATTGTGAAAAATAAAATCGATATCAGAGCGGTATTTGCTGATCCCTAGTTTATTGTTGTGTTCATTAATTAAAATGTCTGCAATATTATTCTCTTTCTCGTCACTTTCTAGGTATGGGTTGTTTGTTATATATTCAATTCTCTTTCTTGCAGCCTCACTGATACCTGAACTCATAAAATCTTCTACGTCATACATTGGTGATTCGATATAAGCAGAGTTTCTTATAAGTGGCGAGATAGTTATACTGTTATGCTGCTTTATAGACTCTTCACTGGATAGATCAAAATCAGTTATTTCTGAAAATATTAAGTCAGACACTTTTGGTTTACCGGATTGGTTATATACTGCAAAAGCCGACTCGTGTAGATTAATAGTCCCTATTCTAAACATTTCTTTAAAATGTTTTCTTGCGTTGGCGTCATCTAAGGTCGACACAATATCTAATTTTTTAGTTGTGTTTGAAATTCGCTCAGACGAGGTCTTCAAATCCATATACAATAATTATAGAATATCGGAGATGATATGTCAATTTATATATTGATATGTTATACAATATATTATATAATATAGATGTATCTAGATAAGTTGTGGCACTGCTGCGATTTATCTTCACTCTATACCTGGAGGGAGGTGAAAAATATGAGTGAAAGACGAAGCATACTCTTATTTGGTGATAAATTCGATTTTATTGCTAATAATGAGATTCAATGTGGATTTTGTAACAGAGTATATAACAAAGGGCTAAGTCTAGCGGATGCTGAGAATGTTCCATACGTAGTTATTGCAGACAAAAAGGTTTGTAGTTGTTGTTTTGGTGAAATAGAATCGTTTGTCTCCAATTTTTTTCCAAGCATAGTAAGATTTGTTGAGAATCAAATTGAAGATGAGAAAAAGCGGATCAACCAACAAATCGACAGCCTTGAATTAGCAAAGCCGATTGCCAAGGAATTGGAAGAAGCTATGTATGCGGATTATGATTATGCTGCACAGCAGGATGATAATAATCGGTATAGCTACCAAGAGATGTATGGACATACTCCCGAACAGGATGATGGATTTTAATTCATTAACCTACCTAAGGGACCCGCTTGATGCGGGTCTTTTTAAATAGTTGAATGAATTTAAAGTATTAATTTATTAATTGAGAGTAAAGCTAGAAGCGTCTTAAAGACAAATACTATAAGTATGTGATTGGTATCTCGACGCTATCGTCGTTTTCTATTAGCCCAGATGGGTTGTCTCTCTTTAGTATAATGGAGCCTTTTTTATCGGTTTCTGGAGAGTCAAATTCGAATGTAACGGTGAACGGAACATATTCGTTAGTCATCCAATCTCCTTGGATTTGAGCTGTTTTTTGGTCGATAGCAACCCCATTCCAGTTAACTAAACTGGCAGGAAAACTAGCCTCAAACGACCAGTCGCCCGGTATTCTGCCATTTATTATTTGTGGGTTTGAAATAAACCTGGTTGCTTGAAGGTTATCTATATATACGATCGTCCCTTTTATAGACTTGAATTCTTGAGATGATAGTATTTGATTATCTACTACTTCGGTATAGGAATTGCCATTTTTGTCTTTGCATATTCTTGGGTAAATTTCTAAGATTATGTTATTTGCTTTTAGACAACTAGCAAAATCTTTCACCTCTTCATCTTTTCGATATTGAGGCACAAAATATAACAGGCCTAATGTAACTAATATGAATAAACAACCAATTATAATTGTTAGAATAACTTTTGTTTTAGTCATACGTGATTCCTCCTCGATAACTCATAACACAGTTTAATAATTATATTATACACCTGAAGATAGCCATATAAACAAATATATTGTTTAGGTGTAGTCTGATTGTAGTATTGGCAAAATTAAAAGTCGTAACCCTAACGTATATAAATACGTCATGGTTACGACTTAGGTCTGGGGTTTAGTTTAGCCTACTTGCCACCTGGCTATTTCGATAGACTTGTCCGTTTCGGACATGTCATCAAATTTGCAAAGTGCGCAGAACGCGAGAACTTGACCGATACCATAGTTGGCTGGTTCACTTTTTTCGTTTTCCATGAACCCTTGGACTTTAAGTTTTGCCACGGCTCGGTCTTCGTCAGCAGTATTTGCTGACTTTCTTGAAAAAATATTTCTTTTCATTTTTTTACCTCCATTTTTATTTAGAGGTCCCAGATTAAAGGTGCAATAATCTAGTTTCTACCTTTGATAAGGGACCTAGTTATTTGTAAAAGCATCATAACACATATGTTTGAAAATAGCAATAGTCTCGTAATAACTCACAACCTTTGCAACATAAAGCAGGTCATCCTAAACTGTAAGTATCAACCAAACAAATAAAGGAGACCTGCTATGTCCTATTCTACCAACCCTAACCTGCCAAAAGCGAGAG
>Ga0194063_10002129_pt1 | contig 12470 bp, 9 predicted proteins | sample SepL3720m_MetaG_FD_155459 | JGI IMG/M metagenome (GOLD analysis project Ga0194063, IMG submission 155459) | Anoxic zone freshwater microbial communities from boreal shield lake in IISD Experimental Lakes Area, Ontario, Canada - Sep2016-L373-20m | ecosystem: Environmental > Aquatic > Freshwater >... | reverse complement strand
GTAATATCTGCAACATTCAAACTTGTCGAGCGGGTCTTGAGGTCTTTCAACTCCGTCTCCAAAGCCATCAACTTCGATGCTTGGGCGTCCAATTTCCTCTCAATATCAGGCTTGAAAGCATTCTCTCTCCAAAGCAAATATCCGCCACTGACCAAAATCAATACAATTAAAATAGTTCCTATGATGAGACGATTGCTCTCAATCCAATCACCAAAATTAAATTCCTTCTCTTCGATATGGTTCATTATTTTGCCTCAATAAATCAAAAAGTTTAGCATCCGTCATCTCAATAACATACATCTCTATTTGTTTTTGCGATTCTGACATATTAATCAATCGTGCGATCTCTTCAGGCGAGAAACCAAAGTGAGCCAACTGCATCGGACCGATCATCGAATCAGTAATTCGATGCAACAAATCGCCCAAATCATTGAGTGGCAATCCAGATATATTTGAAATTTCGGAAATTTTTGAAGCTACTTTTTCGCGCAAGGGCCGATGCATTTTGTGAACGATATTTGCCAAATACATACGTATTTCATAAGCACGGACCATCTCTTTTTGAAGTTCTAAATGTGAATTATTTGGTTCGGATTGATTTATCTTCGATAGATAACCTTGATCAAATGCTTCGAGCAAACTTTGAACCTCCGCTTCGTTGCAATCACGTTGCCTTAGAGTTAAAACCAAGCTCGCTCTCGCTCGCCCAAGATCAGAAGCAGGATCGCCGAAATTTACTGTGTCATAATCAATGACGGACAGTATCGACTTATTTGATTCATAAAAAAAATTCTCGAAATGAGCATCGCCATGGACCAAGGAGCATTGAGTTGCTTGCAGTGTTGCTTTTAATCGATCCTGCAATGCCTCCTTTGTGCAGCCTAGACTTGCAAAATCTACTGCTCCCATCCTCTCTACGACTTCTAGATTTTGGATAATTAGACTCAAATTACTCATCACTATTGACTCCTTTGAGCCAGACACATAATCAACCGACATCTGTACGGGTTGTTCAAGTTTTTCTACATTATGGCTATGAATTGTACAAAGCATTTTGCCAAGATTGGAAGCTATGTGCTTCGCATGCTCATGGCCATTTTCTCGATCAAGACTGTCCAATATTTCCTTTTTGATCGAACACCCAGAGACCTTTTCAGTCACAAAGACATCCTCTGTAATCCATTTAATTGCCTCGGGGATTTGCATTTCGCTTGCGAGACTCCACTGATCGATTAGATATCGTGCCTGCCAAAGATGTTCGGCGCCATGTTCATCACTAAAACCTTTGGCGACCAAAAGTCTGCCATCACTTGTTTGAATCATCAAAACAGGATTGAGACATGTATCTCCCAATCGCTCAGCATTTGTAATCTTGATCCCCTCTCTCTCCGCCCATATGAGAACCTTGGTAATCACTTTTCGACACATTTTTACCATCTCTGGATTAGCCACTCTCTCGCCACTCTTGATCTCGGCCATAAGCCTCGCCGCCTCAGCTTCAATGTGCTCAACATCCAGTGAATTTGGATTGAGATTATCCGTTGGTGGCGATATATGACCGCCTGTTGCCTCGTCAGGAGTAATAGAAAATTCTCCGATCATATTTATCCTAAATTATTATTAATTTAAATTTAAATTAATTTTAAACCCACCAACCAATCAAAGCAAGGCCTGAGAGTAATTTTAGATAGTTGGCAGTCGGCAGCTGGTAGTTGGTAGTTGGCAGTCTGCAGTCGTTAATGAATTTTGAATTATGAATAATGTGATGTCATCCTGAGGTATCGAAGGATCTAGAGCATGGAGCTAGGGCTCGTTGGAGAATAGAGCGCTTTGCTAGATTCTTCACTCTAGCTTACTTGTTCAGAATGACGGGCAAGAACAAAAGAGGATTATCTATCCCATAGATTATCGGATCAAGTCCGATAATGACAATGAATAGGGTATGTCATCTCGGATGTATATATTTCGTAAATTTAGTATTTTTCGTATTTCGTATTAATTATTGAAAATTGAAATTTATCCAAGGTTTCACTCCATATGCTTGCTTGATACAAATTGTGAGATTTTGTCCTTCAACAACGGATATTTATCAATTTCTGGTGCGATTTCCTTGGCAGAAGCGCTTGCCTCCTCTATCAATACTCGATCAGACAATGACGCCATCTTGAGATCCAACATCCCAGACTGCTCCGTGCCAAATATCACACCTGGACCTCGAGTCTCCAGATCAATTTCAGCCAATTTGAAACCATCCGCAACTGCTTCCAGACTCTTCAAACGCTGCAGCGCCACCTCGCTCTGAGTATTTGAGAACAAAAGACAAAAGGATTGATGCTCAGCGCGTCCGACTCTTCCACGAAATTGATGGATCTGCGCCAGACCAAAATGCTCGGCATCTTCGATCATCATTACCGTCGCATTTGGCACATTTACCCCTACCTCGACCACCGAAGTACTAACCAAAATTTGTGTCTCTCCGTCTGCAAATTTGGCCATTATTTCATCCTTTTCCTTCGCCTTCATCTTGCCATGAAGCATACCGATTTCATATTCAGGGAATATCTCATTTTTCAATTTTTCGTACTCCTTGACCACCGACTTTCTGTCCTCCTCAAAGAGATTAATTGCAATTTTATCATCCTCCTTTTCTTCGATCAGAGGACAAATCACAAAGACCTGTCGGCCGGCACGAATATGCGCACGAATAAAGTCATATGCTTTGCTACGATTTTGAGATTCAACGAAGCGCGTCTTTATCTCCTTACGATCTGCTGGCTTCTGGCTAATTACGGAAAAATCAAGCTCACCAAACAAAGCAAGATGCAACGTCCGTGGGATTGGTGTCGCGGTCATTGAAAGAAAATGAGGCTTGAGCAATTGGCAGTTAGTAGTTAGTGGTTCGCAGTTTGTAGTCGGTAGTTGATGATCGTTATTTGAGAATTTTTGGAGCGACTCACGTTGCTTCACACCAAAACGATGTTGTTCGTCAACGATTACTAGGCCTACATTATCGAAAATAACTCCCTTTTGTATCAAAGCCTGAGTCCCAATAATAACATCTGAATTTTGAATTTTGAATTTTGAATTTTGGCTATCTGTTTTTTTATCGGATTTTGGCTCAATTTCATAATTAGATTCCTGTCGACCGGAGGTCAATAGACTAATCTTTAGATTACTCTCTGAGAACACTTCTTTGAACGTTTCATAATGCTGAAAAGCCAAAATGCTAGTCGGGCACATCACCAAGGTTTTCATCCCAGCCCTTACAGCAGCCAAAGCAGCGATAGCTGCCACGATCGTCTTGCCGCTGCCAACGTCACCATTAAGAAGACGATTCATGGGTATTTCTCGAGCAATATCAGCCAATATTTCCTTTGTCGCCTTGACCTGATCATCAGTCAACACAAAGGGTAATTGCTTAATCAGCTTGTCTATCTCAGTCCTATCAATCACAATTGGCTTTGCCCGGTCCTTTTGACTCTCGATTCTGCCAATATTGCCCCGCAATGATATCAAGAAAAGCTCCTCAAAAGCCAACCTTCTTCTCGCGAGTGTAAGCTTCTCCTCGTTTTCTGGCTGATGAATCATCCAGATAGCTTCAGGCAAGCTCAAAAATTTGTGCTTATCGAGAATTTGGCTTGGCAAAAAGTCAGTTAGTTTTGAGATAGGACTTCTAAGATTCGAGACTATTTTCTCAATGTAATGGCTCGAAATACCACCGGTCTCTGAATATTTTGGCACAATTCTCAGACGAGAAGCTCGCTCGGGTGATTCCATGACCAATTCATTGGCAAAACGGTTAAAGGTCACCCTGCCGTGCAAGATGAGCTCGGTCCCATTTCTCAACATTTTAGTCAAAAATGGCTGATTGAACCAAACAATTTTGATAGAGGCACTATCATCAGCAACTACCGCCTCAGTGACATCAAAACCACGTTTTCTAGTCTTTTTATTACCAATACCTAGAAGTGAGCCTCTAATAGTGATTATGGGCTTATCTTGCCAATTAGAGCCAATCAGCGTCGGTATCTGACCAATGGGAGTAATCTGAGTAAAGTCATCATATCTTCGCGGATAATTAAATATTAAATCACCAATGCTCTCAATGCCCAATTTCAAAAATTTCTCCGCAGTTTTGATACCCACGGCAGGTAAAAATTTGATTGGCACACCCAAATCACAACTATCCATATCAATTTTTGTAGAATTCATATCTCTATCTTAGCCTGTGAACAGTAAATTGTGAAGTGCTTGATTAGAATGCAGCTGGCAGTTGGCAGTTAGTAGTTGGTAGTTTGCGGTTAGCGGTTGTTAGTTTGTTTTGTTTTGAGGGATGTCATACCGGGCTGAAAGCTTGAGATCCGGAATCCCATCACAAGCGCGAGCGCAATCACCTTGCAAAACAATTACAAAGCTTACTAATTGGTCATTGAAAATTGAAAATTAAATCTATTCCATAGATTATCGGATCAAGTTCGAGAATGACAGAACAATTAAAATTTAATTATTCCCCCACCAATCACCTCATCACCGAGATAGAAAACTGCACTCTGCCCAGGCGTGATTGATCTTACAGGCTCATCAAATCTAACGATGTATTGGCCAGATATGGCTGATTTTGAGATGTGACAAATGACACTTTTCGCCCGATACCGAATTTTAACCGTCAGATTAATCAATTTTTCAATATCAGTTTCAAGAATGATCAAATTTAAATGATCAACTATCATCTCATTTTTGTACAACGCGGTCTCTTCACCGACAATCAGCTGATTCTTCCCACAATCAAAACCAGTCACATAAAGAGGCTTTTTATCTTTATGTGCCTCATTGTCCAGACTATTTTTAGAATTTGAAATACTTTGATTGACTCCTCTTCGCTGCCCAATCGTGTAATTAACCAATCCCTCATGCACACCCACTCTTTGTCCACCTTGATCTATGATATCGCCCGACTCAAAATAGCTAGCAGGCAAATATTTTTTCAAAAAAACTCGATAATCATCATCAACGAAACAGATCTCCTGACTCTCAACTTTTTCAAAAACAGGCAAAACCCAAGCCTTGGCCAAAGCCCTTACCTCGACCTTCGTCATATCGCCAACAGGCAATAATATCCGACTCAATTGAGCCTGATCCAGTTGATGCAAGAAATATGATTGATCCTTAGTATCATCTACTCCTCGGAGTAGATGATAATTATCATTTTCCAATTTCCAATTGTCATTTAATTGATCATTTTCCAATTGTTTATTAATTGATAATTGATAATTGATAATTGATAATTGGCTCGAATCTTTGATCCGAGCATAGTGGCCTGTCGCAACATAATCGCAACCAATCTTTTTGGCAAAATCCAACATCCAGCCAAATTTAATTTTTTTATTACACAATACGCAAGGATTCGGAGTCTCAAGCTTGCCATACGTATCGACGAAATAATCAACAATCTCCGATTTAAACTCGCCTCGGACATCTACAACGTAAAGGCGAATTCCAAGCTGATCAGCCACTGCCCGAGCATCCAGTAGTGCCTTATCATCACAACATGCATTTTCCCTATTTACCGAACAAGTCGGGTCAAACCACAACTTCATAAAGAGGCCGACTACTTCATGGCCAGCATCCTTCAAAATCTTGGCCGACACAGAGGAATCAACACCACCTGAAAGCCCAATCGCAACTTTTTTGCTCATTTAATCTTCATAAATATTATTTTTGCACTAAATTTTGAAACAACATTGCAATCGTTGTCGGCCCGATACCACCTGGAACAGGAGTATGGTAGCTTGATTTTGCATAAGCATTTGAATCAATATCACCGACCAAAGCACCATTTTGTTCAGCAGTGCCAGCATCAATCAAAACCACATTTTCTTTGACTATATCGGCTTTGATCAGATTGGCAACGCCAGTTGCCGAGATAATAATATCAGCTTGTCCAATCACATCCTCAAAATTCTTCGTCTCATTATCAGCAATTGTCAGATTTATCTTCTTTTCCTTGAGAACCCTAATCAAAGGTGCGCCGACCAAGAACCCAGAGCCAACTACGACAACATTACTGGTTTGTAGATCAGCTTTTGATCGTTTGATCGCCTCAAGCACAGATAAAACGACTGGTGGCTTAAAATCTGAGGTTAATCCCAAGCAATAGCGCAATCCATCAACATCCTTTTTGGGCGAAATGGCCGAGATTAATTTATCCCGATCAAATTTCTTCGGTGCTGGTATCTGGATCAATATGCCATCGGTTTCAGGGTCAGTATTGAGAAATTCTATTGCCTCAATAATCTGCTCCTCAGAATCTTTTTCCTCAAATTTGTATAAGCAGAATTGCACACCAATGCTATGAGCAAATTTTTGTTTGAGCTCCACATATTTACGACTCACAGGATCATCACCGATCAAAAATTCGGCCAATACCGGTGGTCGATCAAGACCGACCACTTTGTTGGCCAGCTTCTTCATCATCAATTCATTAATTTTTTTTCCGTCAAAAGCATTCATAATAGTAAATTCGAAATTCCAATATCGAAATTCGAAGCAATAATTAATAGTTAAGCTTAAATATTTATTTTATCTCTTTTTTTCGCGAACGATAATCCTCTACCGCCTTATGAATCGCATCCGCAGACAATATCGAACAATGATATTTTTGTTTCGGCAATACGCCCAAAGCTTCATTGATATCATCACGTGATAGTTTCTCAATCTCTGTTAGACTCTTACCCTTTGCAAGCTCTGTCATCATACTTGACGAAGCAATAGCCGCTGCACAACCGAGAGTTTTGAATTTTACATCTTCGATATACTCCTCCGTTTGCGGTTTGCGGTTTGCGGTTTGCAGCTCATTACTGCCGACTGACGATGGCCGACTGCCGACTTTGATATAAGTATACATCACATCGCCACATTTCATATTGCCGACTTGGCCGACCCCATCAGCATCTTTGATCTCACCGACATTGCGCGGATTTTGAAAATGATCAAGCACCTCTTTGGTATATTCCATATATTACTCCTATTTGATATAAATTCTAAATTGCACTAAATTTTTCAATGTTACTATATTTTTTCGTAAATTTAGTATTTTTCGTATTTCGTATTTACTTAAATGGGGACATTTCCCTCAAATTTTTGATAATCCCCGGCAATACTCTCAAAACCTCATCAATTTCTTCGATCGTTGTCTCATGTGACAAGGAAAATCTGATCGAACCATGCGCCTTCTCTGGCGGTATGCCCATAGCCGAGAGCACATGACTTGGACTGAGCGAGCGAGAGGTACAGGCTGACCCTGAGGAGACTGCAATGCCAAGAAAATCGAGGTTCAATATTATGGCTTCACCCTCTGCATTGAGAAAACTGACATTAGAAATATGTGGCGCACGATTGGCACCAACGCCATTGATGATTGCATCAGAAATACTAGCAGCAATCCCCGCTTCCAACCGATTACGTAATTCTGCGACCTGATTCGTTATTAACGATTCTCGACTTTCAATCTGATGCAATGCTTTTGCCATACCAGCGATCGCCGCAACATTTTCCGTACCAGCTCTCATGCGAAATTCTTGATCACCACCACTTATCTGCGATCGGATGGGAATGCCCTTGCGGACATACAAAACACCAACGCCTCGTGGACCATGAAATTTATGAGCCGCAATAGTCAAAAGGTCAACATTCAACATTTCTGGGACTATATTCAAATATTCGACCGCCTGTACCGCATCCGTGTGGAAAAATATCCTATCTTTGCGATCTGAATTAATATTTTTGAGCCTCTCTCCTATCTCTTTGATTGGAGTGATCACACCGGTCTCATTATTTACATAAATCAGACTGACCAAGATAGTATTGTCGCAAATCGCAGCCTCAATCTGATCTGCCGAGATAATGCCATTTTGATCTGGCTTCAAATAAGTCGTTGCGATCAAACCTTGAGATTCCATCTCCTCGACCGTGTGAAGCACAGCATGATGCTCAACCATACTAGTAATTATATGAGGCAATTTTCCAGTTTTCAATTCATTTTTTTTGATATAACCCTCTACTACGCCACGCAATGCGAGATTATCACTCTCGGACCCACCCGAGGTAAATATAATCTCATCTTCCCGACAGTTCAAGAATTTCGCGACCTTTCGGCGAGACTGATCAAGTACTGTCCTTGCATCCTGTCCGAAAGAGTGAACAGAAGAAGGATTGCCCCAATTTTGCTCCATCACCTTCTTCACCTCAAGAATTACCTCCGAGGAGGGTTGCGTTGTAGCTGAATTATCCAAATATATATGTTTCATATGTTTAAAAATGATTTAAATAATAATTCTATCTCTAATCGCTAATCTTATTAGCAATTTTCCGCAAATCCTGCATACAAGCTTTGCACTCATTGCCGCTAACCAACTTCTCAAAATCTTCCTTTGAAATCAAATATGCCACCGCCTTGGAATAGCGACTCACTTGGTAAACCTGACCAGTCTCAACTTCCTTGATCACCCTGGAAAGTTGATCCTGCAATTCATTAGTAGTAATCTGCTTCATAATATCTTTCATTTAATATTTTATAAATTGATAACAGTTGGCGGTTTGCAGTTTGCAGTTAGTAGTTTGTAATTTATTTTTGAGGGGTGTCATTCCTGGCTGAAAGCTAGTGGATTCGATTCCACTCACCATGCAGAGCGCAGTCGAACGCAAGACCCGGAATCCCGTCACAAGCGCAAGCGCAATCACTTTACGAAACAATTACAGAACTTACCAATTGGTCATTGAAAATTAAATAATTAATTGAAAATTGGAAATTGATACTTGAAAATTAAAATCCATATCCTAGAATAGTCGCCAGATCATGAAATTAATTCAGGATGACGAACAAATAACAGTCGAATAATGGATAATTGTTACCCCACAAGTAATGTAACATTTTGCAAAATACCTGTCAATACTAGCGCCTATCTCCGCATCAAAGATATTATTGAATTATACCTCCCCTTACCCCTCCTAATTTAAGAGGGGAAGAAATGAACGATTATGATTAGATCAATAAAAATTATTTGATGCCAAAGAACTTTTTGGCCTTCTTGGTCGTTTCCTGCTCAACCTCAGCCAGAGACACTCCTTTGATCTCAGCAATCCTCTTCGCCACTTCAACGACATAGGCAGGCTCATTTCGATTACCACGATTTGGCTCCGGCGCCATATATGGCGAATCGGTCTCAATCATTATTGACCCAATCGGCACTTTTTTGATGGCATCAATGAGATCTGGATTAACATTTTTGAAGGTAATTGCCCCCGTCAACGAGATAGCAAAGCCCATATCCAATATTTTTTCAGCAAATTCATAATTTCCCGAAAAACAATGTATCACTGAACGTATGCCACCCTGATATGTTTTGAGAATTGCAAGAATATCAGCTTCAGCTTCACGACAATGAATCACGGTCGGCAATTTGGTCTCAAGCGCCAAATCCAACATTTGCTCGAAGCAAAATATCTGCTCTTCGCGCTTTGGACAGTTCGCATACTTACTCGATCTTTTGAGATAATAATAATCAAGGCCAATCTCACCGATTGCCACCACTTTTTCATGATTGGCCATTGTGAGAAGCTGACCTGGTGTCTCGATATCTAGATCGAGCGCCGAGTGTGGATGCAAACCGACAGTAGCATAAACTTCGGGATAACGTCGCGCGAGATCAATTGAATGCTTCGAGCTCTCGAGGTCTACACCAATATTGATAATATTCGAAAGACCTGCCTCTTTGGCACGCCCCAATATGGCCGGAACTTCATTTTTATAATCTGGAAAATCCAAATGTGCATGAGTATCAATAAACATAATATAAATTTCTAATTAAGAATCTCTAAATACTAGCATATTTTTTCTATCATTTCGACTCTGTGAAACGCTTCTCTTCTGTTATTTCAACTCGGTAGAACCAATCCCTCCTGTCATTTCGACTCGGTGAAACCGGTGGAGAAATCTAATAATGAATAAACTATTACTAAGATCTCTCGGCTCCGCTTCACTCTGCTCGAGATGACAGGCGGTGTGGCTATTTTTTATTCTTCGACTCCTTGTAGCTTGAGGGTTGAGAAGTCCGAAGTTAGTATGTCATTCACTTAATAGTCACGTACAAGACACAGCTTACAATAATACTAGCAGTAATTGCATCTTTTACAAAATTTTGCCTCTCTTTGAAAAAAATAAAGGAAAAAAGATAGACAAATATCGGCCCCAAGAGCAAGACCATCGTCGTCTCAATCACGCCGAGACTCTGAAAGCCATAAAATTTTAACACCATCTGCACGACGCCAAACATCGCTGAAATAATCGTCAGAGCAAAGGCATCTCGATTAAATTTGCTAATTTTGGGATGATACACTATCGCAAAAATAATGAAGATAAATAAAGTACGTACGAAATACAAAGTTACGGGTGGTATGTAATCGAGTAAATATTTAATAAATATGGATTCTATCGCCATGAAAAACATTGCTGCCATTGTGCCTCTGGCAGCTACACTCAATCGAAGGTGGTGCTTCTTGACACGACTAGCAATAAAAGCGATAGAGGCGGCCAGGCCAGCGATCAAAACTCCCCAACTCCTTTCAGCAGGAATAAATATCTCAGCCAAGATAATAGTCGTGAGAGGCGTCAAAAGCATAATCAATTCAAATTCATGCAAATCTTCCTTCAATAGACCTTTGTAATAAAACAAATTCCAGCCGATTGCCGCGCCAATCATCCCGAGAAACAATAATATCGCCCGATAATCTGTCAAAATTTTGATATCAAATCCACCCCATTGTGGCAAAAAGACGGCCGTAATCAAAGCCAAAAAGAAAAAAACCGTCGGCACAAAAAGCTTGATCGGCGTCCTATATTTACATAGTATCACTTTGTCCGAGAGCACCCCACCGGCATATCCGACCGATGCTATCAACGCCTCAAGCATTTTCCCTCCGCCCCGCTATTCGCAGGATATATTAAATAATTTCATTTTTAATTAGTATCTGCAATCCATCTGTAATTCATCTGTAAAATATCTGTAATCTGTGCGATCTGTATTCAGTATGCCTTTGGCATGTGTTCAGTAGCCCTTAACTTAGTCGCGGAAATAATATTTCAAGTTCAAATGATTTTAATTGTTCATCAATTTTCATCGCTGTTTCAGGCATGAAGGGCACGAGTCGTTCGCTGATAATCTCAATATTATGATAAACATCACCCAAGACTTCGATTAATTCATCCCTTTTGTTCTCTTTGGCCAAAGCCCAAGGCTGTTTCTCCGCAATCAGTTGATTATTCTCGGTACAAAAATCAATCATCTTGCGTAACGCTTCGACAAAATCACAAGCTTCAATCTCTGTATCAATCTCCAATTTTGAATGATTCTTGGATTTAAAATTAATAATCTCAGATTGCAGATCGTATTTAACGATCATAGAGAGCGTTCTCTGGACCAAATTCCCCAAATTATTTACAAGATCAGAATTGTATCGCTCCTTCATACGATCCCACGAAAAATCACTGTCCTGAATAAAAGAAAGCTCACGCAGCATCAAATATCGTGTCGCCTCGATGCCAAAAACATCTACCAAGTCCTGAGGCTTGACCACATTGCCGAGCGTCTTACTCATCTTCATCCCTTCGACAGTGATAAAGCCATGGACATGCACTTTCTTTGGTAATTGCTCGAAGCTATACCCAGCAGCCATCAGCATCGCTGGCCACAGCGCAGCATGGAAGCGCAAGATATCCTTGCCAATCACATGCAGATCAGCCGGCCAGTATTGTTTGGGAAAAAGATAATTGGTCAAAGCATCAAACCAAACATACATTACCTGATTGGCGTCATTTGGCACCTCGATACCCCATGAAAGCTTCTCCTTCGGTCGAGAAATGCTCACATCTTCGAGACCTCGCTCCAGTAATTTTTTGATCTCATTGTATCGAAAATTTGGTTGCACAAAAGCAGGATTGAGCTTAAAATATTCTTCCAATTTCTCCTGAAAATCAGATAATCGAAAAAACCAATTCTCCTCCTCGACAATTTCAGGCAATAGACTCGGGTGATTGGGACATCTGCCATCGACAAGATCAGATTTCTTTAACATCGATTCACAGCCCACGCAATATACGGCTGAATATGATTTTTTGTAAATATATCCATTATCAAATGCCTTCATCCAGATATTCTTGGCGTTGGCCTGATGAGCGTGATCGGTCGTTCGGACATAACCGTCAGTGGAGAGATTGAGCTGTTCCTTCAATCTCATAAATTTACCAATCAAAGACTCGACAAAGGGCCTTGGTTCCATCCCCGCCTGCGCAGCTTTCATTTGCACGCTAAAGCCATGCTCATCAGCCCCAGTCAGAAAGAAAGTATCATCTCCCTTTTGGCGATGATACCGAGCCATGACATCAGCACCGAGACACTCTTGACCATAGCCAATAT
>Ga0194063_10002128_pt1 | contig 12474 bp, 9 predicted proteins | sample SepL3720m_MetaG_FD_155459 | JGI IMG/M metagenome (GOLD analysis project Ga0194063, IMG submission 155459) | Anoxic zone freshwater microbial communities from boreal shield lake in IISD Experimental Lakes Area, Ontario, Canada - Sep2016-L373-20m | ecosystem: Environmental > Aquatic > Freshwater >... | reverse complement strand
CCATTCGCGGCTCCAGTCGGCGGCATCGAAGTGGTCGGCAGCCTCGCTGTAGGAATTGGGGCTCTGCTGCGCGGTCGCTGCGTGCGGCGCGCCGATCGCCGACACCAGCGCAGCGATTGCCAGGTACGGGCTGGCCTGCGGCGAAGCGCACAGTTGATTCCCGCCGGTCAGCGGCTCGGCACCTACCCAATCAAGCGGAAGTGGGCGGCAGAGTAGTGCGATGTCGTCTAACCGCGCCTGCGCTTCGTTACTTATCGCTTGATCGCTGCGCAGCAGCATCCGCGCCGGCGGCTGGCCCGTCGCGAGCAGCGGCATCGCCGTGACCGTAACCCCGTCGACTAGACCAATCTCGCGGGCGGCAGAGCGCACCGCTACTAGCTGGTCTGCTGCTGCCAGCGGAGTCGTGGGCGCTATGTCGGCGCGCAGAACGCTGCGTGCGCTGTCCCAGCCGAGCTCTTCGAGTTCGATCCCTGAGCGCTCGATCCCTTCCCGCCAACGCTGAGCGAAGGCAGGCGCGTCGCTAGCTTGCCAGCCTGGCGCCAGTGCGCCCTCGCCGGCGCGTAGCTCAAGCGACGTAGCGATCGGACCGGCCTCTGTTTGCTCGGCGAAGATCCGCAGTAGGCCACGCGGATCAAGCGGCGAGCGCTCCCCATGCGGCGTCAGCACCTCGGTCATTACCAGTGTGCTTCCTGGCGACCATCCGCAATGAATCAAAGAGTCAAGGTCGGCGCGCGCAAAGACGTCGGGATAGCCGGTGCGGAAATTGGAATAGTCGGTTGATTCGAAGATGTCGCAGTGCACATCCCAGACCAACGCACCATCGCAGTAAGCCTGCAGTCCCTGCGGTTCGTTGGCAAATACTTCGCCAACGACTCGTCTGCCGCGCAGCATCCCGTAATGGTCTGCGATGCATACGCGCACGTTGTCGATGCTGCCGTCCTCGACGCCGCCGCGCAGCAGGTCGAGTGTCAGGCGTTCACGAGGCAATGCTGCCCTCGTCGGCCAGTGGTTGGCCGAGCCAATCGCGGTAGAAGCCCTCAAGGTCAGGTAGGAAGTCATGAACAACCGGATAGCCGGGCGGCACCGATTCAACATCTAGCAAGGCGAAGCTGATCGGGTCGTAGTACTCGCGTAGCTCGTTCCAGCCCGGGTTAGGGCTCATCTTCTCTGGGTAGATCTCGTACATCGATTCGAAACTACCGCGTGTGCGAATCCTTGCCGTTAGCTTCCAGTTCTCGCGGTAGTCGCCGAAGACGAATCCGGAGTCCGACTTTGTAACGCGGCGCCCATCCGGCAGCTCAACGATGCAGAGGTGAAGGCCGATCGGTAGAAGCACGCGGTCTTCGGGAAATGGCCAACGTCGCTGCACGATCTCAAGGTTGATTGCAAAGCGCTCAATGTCCTTGCGGCCGCTTTGGATCTGGCGGATCTGACTCTCTGGCAGTTTGCCGTCGATCAATGCCTCCAGCGTCTCCGTGGTGACGGCAGGATCGCCGCTTGGAGCGGGCTGCGGGACGGCTTCGCGCACCGCTGTGCGCGGTTGACGCTGGAGCTCGTGCGGGTCACGGCCAGCGATCAGCTTGCGCGACACGTCAACGGTTGGAGTTGGGATGTCGAAGACAAACTCGTCTGGCAGCTCCCAGAAGCCAAGAAACTCCGCTGCCCACTGCTCGGAGAGCCGCATCGATTCTGCGTACATGCGCTGCACCTGCACCTCAAACGGGCCACTCGCATCGGCGCCATGCTCGAGGATCCGTGCCCGCTCCTTGACCATCCAGTCGGTCGTCGGCTCGGAGCTACTCTCTCGCGCCGCGCGGATCTCAGCTCGGCGTCCCGTCGTGGCGGCCTCGTTAACGCTGCCGTCCTCGCCGAGGACAACGCCATGGACGCTGTCGGCGAGTCGTGGGATCACGTAGCCACCCTCAACATCTTCGGCAACCGCTTGCGGGTCGCGCTCGATCGGGTCACCAAGTCCGGAGCCGCCGCGGAACGGTGACAGCGCGAGGTCGCCTTCTGCCATCGCTTCCGGCATCGTCAGCGTCCGCTGATCGAAGTCGCGGTCACCAGAGACCAACATCATGTTCGATTCCTCGGTGTTGCCATCAACGACCGGGTAGGGCGCACGCTCGGCGATGAGATCAAAGAAGTCGGTGCCGCGGATGTTGTGGCGATACCCGGTTGCGCCTGGGTATCCGCCCCAAAGACCCGACTGCATCGTGACAGCGCCGTTGCCCATGTTCTGGACCTCAAAGAATGGGGTTCCCCAGCAGAGTCGCAGTGATTCCCAGCCGGAGCCGCCGCGGAATCGCCCGGGCCCGGCCGTTGATGCCTTCACGGCAGCCCCGAGGAATACGAACGGTTCGTTGATCTCCCATGTCTCCAGGTCGCCCATGTCACCCTGCGGATTGAACATCGCGGCCGCGTAGTCGAGCCCGTCGGCAAAAGGCTTGCCACCGCCGCCAACGCAGGACATCGCAAAGTTCGTCACCGACGCTTGGTTGCCGTACTGGTCGATCCCGCCGCCCTGGAAGGTGTTAGCCGACATCGCGTATGGCGCCAGCACCTCTTCAAGAAAGCCGCGCGCGAAGAGGCCGTTCGAGAGGCTCTTCAGCAGGCCGGTGAAGCTTGGGATCAGGAAGCGCCAGGGCGAACCAGTTGAGGCCTGAGGGTTTTGGTGGTTGGACCAAGAGCCCGGCGGAAAGTTGGTGCTGATCGCGTAGTAGGCGCCGTCGTTGATCTTGTCGTTGGCGAGCACCGTCTGCGTCAGCAGCACCCACAGCGCCCCTTGCATCCCCGAAGGCGTGCAGTTCGCGGAGTGGTGCCCCCAGCTGGAGGCGCCTTCAAAGTCCAGCTCAAGCCGGGCGTCGCTGGTGATCCGCATCTCAACTGGAGCGTGCATCAGCGTGTCAACGCGTGCGTGCGTTGGCATCCGCTCCTCGTGGCCGAGCGTCATCTCCGCAAAGGCCGGCGCGCGGTAGCGGCCAGGCACCGTCATCGTCGCTAGGTGCGTGCGGAAGGTGCGGCGTCCATCCTCGATCACCTCTCTGCAGAAGTCGCCGAATGGCTCCTCGCCGATGTCATCGATAAGCCGCTCGATCTGGTCACGCGCGATCAGGCAACCAGCTAGCCGTGTGCGCTCATCAAGCATCCAGTAGCGCGGCATCCGCGTTCCCTTGGCCGCTCCTTGAGTGTGGTCGCGGAATAGCTGATCGTTGGCGCCAACTTTGCGGCAGGGGATGTCGAGACCGTCCTCAAAGCGTGAGATCGGCCCTAGCGGCAGGCTGCCCGGGGTGCTGGCGCCAATCTCAATCACGTGCGTTACTCCAGCGACCCAGCCAACCAACTTCTCTTTCCAGAAGACGGGAACAATCGTCTGAACATCGGCGTTGTGAACATCACCAATCATCGAGTCGTTGTTGCAGAAGACGTCGCCCGGGTTGACGCCTGGGTTCTCCTCGAAGCCTTCGCGGATGATGTGCTTGATGACATCCGACATCGTGTGAACATGGACGATGATCCCGGTTGAAAGCGCAACCGAATCGCCTTCCGGCGTGTAGAAGGCGAAGGCCAACTCGCCTAGCTCCTTGACGATCGGTGAAGCCGAGATGTTGAGCGCTGTCTCGCGCGCGGAAACGAGCCCGCCGCGAAGCCGCGAGAAGATCTTCTCGAAGAGGATTGGATCGCTCCGCTTAAACGGCAGCTCGCCTGTAAGTCCGGCGTAAGAGCCGGTCTCTGTGAACTGCCGCTCACGCTCGGCAAGGAGCTTCTGGAGTGGTGCGAGAGTTGACTGATCTGTCGTTGTCATCGTCGTCTTTTCAGTTGGCTGTGTCGGAGAGATGGAAGATGCGATGGCGGTCAAGTCGAGCCTCGCGGCCTGGTGGGATGGCGAAGGTCGTAGCAGGCGCCTCGATGATCGCGGGACCGGCAATCGTCTGCCCGGCGCGAACGTCGTCCTGCTCGTAGACCGGCGTCGGGACGTGGACTGCAGTCTGCGTCCACCAGACCGGCCGTTCACCCTTCGGCGTTGCGGGCTGATCTGTCTCCTCCTCGTCGGGAAGTACAGGCTTGGCGACCTCCGCTGACCCAACCAGCGCCAGCGAAGTGATCGTGTAGCCAAGCTCCGGCGGCGCCGCGCCGCTGGCGTAGAGGCGGCCGTAGAGGTCTTCGAAGCCAGCGATCAGCGCTGAAGTATCGGTCGGGTTGTCTGGGTTGGCGGTTACCTCAATGTCGTTTAGCTGACCGCTGTACTGCATGTTTGCGAGATAGCGCAGCTGCACCTTGTCGGCGCCAATTCCAGAGCTTGCAAAAGCGCCGAGCGCCCGTTCTTTGAGTTTGCTCCAGACCTGATCAAGCTTCGCCGCGGTACCTGCCGGATCGTCGCTCGCGATCGTGATCCCTGCGGTTTGGTCAAAGCGGTATGAGAAGTCGCCGCAGGCGCAGCCGTAGGCGGAGAATCCGGCTGCCCAGGTTGGGATCAGCACGTCGGAGTACTGGGCTCCCTCGGTGTAGCCAGCAACATGCAGCGGGCCGCCTCCGCCGTAACAGAAGAGCGAGTAGTCAACTGGCGAGTAGCCCTTTGCGAGGACGCGCGCCAGCGCGGAGTAGCGCAGCTGCTCTTCGAAGAGGTCAACGACGCCGCCGGCGGCCTTGTCGAGGTCGAGGCCAAGTGGGTCAGCAACTTGACGCTTCACCTCGGCGCGGGCCCGTTCAATGTCAAGCTGAACGGCGCCGCCAAGGAAGTACTCGTGGTTTAGGCGACCAAGCACGAGGTTTAGGTCGGTCACGGTGACGGTTTCAAATCCGCCCTGGGGCCAAGCCGTGCCGATGCTCGCTCCGGCTGAATCAGGCCCGATTTCTGGCCGAGCTGAGGCCGGGTCAATCCGTACCGACGATCCAGTGCCTGCACCGATCGATTCAATCTCAACCATCGGCAGGTTCAGCAGATAGCGAGCGATGTCAGGCGTTTGGCGAATTGCCAGTTGCCCTTCGTTGATCAGCGCGAGGTCGAAGCTAGTGCCTCCGATGTCGGAGCAGACGACGCGGCTGATGTCGAGTGCCTCGGCCAAGTGACCTGCCCCAACGACGCCGCCGATCGGACCGGATACGAGCGTGCGGGCAAGCTCACGTGAATCAATTGCGATCGTGCCGCCATGAGCGGCCATGATCCGCAGGTCAAAGCCGGCGCCTGCTTCTGCGACTGCGTCCTGGAGGCGACGGAACTGGTGGCGTGAAGGTTCGGCTGCGTAAGCCTCGACCAGCGTTGAGTTGAGCCGTGGGAAGTCGCCGCGGAGGGGATAGAGCTCGCTTGAGACAAAGAACGGCAGATCCGGCTGGCCGGCTTCTGCCAGCATCTCTCGTGCGATCTCAGCGGTGCGCTGTTCATGTGAGTCATTGATGAAGCTCTGCAGCAGGCAGATGACGATTCCGTCTACCTCCTCCTCGATCAGCGCTGCCACTGCGGTGCGGACGTCAGCTTCGTAGAGCGGGATTGCCTCTTGGCCCTGAACGTCGATGCGGCCGCGAATGCCGTGCATTCGCTTGCGCGGGACGAGCGGCTCATTGTGGTAGTGGGTCGTTACGTGGAGGCGGTCGGCGTAGGTCATCCCAAGCCAAGTCTGGAGACCGCGCTCTAGTCGCAGGTAGTCCTCTAGGCCACCGCTGACGAGGCAGCCGATTCGCGAGCCTTTGCGCTCCAGCAGGCGGTTGAGCATTGCTGTTCCTGAGAAGACGCCGGAGATGATCGACGGGAATGCGTTCGCTGTATCGGTGCCCCACTGGCCGAGCGCGTCGACGGTCGATTCCATCAGTCCGTGGGATTCGTCATCCGGGGTTGTCTGCGCCTTGCCAACGACGAAGTTACCTTCGCCGTCGACGATGAAGGAGTCGGTCATCGTGCCGCCCGCGTCATAGGCGATCACTTGTGGCTGGCGGGCTTCGGGGCTCATACGGGGCTCACTGCACACACTGAATTCACTGGCATTTGTTGGTCCAATTCATTGTCGGGGGTCCCTGCTTCTCAGTTTGCGTCTTCCGCTACGTGCTGCACGGCGTCGGCGCGGGCAAGCTCGATATGGCTTGCCACCGCGTCTTTGACTCGTTGTGAGTCGCCGTTCTCAAGCGCGACGATGATCGTCTCGTGCTCCTCAACCATCTGGCCTGCGTCGTGGTCGTCGACCATCTGCAGGTAGTACATCCGCAGCGCGCTGGGCATCGACCAGAGCTGGCCGAGCATTCGACGGATGATCACGTTGTCGCTCGGTTCGATTACCAATGCGTGGAAATCGCGGTTTAGCTCAAAGGTGTTAGCGCTCTCGGCCGGCACCTGAGATGCGATCTTGGAGTTCAGCTCGCGCAGAGTTGCGATCGCAACAGCGCCGTGTCTCCCGGCGGCTTCGGCGGCGGCGTTTGGCTCCAGTGCCAGGCGCACGTCGTAGATGTCAAATACTTCGCGGGCCGTAAATTCGCTAACCAGATAGCCGCCGCGCTGCGGGGCCGGCTGGACCATCCCTTCTTGCGCCAAGCGCAGCAGCGCGTCACGCACCGGAGTGCGTGAGATGCCGAGCTCGTCGGCCAGCGTGTTCTGCACTAGGCGCTGGTTGGGTTGCAGCCGGAAGTCACAGATAGCGGCGCGTAGTTCGCGGTAGACGCTGCTGGCGAGGTCCTCTGAGAGTTGGCCGTCGAGCTGCAGGTCAAGAGCGCCCGCTGAGGTTGGTGCGCTGCTCATAGTTGTTCTCGCTTCTCGGCCTGGGTCGAGAGAGCCACTAGAATCGCGACAAAGCCGAGCAATACAAATGCAATCGCCGATCCCAGCGGCCAGTTGTTTGTGGCGCCGAACTGGCTGTAGACCTGGTTAGCGATCATCACGTCGTTCTTACCGCCGACCAACTGGGGAGCCACGAAATCCCCGCTCGATAGGCCCATCGTGAAGGTTGCCCCGGCGATCACGCCGGGAAGTGACAGCGGCACGACCAGCGTCAGGAATGTCTTCATGCGCCCGACGCCTAGGTCCTTCGAGGCTTCAATCAGGCTCGGAGGTAGGCGCTCTAGGACCGCATAGATCGTCAGAATCATGAAGGGCGTGAAGATGTGGGTCATCGTGATCACAACCGCTGTCTGCGAATAGAGAAGATTGTTCAGGAAGGTATTTTCGAGACCTAGTTGGTCGAGCACCGAGCCGAGAAGGCCGTTCTGCCCGAGGATTACTTTCCATGCATAGGCGCGCAGTAGGTAGCTGGCCCACAGCGGAACGATCACCAGCACGTAGAGCATCAGTCTTGTCCGCGAGTTACTGATCTTGAAGGCCAGAAGGTAGGCGATCGGGAAGGCCAGCAGCGTCGCGCAGATCGTCACCATCGCGCCGACCTTCAGCGAGCGCAGCAGCGTCGGGATGTAGATGTTGCCGGAGAGCGTGTCGCCGAGGAATACGAGCTTGTAGTTCTCAAGCGTCCAGTTGTGCGCCACGCCGAAGGCGGTCGGCTCCCAGAGGCTTTGGAGGAAGAGCAGGAAGTAGGGGACGCCGAAGAAGATCAGCATCCAGCCGACTACCGGTATGCCAAGGAAGGCGCGGCCTTTACCCTCGCTGACCTTGTGGTCTTCCTCCGGAGTTACCGGCGGCAGCCCAACCTGTGCTGCCGCGTCACTCATGCGCCCTCTGCCGCTGCAAAGACGCGGATGCGGTCAGAGTCAACGTGCAGGTGTACGTTGGCTCCTGGTTCGTAGGAAGAGCCGCGCGCCACGTGGGCAACCACGGTCTCGTCACCACTGGCGATCTTCATAGCGATGTGCCCGCCGACCAGCACCGAGTCCTGAACTACCGCCTCGCCGGCGGCGCCAGCTTCAACGCGGACGTCGGTCGGGCGAATACTGACCCGCACACGGTCGCCGCTCTTCAGGTCGTCATCGGTAGATCCACCGATCTCACCAAGCGGGCCAACGTCAACGGTTGCGTGGCCATTGTCGATCCTCGTGACGGTGCCGTGCACAATGTTCGTGTCGCCGATGAAGTCGGCAACAAAAGCGGTCAGCGGTCGGTCGAAGATCTCGGCAGGGCTTGCGTCCTGCTCTATGTGGCCGTTGCTCATCACGACGATGCGGTCGCTCATTGTCATCGCTTCTTCTTGATCGTGGGTGACGTAGATGAAGGTCACTCCAACCTCGCGGTGGATCCGCTTAAGCTCAAACTGCATCTCTTTGCGCAGCTTGTAATCGAGCGCTCCGAGCGGCTCGTCGAGCAGCAGCACCTTGGGCTCCATCACCAGGGCGCGTGCCAGCGCTACGCGCTGCTGCTGGCCACCGGATAGTTCACGCGGGCGCCGCTCGCCGACGTCCGGGATCTGCATCAGTTCCATCATCGCGGCGACGCGCTGCGCAGTATCAGAGCGGCTCACGCCTGCGTGCCTTAGGCCGTAGCCAACGTTCTGGCTGACGCTTAGGTGGGGAAATAGGGCGTACTGCTGAAAGACGGTGTTGACCGGGCGCTTGTAGGCCGGCCGGGATGACATGTCGTCACCCGCGATGCGAATCTCACCGCGATTCGGCGCTTCAAAGCCACCGATCAGTCGCAGCGTCGTTGTCTTGCCGCAGCCCGACGGGCCGAGCAGCGTCAGGAACTGTCCATCCTCGACGCGCAGGTCGAGGTCCTCGACAGCCATCACGTCGCCGTAGCGTTTTGTGACGTTGTCGAGCTCAACGGCGGCAGCATGACCTGCCGGGGCGCCCGCTGTGGGCGCCCCGGTTAGGCCTGATTCGGCGTTGATCATGCAGCTACTACTGCGTTTAGTACGTCGAGGTACTTCTGGCGGCGCGGTACGGCCTTCCAGTAGTCCAGCGAGGTAATGAAGTCCGGGTTGTCGAGCTCGTAAACCTTGGAGTACTCGGAGGTCACGAGGTCGAAGGCGTTCTCGTTGGTGATTCCGTAACCGGTCACCTTCGCGAATTCCTTCTGGTTCTCCGCCTTGTGGAAGTAGTTGATGTAGGCCAAGGCCGCATCAGGGTTCTTCGACTTTGCCGGAATCATCCAGTTGTCAAACCATGAGGTAGCGCCCTCGGTTGGGATTACTTCCTGCACATTGCGACCCTCGCCTTGGAGCTGCGCCACCGTGACGCCACCGAATGACATGCCGATCGTGACCTCGTTGTTGGCAAACAGGTTTGCCAGCTCGCCGGCCGTCGTCCAGTACTTGCGGATGTTCGGCTTCTGCTCGATCAACTTCTTCTTGATCGCCTCGAGCTGAGTGTCGGTTAGCGTGTAGATATTGTCCTTGTAGCCGAGCTGAATCGCCGTCGTGTAGATCAGCGCGATGTCTTGCCATACAGAGACCTTGTCCTTGTAATCGCTGCTCCAGAGGTCATTCCATGAGGTAGGGGCCGGCTTGATCTTGTCGGCATCGTAAATCAGTGGAATGAATCCCCAAGCGACCGGCACGCCGTAAAGCTTGCCGTCAACGTTGACTGCCGGAGCGGTCTGGAAGAACTTCATCGTTGTCTTCGCGTTTGGTACTTGGTTTAGGTCGATCGTGCGGACTTGGTTGGCGTCGATCAGGATGTTCGTCGTGTCCGATGAAGGGGTCACGAGGTCGTACTGATCGGGCGCGCCGCGCAGCTTCGCAACGAGCTCGTCGTTCGAACCAATAAAGGTTGACTTGACTTTGACGCCGGTCTCCTTCGTGAACGACTTCGTCCATGCTGGGTCTGTGTAGCCCTCCCAGCAGAGCGCGTTGATCGTGCCCGAGATGTTGGTCGGAGGACCGGCCGCGCTCGAGGTTGAGGTTGTCTCGCCGTCACTGCCGCAAGCGGCAAGCAGGCTTGAGCCGCCGAAAATTCCGGCTGCACCGACGGCGCCATGCTTCAGCGCGGTCCGTCGGGTTGAGATAAGCCGACCCTCGGCTTCGTTGCTGTTGATCTCTGTCATTTGTTGTTCCCTCTCCCTTTTGATTTTTTGGATTACCGGTTGTCCTCACGGGACAGAAGTGCAAAGACGACCACCAGCATTGCGCCGGCAATTACGACCATCGTTGCGATTGCGTTCAGCTCCGGCAGCTGCGCACCTGTGCGCAGCGCCGACCAGATGTACATCGGCAAAGTGTTGTCAGCGCCGATCGTGAAGATCGTCACCGGGATCTCATCGAACGAAAGCGTGAAGGCCAGGAGGCCGCTGGCCAGGATCGCCGTGCGGATGCTCGGCAACGTTACGTGAAGGAAGGTCCGAAATGGAGATACCCCAAGATCCAGCGAGGCCTGCTCCGGTGACCGGTCAACGCGCAGCAGCCGTGCGTAAACCGTTGTTAGAACAGTCGAAACGAGGGCCGTACCGTGCGCCAGCGTTACCGTCAGCAGCGAGCGCGGGACGAGCAGGATCTGGAAAAAGGTCTGGAAGGCGACACCGGTGATCACGCCGGGCAGGATTAGTGGCAGCAGTACAAACTTCTGGAATACAACCTTGCCTGGGAAGCTGTAGCGATCGACGAGCAGCGCACCTGGCACGCCGAGCGTGACCGCGATGCAGACAGCCCCTGCCGCAACTATTAGCGATGCCCGTACAGCCGCCCAGACTTCGCTGTTGCTGAAGGCCTCGTCGTACCACTTCCAAGTCAGGCTCTGTAGCGGGAGGGACGCGATGTCGTTGGACACGACCGAGAAGACGGCGATCACTGCGAGCGGTAGATAGAGGAAAGCGAAAAGGAAAACCGCGTAGACCTTCAGGCCTCGGCCTGTGGTCGCTGGGTGATGGATTAGTTCGCTTACGCTCATTGAGTAGGAGCCGCACAGCTCGGTACTCTGCGTGCGCGGTATGCAATGAATACACTCGCGCGGTATGGCTGTCAACCCGAATATTTCTGGGCCGTTAGTGGGGATCACCCCGGTACCGCGTGATGTGACCACCGGGTACGGATCAGATCGGGCAGACACCGCAGTGAGGGGGATGATCGAAGGCGTCGTTCGCGCCGGCGGTATCCCGATCGTCCTTCCGGTCTGCGATCCGCAGCTTGCGGCGGCTCAGCTCTCAACGGTTGCCGCGCTGATCCTCTCTGGAGGTCAGGACTTGGACCTGCCTGGGGCTAGCGGCGAGGACCGTTGGATCGACCCGGCGCGTGATCTTCACGAATTTGCGCTGGCCGAGGCCGCCGCCGCCAACGGCATGCCGGTGCTCGGCATCTGTCGTGGCATGCAGCTCGTCAATGTCAGCCGCGGCGGCACGTTGGTCGCGATGGTTGACGGCCACGATGCACTCGATCGTCACGCTACCGAGCGCCACCGAATCAAGATCGAGCAGCCGAGCCGTCTCGCAGAGGTTATTGGCGCCGACACGGCGGAGGTCAACACGGTTCACCACCAGGCTCTCGACCAGCTCGGCAGTGGACTTCGCGCTATCGCTTGGGCCGAGGATGGCGTAGTAGAAGCTGCGCAGAGCGATCAGTTTGGTTGGTTCCTCGGTGTTCAGTGGCACCCGGAGCTGATGCCCGGCGAGGTCGCAGGTGACCAAGTGTTCTCGGCAGTTGTGGAGCAGGCCGTAGCTCGCGAAAAGTCTTAGTCGTCGCCCTTCAGCGGTGCTGCGTAACCTAGTTAGCCGTGCTGCTTTTCCTGCTGCTATTCCCGGCGGTAATCGTCGCCGCGCTTTACGCGCGGCGCGTCCAAGCGCTGCGTGGCACGCGCCGCGCGGTTCCTGGCTGGCGACAGGTCTGCATGTTCTCCGGCTTGGTCGTGATCGTCATCGCTGTCGGCTCGCCGATCGGCAGCATCGCTGGCGATCTTTTCTCAGTTCACATGGTCGAGCACCTGATGCTCGGCGACATCGCGACGCTGCTAATCGTCCTTGGCCTGACGGCTCCGCTGCTGGCCCCAATCCTGCGGCTGCCGGGCTTCGATCGCTTGCAGATCTTCGTTAACCCGATCGTCGCCTTCGTGCTCTGGGCGATCAACCTCTACCTCTGGCACCTGCCGCTGTTCCATGAGGCCGCAGTCCGCGATGAGCTGATCCATGTTGTCCAGCACGCCACCTTCATCTTCTTTGGCATCAACATCTGGATGGCGCTGCTCGGGCCGCTGCCAAAGCCGACTTGGTTTGGGACCGCGGCGCAGTTCGTCTACATCATTGCCGTGCGGCTTACCGGCGCGGTGCTCGGCAACGTGCTGATCTTCGGTGAAGTTTTCTACCGCGTCTACGACCCAGGCCGCGCCGAGCGGAATGTTGGCGCTGCCTCCGATCAAGCGATGGCCGGCGGGCTGATGATGCTCGAGGGGTCGGTGCTGACAATCTGCCTGCTCGCTTGGCTCTTCCTGCGAACCGCCCAGCAGAGCGACGAGCGCCAAGAGCTGGTCGAGTTTGCCCGCGCGCAGGGCGTCGAACTGACCGACGCGCGCGCTGCCAGGGCCGTCGCATCGGGGCGCAGCGAAGAGATGCGCGAACGGATCCTCGCCGGCGTCGCCACTTAGCGGAGCGGCAGCGCGAAGTGCTGCTCAAGCTGGTCGAGCGTG
>Ga0194063_10002127_pt1 | contig 12480 bp, 11 predicted proteins | sample SepL3720m_MetaG_FD_155459 | JGI IMG/M metagenome (GOLD analysis project Ga0194063, IMG submission 155459) | Anoxic zone freshwater microbial communities from boreal shield lake in IISD Experimental Lakes Area, Ontario, Canada - Sep2016-L373-20m | ecosystem: Environmental > Aquatic > Freshwater... | reverse complement strand
TTCGATTCCCGGGAAATCCCCATCCGGCATCAGGGCTTCATGAAATCCAAAGGCGGTGTTGTCATCGAGGACGATGTCTGGGTAGGGGCCAACGCCGTGCTCCTTGACGGCACGCACATCGGACGCGGTGCTATCATCGCCGCTGGTGCGGTTGTCTCGGGATGCGTTCCCGCCTATGAGATCTGGGGAGGAGTGCCGGCAAAAAAGATCCGCGAGCGGGACTGAAGCGCCTTGACCCGCTTTTTGCTTTTCCGGTCCCTTACAGCCGGCGAACAGCAGATCGCCATCTTTACCCGTCCGGAGGACTGAGATAGCCCACACAAGCCCTTTTCAACTGATCATTAAAGCACCTAGCGGATGATGCCGATAAAACCGCGCATACAATTACACATTATAGCAGGGCAGTTGAATGCACAGGGAATTTAGGGCAACGGATCGTATTACCCAGCGGACGACAGTGGTCTGGATGCACAAATCCCCTTGTTTTTCAAGTCGCCCGGTTACGGTTGTTCCGGTGATTCGTGGGTGAGCATGGCCCCGCAGGCACGGCAGTTCTTAACAAACCATTTCGGCCCCGAGGTATCCATCGCGCGAACTCTGCGGCAGTCCGGTCGCCAACCTGCCATATTTAAGTTTGCCCAGCCCAGCACCAGTCTGGCCAGGGACTGGAGAAGCTTCGGCGCAGGCGGTCTTTATGACGCCATGTGCCGATATTTACACCTAGCAATTCAACAGCTCGACATGGGAAAGGGGCAGTGCAAAGTGTCCAGCTTTCCGTGGATTCAAGGCGAGTCAGATGCAGAGACCGACAAACTGGCAATTCGATATGAAGGGCGATTGGCCTTGCTGGGGCATCATATCCGCCGGCTTCTTAATGAGCCGAACCCTCCGGTTATTTTGAGCGTTGATGAGCTGCATCCCTGGGTGAAACAACGGCCTGTTGTCGTTGAATCGCAGAAGAAAATCGTAGCGGCAAACAGCCGCATGGCATTTCTCTCAATGCAGGGGCTGCAAAAAATCGACGAGTCTCACCTGTCTCCGCAAGGGATCATTAGACACGGGGAGCTGCTTTTTTAAGCCTATCAAACAGCCGTTCGGGCGACACGTGCCCGCCGATTCTTGAAAAAGATCGTGCAGGTATGCTTTACAGCGCACGCGCAAGCTGTTCCCTGAAACCAAGATGACCTGATTTATGATTCTGTGGCTGGCCTCATATCCCCGATCCGGAAACACTCTTTGTCGGCTGGTCATGCATCAATGCTTCGGGGCGGGCTCATATAGTGATCAGGGCAACAAGTTCGAAAAGCCAGTAATCGGCCTTGGTGAAGAAAGCGGGCTCTTGGAATATGATGCGGAGTGGGAGAACTTCTATGCGCATGCCTCGCCGGATTCCAAACTCCACCTGGTCAAGACGCATCAGCACCCCTGCGATGATCAGCCTGCCATAGTGATTTTGCGCGATCCAAGGTCTTCGCTCTGCGGGTACTTTCACTATCTCCGCAGGAACTGTACTCATACCCAATTTTCGCTGGCTCAGATAATCCAGGGTGAGGTGATCTATGGCGGATGGATTGAGTTTTACAAGGAATGGCTCAACCGAAATCCCGCATCGACTTTGCTGGTCTATTTTGAGGAGCTTGCCGACCTAAAGCCTCAAACACTTGCGCGAATTTCCGCGTTTACGGGCATGGTTCCCATCACCTATGAAGGTGTTGATTTTGAATTCTTGAGGGGGAAAAATTCCGGTTTTTTCCGGAGTGGCCATTTAAGTTGGAAGGGAGATAAGGAGTGGACGCCGGCTGTTGAGGATTTATTTCGACAGCATTTCGCCTTGGAATTAGGAAAACATGGTTGGATTTAGCTGATTCATCCACATTGTTTCCAAAGTTTGTCCATGACTAAGGTGATTTCTTCCCCAGAGTATTCTTGCGAGATCTTCTCGATGAGTTCGTAGACGGGTTGTACGTTGACCAACCCGGTCGTTCGGATGCTCGCCAGATCGTGATCTCTGGTTTCCACCGCCCCGAGCACACTGTAGCGTTGCCGCCCACTTCCCGTGCGCACCAGCACGCGCGTCAGACACCAGATAATCCCCAGGAATGCTCCGAGGGCGAAAAGTGGGCGGTATCAACGAAAAAAACGCGCCGTGTCCCCTCGCGGATCTCCTCGAGGTCGCGGGATCAGCTCCTCTTGGTGAAAGACGACTTGCATCTGGGGATCGGGCCTGCCAGAAATGGAGGCCGTTTTGCGGCAAGTCATGCCCGCTCGCTTCATGATGCGACATGCCGGGTCCTCGGAAAGTTGCACGCCCGTGATTTCCTCGATCCGGTGAGCAGCCTCTTTAGCGGTGGCCAACGGGCTATCGGCCAGCGAGGGGGTGATGTTCTCCAAGAAAGGCTCGACGCTGCAGGCGGGCCGGTTTTGGTGGTTTTCTATCAACTCGGCGACTCCCCCTTTGCGGAAAGTCTTAAGGTATTTAGTCACGGTGTCGTCGGAGACGTTGAGCGCAGCAGCGATATGTCCGTGAGGCATATCGAGGCTGTGAAGACGAATGGCCAAGAGCTTGATTTTGGCTCGCTCGGTGGTCGACAGATCATCAATGGCTTCGGCGATCTCGTCTCTTTGGACATCGGAGACTTTGAGTTTAATTATAGCGACATTCATTGCAGCATTAGCCGTGCCACATTGCTAAAACCTAGCATTTTATAATAACTATTTTAGCATCTGTGCTTTTCCGATTTTATGATGCCGGGGAGTATAATCTTTCTTTTTGTCATCAGTTTGTTCCATTCCGCATCCGGCATCTTATCATGCAATTGTACCATGAATAATCCACTTTCTTTCGTGCAAACCTTCCCTGCCACAGCACGGCTCGTCGAAGCGGTGGTTCAGGCCTTTCCAGAACATGAGTCCTACTTGGCAAAGAGTTTTTACGACCGGTCGGATTCCACAAACAAACTGGCCGAAAAAACGGCCGTAATGATTTTTGAGATGAAGGGCGGTGACTTGGGCAGATTGGTATTCGGCTATCGGTGGATCTGCAAAATGGTCATGGAGGAGGAGCTTTATTTTCGCCGGGAAGGCAAATACCGGCACACCTCGTTCGAGGAGGTGAATGCCGCCGTCTACCAGAACAGCAGCCAGATGGGGACATATATGGATGGCCTGTTGGCCACCGAGGTTCTGTGGGCGCAGCATGCGCGGTGCATGGATTTCTATGTCAACACGTTCCTTCCGAAGCTTCCGGAGAGCTACAGGCACCTTGAGGTCGGACCCGGTCACGGAATCCTGTTTTACTATGCCGCTCTGGACCCGCAGTGTGGGTCGCTGACCGGTTGGGACATCAGCCCGGCAAGCTTGGAGCAGACCGCCCGCTGCCTTTCAAAACTCGGCGTCGCCCGCGATTTTGAACTGATGCTGAAAAATGTCATGGAGGAACCGCCTGCCCCGATGGAACTCTACGACAGCGTTGTGATCAGTGAGGTTCTTGAGCATCTGGAAAACCCTTCGCTTGCGTTGCGCAATCTGCGCCAAATCATGAGCAGAAGAGGACGGCTTTTTGTCAACGTTCCCGTGAATGCTCCGACCATCGACCATATCTTCCACCTGCGCTCGCCCGAGGAGGCGGTCGATTTGGTCGAGAAGTCCGGATTTATCGTGGATGAGGTTCTGTATGCCCCGGTCGCCGGCTGCCCGCTTTCAAAAGCCCGCAGGATAGAAGGGTCGGTTTCCGTGGCCATCTCGGCCCGGCCGGCTTGGAAAGGCTGACCCGGAAACCCAAGCGGGACACTCAGGCTTGTTGGGGGGATTTGAGAAGAATCGTATCCGCGAGATGTCCGACATCACGAAATTCCGACACCTCGGCCGTTGTGAATTTCACTCCGAAAGCCTTTTCGACAGTCACGATGAGCCGAATATGATTGAGGCTGTCCCATTCATTCACGCTTTGAGCCGTCATTTCCGGCGTCGCCACAAGGTCCTCGTTGTCGAAAACATCCCTGATAATGTCGGTCAGCTTGGAAAACACTTGGTCTTTTGTCATATATCTTCATCTTCGATACGAAAAACCAGGCCTTGGTTCAATCAGAAAATCACGGCGGGGGGGCACGCCCGGTTTTGTTTCTCGCCGGGAAAAATTCCAGGAATGGCTTTGCGATCTTGTGCTGCAGGTCCGCTCCATGCTCCCATCACACAGGAATGACAACTTCCCTGCCAAATGGCCGCTGACAACTTCCAGAATCTCCCGTGGCTCAAACCGCAGCCCGAGAACTTTGCGGACCTGTGCCGTCAGGTCGGCAAAGTTCCCGGCGAATGTGCCAAACAACTCCGCTGGCTGTCGGGCCATGCGCTTGACGACAACGGGCTTTACCGGATTGCAAAAATCTTTAGCAAGGTCAAACGGTCGGAACCTCTGGAGGCGGCGAGGGGTTTTGCTCCCTACCGCCTGGGATTGCTTTCGAACAGCACGACGAAACTGATTGGCCCTTCATTGGTTGGCACGGCACTTCGCTACCAAATCGATCTGCAGGTTCTTGAAGGCGGCTTCAACCAGGTCGTTCAGGACGCCTTGTCTCCGGAATCGGCCGTCGCGGCAGGTAAGCCGGACGGAGTTCTCGTCGCGCTGGACTTTCACGGAATCCCCGGGTTGGATACCGGTTTTCGAGACGATGAAGAAGACGCCGTTCAAGAGGCTCTGGACTATTTGATGCTGGTTTGCTCCAGCCTGAAGGCGCACACCAGCGCCACAATCATCGTCCAGAATATCGCATGCCCCCCGTCCGCACTTTTCGGATCGCTGGATGCCGCATTGGCCGGTTCCCAGAGACGGCGGATCGAACGCTTCAACGAACAGCTTCTTGGCATCCTTGAAAAGTTTTCCGGGATTCTTTTTGATGTAGACGGAATCGCAAGAGCGGTTGGCTACAGAAATTGGTTTGCGCCGCTGCTCTGGCACATGGCAAAAATTCCTTTCGCCCAGGAGTTCTGCCCTCTGTATGCCGAGGGCCTTCTGCGCTTGATCGGAGCTCTCCGCGGCTGTTCGAAAAAGTGCCTTGTCTTGGATCTCGACAACACCCTTTGGGGAGGGGTCATCGGCGATGACGACCTGAACGGAATCAAACTCGGGCAGGGAGACCCGGTCGGCGAGGCCTTTCTGGCCGTCCAGCAATTGGCCAAACAACTCAAGGAGCGGGGGGTCGTTCTTGCTGTTTGTTCGAAAAACAACGACGAAGTGGCGCGCAGGGTGTTTCGGGAGCACCCGGACATGATTCTGCGCGAGGAGGATATCAGCGTGTTCCAGGCCAATTGGACGGATAAGGCAGCCAATCTCACTGCGATTGCAAACGCCCTGAACATTTCCACCGGCAGCCTGGTTTTTCTGGATGACAACCCCGCTGAGAGGGAGCTGATCCGGCAAGCCCTGCCGGAGGTGGCGGTCCCGGAACTCTCGGATGATCCTTCAACTTATCCGCTCGTTCTGCTCTCCGCGGGATATTTTGAATCCGTGGGGTTCACGATCGATGACCGCAGGAGGGCGGAGCAATATCAGGCAAATGCCATGCGCGCCAGGCTGTCCGGCGTGTCGCACGACCCGACGGTCTTTCTTACCTCCTTGGACATGGAGGCCATCATTTCTTCGTTTGATGAAACAGGACGGGCCCGGATGTCGCAACTGGTGAACCGCTCGAATCAGTTCAATCTCACGACGCGCAGGTATGACGAATCCGCCATCGCGTCTTTCGAACGTGACCCGGAAGTTTTTTCGCTTCAGGTGAGGCTCACCGACCGCTTTGGAGACAATGGAATGATCAGTGTGGTCATCTGCAAAGCCGTTCAAGGGACGTGGATTGTTGACACATGGCTGATGAGCTGCCGGGTCTTAAGCCGGCGCGTGGAAGAAGCTGTCCTCGATGTCATGATCGACAATGCGCGATCACGCGGCATCCGGAAAATCATCGGGCATTACATTCCCACAGAACGCAACGGAATGGTCAAAGACCACTATGCCCGCCTTGGGTTCCAACTGGTGGAACGGCAGCCGGAATTGGATGTCTGGGAAATCGATGTGCCCGGCTACAGCGCAAAAAATCCGCCCATCAAGATCACTCTCTCGGGCCAGTTGACTCCCCCGCAAGCATGACGATCACCTCGACTGGCTTCCTGCTGTTCTTGTTTCTTGCCGCGCTGGTTTTCAACTTGGCTCCGGGCCGCTGGAGGCCCAGGTTCATATTTCCAGCCACCACGCTGGTTTTTTTGTGGCTGGTCATTCCGTCGCCAGGGGGGACTTTCACCCTTCTGGGTTTCGTGGCCATCTTCTGGTTTCTTCTGGAATGCGCCCGCAAATGGCCCCGCCGCTCTGTTCAAACCGGCGTTCTCCTTGGTGCGCTGCTGGTTTTCGGTTGGATCAAGAGTTACGATTTTCTGTCGTTCCTTCCGCTTTCCTCGCAGATTCCGGCGACCATCGGGCTTTCCTACATTCTGATCCGGGCACTCCAGCTCCTCATAGACTTTTTTGAGACTCCCGCAATTCGTCCCGGCCCCGTGACGTTGTTCAGTTTCCTGACATCCTGGCCATGCCTGGTGTCCGGACCGATCCAGCGTTTCCAGGATTTTCAGGAGCAGCTTCGCTCCATGCAAGACTTCCGTCTGAATGCGGATGTCCTCCTTCGTTCGGCCAGGCGAATTATTAAAGGTTATTTTTATGTGATTGTTCTGGCCGATGTCACAAAACATTTCTGGCTCGGGTTGAAGGAGGTGTCGTTTGAAGCGCCCCATCCTGTGGCACTCGGAGTCGCCCAAGGTGCCTTTCTCTTTCACCTCTATTTTGACTTCGCCGGCTATACGGAAATCGTCATCGGGGCCGGATACCTCTTCGGGTTGGTTTTGCCGGAGAACTTCCGGAAGCCCTTTCATGCGAAAAGTTTTTTGGATTTTTGGGGAAGGTGGCACATGACGATGTCGAACTGGTTCAAAGTCTATGTCTTCAATCCCGCATTAATGGCGTTCACCAAACGCTGGCCCGCAAAAAATGCAGCCCTTTTCCTGGGGATCGCCGCGTTTTTCATCACATTTTTTCTTGTGGGACTCTGGCACGGGACCACCTGGGCATTTGTCACCTGCGGGCTGCTTCTGGGACTTGGAGCAGGAGCCAACCATTTTTACAGAACCTGGCTCAGAAGCCACCTTGGACGGGCCCGCTTTGACGCCCTGAGCACCGCAACTCCCTATCTCGCCATGGCTGCGGCATTTACGTTCACTTACATCTGCCTGAGCGTGACGCCGCTCTGGATGACGATCGAGGAATTGCACAAAACCCTGAAAATTTATGGCCTGTCCGGCCTTGCGGTCGCCGAACTTGTTCTTTTCCTGATGATGTTTGCCTTGATCCCATGGTGGAGGGTTTCCGGGACATCAACCCCGCCCGCCGGATGGAAGCTGAATTTGCTTATGGGGAGTCAGTTGGCCGCCATTGAAATCTACCTCTTCCTTTTTCCTTCATTCGGGAGCGTTTTCTTTTACGAACAGTTCTGATGAAATCCTTCGCAGTGATCGGGTGCTTCTGGGTTCTGACTTCCAGTCTATTTTTAGGTCTGATCGTCTGTTTTTACGGCTGGCCTTCCTCCAAGTTGCCTGTGGAGGTTCTGAGACAGCCTCGGACGACTTTTCGGGACGAGGCATTGCGGGCGATCTTTGAATCCCGGCATCTGTCCAAAGCAGGGGAGCCGCTCCTCATTATTTTGGGAGCGTCCGTGGCACAGGAAGCGTTTCCCCCGAATGCCCTCCAGGCAAAAGTCCACACTCTTCTTGCCAACAACCTTGCCGTCGGCGCGTCAAATGTCACGCAAATGGCGCAGATCTATGAGCTCGTCGCAAAGTCCACCCCACCTCCGATCCTGAAAAAATCAACGATCGTGTTCGCGATTAACTATCCTTTGTTTGTACCGGACCGCAGGCGCTGGTTGAACCCGTATCTTGTTCCTCCAAGCGTAGTGAAAAGCGGCGTGCTCATCTCCGATATTGAGCGGGAAGCAATGCGAGCCCAGCCAATCCTGGACCCGACCAGCCCGGTTTTTCAAATGATGCCGCCCTGGCTCGTCTACATGGCCAAACAGCGGCTCGCCATTCTTCTGCCGCTCGCAGAAAAACTGCCCGTTCACATCGCGGATCCTGTTCTGCGGTGGCCGGGGTGGAAATTTGATCCGAGAATTCAGCCCGGCCTGGTTGCCCCCCCGGTTGGCCCGAAACAGGAACCGGCTTCCACCAAGGAACTTGCCCCACACGAGGTGATGGACTGGCTCACAAACTACATGGGGCTGCCGAGTGGCGTTTTGCCTGACGAGCAGTTCCGGCGATTTTCAGAGCTGATATTGCGGGCGAATGCAGCCGGGCTACATGTGGTTGTTGTCAACCTCCCGATGCCGACCTGGCATGCCAGGGAAAGCCCGTTTTATACCCCTTATCTGGGAAAGCTCCAAGTCACGATCTCCCCTTTCCTGAAGGATGGCACCGTTCACTATATTGACCTCGCGCATTCCTTGCCAGATGACAAGTTCAGGGACGGTACCCACCCCAAACCGGAGGCGGTTGAACTCTGGACAAAACTGCTCGTCGATCAGCTTGGACATTGACATCGCATGAAGACGCGCATTTTCACCCCCGAGGACCAGACCGTATTCTCTGAACTTTCAGGGGACAACAATCCCTTGCACACCGATGGGACTGCCGCGCGCAGAATGCTATTCGGCGCTGCTGTTGTTCATGGCATCCATGCTCTCCTATGGAGTTTGGATTGTGCGCTTGAGGATCAAGCGGGGAATGTGGAACTCCGCTTCATTGAGGCGGTGTTTTCCAAGCCGATACGCGTGGGCGAGGAAGTTGGGTTGACAGTAAGAAATGACAAGGCGCGCAGCCTGAGACTCGAATTGCTGGCCGGCGGATCCGTTGTAACCGCAATCAGGCTGTCGCTCGATGGCCGGGCAGGCCCGGACGCCGCCGACGTCAAGGAGTGTTTTCCCGGCCTGATCCCGCCCCATGGAGTTTTGGAGGAAGAGTTGGAGGCGGCTTTCGGCTCTCTCGATCTGTTTCTGAATCGTGAAGCTGCGGCGGAAATGTTCCCCAACCTGACGCGATGCTTCTCTCCGCAACAGATGGCCGTGCTGCTCGGGACGAGCCGACTTGTCGGTGTGTTTTGTCCGGGGTTGCATTCCATATATTCCGAACTGAAGCTCTCCAAGGCAGCTCCCCACAGTGTGCCCGGCTTACGCTATGAGGTGACCGATTACGACAGGCGTTTTGGTCTCGTTCACATGAAGGTGACGGCACCGGGGATGGAGGGGAGCGTAAAGGCTTTTCGTCGTCCTCCCCCCACAAAGCAGGGGAATTTCCTCGCCTTGAAGAGCCTGGTGGAGAGCGACGAGTTTGCAGGCCAGCGCGCATTGGTGGTTGGAGGTTCCCGTGGATTGGGCGAAGTCGCAGCAAAGCTTCTGTCTGGCGGGGGGGCGGATATAAAGATCACTTATCATCAGGGAGGAGAGGACGCGCGCCAAATTGTCGCAGAGATCGTCTCAAATGGCGGGATCGCCGACTGCTTTTATTTTGATGTATTGAACCCAAACCTCAACCCGACACAAATCTCCGAGAAAAACTGGGTCCCAACGCATTTGTATTACTTCGCCACGCCTTTCATTTTCGCCGGTGTTAAGGGCAGATTTTCCCCAACGTTGTTCAACAAGTTCTGCGATTACTATGTCGTGGGTTTTATCGAGACGGTGAATCTGCTCCGTGATTTGGGAACAAGGCACATTTTCTATCCCTCAACTGTCGCCATTGATGAGATCCCAACTGATATGGGGGAATATACAGCAGCGAAAATGGCCGGCCAAATGCTTTGCGTATTTCTGGAAAAAACCGACCGGAGATTGACGCTCTGCAGACCCCATTTTCCGAGAATGGCGACAGATCAGACAGTTAGCATCATGCCTGTTGCCAACCTGGATCCGGTGGAAACCATACTGGAGTCGTTGCGTTCTTTTCGAGTTGCCGCGATCTCTGGCGGATAAGCGGAGGCCTTCAAGGGAGTCTCCTGAGCAGCTTCATGTCATCTCCTGCCGATCCCCGGATCTCCATCGTTGTTCGAGCCTATTATTATGCCAGGCTTCTTCCCCAATGTGTGGAAATCATTCTGGTGCAAACATTCCATAATTAATTTGATCGACAATAATTCATCAGATGAGACCCTGCTTCAAGGGGTGTACCCATGGTAACTGTTATATTGACGACCTATCGGCGGCCGAAGTTGGTGAGACGGGCGATCGCATCATTTAAAAATCAGACCATGGGAAATTTTGTTCTCATGGTTATTGACAATGGATCGAACGATGAGACGGAGGCAACCGTGCGGGCCGAATGTTCGGCAGATCGGCGGATTCAATACGTCAAACGGGAGCGAAATATTCCGCCGTATGAGAGTATTCGGATGGCGATTGCAACTTTGGACACGCCATTTTTTACGATTTGCGCGGACGATGATTTTGTCTATCCTTGGCATCTTGAAACATTGCTTCCAGCCATTGAAAACGACGATGGAATTTCGTATTGCTTCGGCTTGGTTGCTTACGTTGAGATGGACGGGAAAATCAGGAGCGTGGCCCCCGGGGGGTGGCCTGTGGGGAAGACAAAGCGTGGGCAGAGCGCGGTGAACACGGTGCGATTTGGGCATATCGCATGGCAGGCGGGGATTTATCGCACGGCGGACGTTCGTGCAGCCGGTGGTGGTCCGGTTGGTGAGTTTGGGCTTATTGGCGACGTGGAGTTTTTGATACGGCTTGGGATGTATGGCGCCGCATGCTTCGTGGAGCGATTGGTTGCAGTGCACAGTTGTCACGAGCAGCAGGGAGCCTCGGCGTATTCGCTGGGAGAACGGAAAGGGATTATCGGGGTTTATCACGCGATAGGTCAATACCATGACTGTGATGCGGGGAGCCTGTCGGTGACCCGGCGGATTTATCGTCAATGGATGCTCTACTTCCTGGCCGTGCTGGCTGCGAAGCAACGGCCACGACCATCAGCCAGCGAACTTTTGTTGACCGGCGTGAGTCTTCTGGCGAAATGCGGCTCGTTTTCAGGATTTTTCAGGTTTGCCAGAGCCGCACTGGTTGAAAAGTGTGGGATGGGACGCGACGGCATAGCGCTGACCCGGATGGAGACGCGTTTTTATAAACTGTTAAAGAAATATGGAATCCGCCATGATCGAAGAGATGAGATGAATGATGAAACGCGTTTGCTGACCCGGAAACTGGCTGGGATTGGACTGGAGGATGGAGACCGGATCGAGGGACGCAGGGAGGAACAATGAGGCGCGCACTGATTATTGGGGTTTCCGGGCAGGATGGAGCTTATCTCGCCAATTTTCTATTGGGAAAAGGTTATGAAGTTCATGGGACATCGCGTGATCATGAGAACTGTGGTTTTGGGAATCTGGTCAGGCTTGGGATTCGTGAACGAGTGGTGATGCACTCCATGTCTCTGGGCGATTTTCGCAGCGTTCTGATGGTTCTCGAGAAAGCCTGTCCCGACGAGCTTTACAACCTTGGCGGACAAACCTCTGTGGGTTTGTCTTTTTCTTATCCGGTAGAAACATTCGAAAGTATTTCCGTGGGCACAATCAATATTCTTGAGTGCTTGCGGTGGTTGAGGCGCCCCGTGCGGTTTTACAATGCGGGGTCAAGCGAGGTGTTCGGAAACACGGATGAACCGGCGGATGAGACAACACATTTTCATCCGCGCAGCCCTTATGCCACTGCCAAGGCGGCGGCACATTACTCTGTGGTGAATTACCGGGAGGCTTATGATTTGTTCGCTGTGAACGGGATTTTATTCAACCACGAGTCCCCTTTGCGGCCTTCCAGGTTTGTCACGCGGAAGATCGTTTCTTCAGCGGTGCGCATCCAGGCGGGTGAGCAAGAGCGTCTGCGAGTGGGCAACCTTGGGATTTGGCGGGACTGGGGGTGGGCACCAGAATATGTGGAGGCGATGTGGAAGATGCTGCAGACGAATCAGCCGGAGGATTTTGTGATCGCGACGGGGGCGACGCATTCGCTTGAAGAATTTTCAAAAAGGGTTTTCTGTCTTCTTGGCCTGAGGATGGAAGAGCATGTTGAGACTGACAGGGAACTGCTGAGGCCCTGTGATATTGAGCGGAGCCTGGCCAATCCGGACAAGGCAAGGCACCTGCTGGGGTGGGAGGCAAGCACGGATTTTGATGCAATGATTAAAATGCTTGTTGAGGAGGAGAGGCGTGTTGCGGACAAAAGTTGAATCGCGGAATTTTGTGTCCCATGCCCAGCACGGGGAGGATGCGGTTCTTTACCGGGCGCTTGGAGGTGTGCGAAATGGGTTTTACATCGATGTGGGAGCGTTTGACCCCGTAGATTTTTCAGTGACAAAGGCATTTTATGACATGGGATGGAGTGGGATTAATAT
>Ga0194063_10002126_pt1 | contig 12482 bp, 15 predicted proteins | sample SepL3720m_MetaG_FD_155459 | JGI IMG/M metagenome (GOLD analysis project Ga0194063, IMG submission 155459) | Anoxic zone freshwater microbial communities from boreal shield lake in IISD Experimental Lakes Area, Ontario, Canada - Sep2016-L373-20m | ecosystem: Environmental > Aquatic > Freshwater... | reverse complement strand
CTACTTATGATATATCAACTGTGATATATGGGCAAGTAGATTATAGCCTAAGATCTACTCCTTTTAAGATGATATAATGTAACAACTAGGAGACAATTATTGATGTTAGATAAACAGGTTGCAAAATTAATCGCTGGTGAAGAAAATCGCCAAAAGAATGTTATTGAATTAATACCATCTGAGAATTACGTGTCACAGGACGTTTTAACTGCGCTTGGTAGCGTTTTTACTAATAAATATTCAGAAGGTTATCCAGGCCGACGTTATTATGGTGGTCAGCAGTTTACTGACAAGCTAGAACAATTGGCAATTGATCGGGCTAAGACATTATTTCGTGCCGATCATGCTAATGTTCAGCCACATTCTGGGGCATCAACTAATGAAGCTGTGTATTTTGCTTGGTTAGAACCGGGGGACACGGTTATGGCGATGGATTTGGGCCATGGTGGCCATTTAACCCATGGCGCACCAGTAACTCGCAGTGCACATTTGTATAATTTTGTACGTTACAAAATGAAAGATGTTGAAACTGGCGAGATTGATTATGATGAACTGCGACAGCTAGCCTTAAAACATAAACCAAAGATGATTTTGGCTGGGTTTAGTGCCTATCCAAGAAGTTTGGATTATAAAAAATTTGTTGAAATTGGCAATGAGGTTGGGGCACTGTTGGTTGCCGATATGGCACATATGGCCGGGCTAATTGCTGGTGGGGTAGCTGAAAATCCACTAGATTTTGGGTTTCATGTTATGACCATGACGACTCATAAAACTCTGCGTGGTCCAAGGGGTGGGATGATTTTATCTAAAGGAATTGTCAGCAATCCACTAAAAGCACCTGAAAAAATCGTTGCTAATATACCAACTCTGATTGATAGAGCAGTTTTTCCTGGGACTCAAGGTGGTCCACATATGAATACGATTGCTGCCAAAGCGGTTTGTTTGTATGAGGCAATGCAACCTGAGTTTAAATTGTATACCCAACAAATTGTAGATAATGCCAAGGTTTTAGCTGAAGAGTTAAAAAAACAAGGCTTTGTGCTGGTCACGGGTGGAACAGATAACCATATGATGTTAATTGATATGATGAAAAGTTATGGGATCGATGGTAAAACTGCCCAGGAAGTGCTAGAAAAAGCTGGTATTACAGTCAACGCCAACGCTATCCCAAATGATACATTGCCACCATTTAGGCCAAGTGGTATTCGATTAGGCACACCTGCAATTACGACTCAAGGTTTTGATAAAAATAAGATGATTGAAATCGCTAATCGAATTGCCGAAGTCATAAAAAACACCTAGCTGGATACTAGGTGTTTTAAATTAATCTTTCTTAGTTACTAGCTATTAGCATTAGCGGTACAATTACCAGTTGTTACACCGTGTGTAAGTGGTGTAGCTGCTGCAGCTGGAGAGGCTGAATAATCAAAATAAATTATTTGTACGCCAGTTATAACAGTAGGATCAGCAATAGTAGCACACGTTTTATATTGTATTACTGACGGTTTATCAGATGAAGCTAAGTCGGTTGCTTTAGCTGTAATGTCGGTAAGTGCTCCAATACTACTGGCTGTACCCTCAGATGTTGTCCATGTAGTTTTTAATGTTGCAAAATTTGGATAAACGGTTGTTGATTTTTCTGTTAAATATATGTTTAATCTTTCCAAAACGGTTCCCGCATTAGCTTTTGCAGAACTTGTATTTGCTCTAGCTGTTATACCTGTGTAAGAAACAATCGTAATAGCTGCTAATATACCGATAACTACGATTACGACCAAGAGCTCTACGATTGTGAAACCCTTGCTCTTAGATTTGATATTTAATTTGCTCATTTGTTTTTGCCCCCTTAGTCATTTTATATATAACTTAAATATACTATGGTGTATAAATAAACGCAAGCGTTTTAAAGTATTATTTTTTATTTAAACTAACAGCGGTGACAGTACCAGATTGTAGTGTTGATCGACCAGCTGCTTTAGTTGTGGCAGCAATTGTTACTGAAACCCTGGAATTAGCTGGAGTGCCGACTATATCGTCATAGTTAATATTAAAAGAAAGAGAGCTTACGCCGTCGATTAATTTCATATCAGCGGTTTTACAAGGATAATTAGGCGTCGCTGTCGAACAGCTTGGCTTTTGCCATGGCTCGACTGTTGTTAGTTGCGTTTTCGTCGCATCGCAGCCTTTGTAGTCATCTATATTTGGCGGTCCAACAATTCGACGCCACAATGTACTGTCTTTAATAAAATAAACAATATTTAGTGTTATTGGATCATTTTGATCAATATTGGTGCTACCACATGGATTTGGTGCATTATTTTTATAAACTAGACTTCGATTTGATGACAATGGGTTATCGTTTATAGCAAAAGTACTGAGTATTAGGACTGAATTTGAACTTTGAAAAGCTGTTCCGTCATTATTTAATCCCTGTGGGTTTGTTGAAAAACTACTTAACAGCCAGCCATTGCTGGATTTTACATCTGATTCGATGCGATTTAGCGCATCTTGGATGTCATAAGCTACTTTGTTAGCCGATCTTGTTGCCAATACATCACCAGTCATTATCACTATCGCATAAATAAACACGCCAATTACCAATATGACAACTGGGGCGATGACTATCATTTCAACGATAGTAAAACCGGCGGATTTATTTGTTGATATATGTCGCATTTGTAACCCATTTTTGTGGTTTATTATATTTAACAGTTACGGATATTTTTGATAATGAAGTTATGGGTGTATTTGAGCTTGCGTAAGGACAGGATCTTGTAATTTCGACTGTTACATTAGATAATGGTTCGATATTTTCAGTCACCTGCTCGATAATTGGCGCGATTGTGGGGATGCATGGTTTGGTAGCATTGTCTTTGTAATTTTGTATATATTTATAGGCAATATTGTTGGCTTTGGCACGGGCACGGGCTTCGCCACCGTCACGAATAATCATACCGTAAAGTTGGTATCCAGACATCAAAAAAGCTGCAGCGATGAATAGCGTAATTAGTAGCTCAACGGCGGTAAAACCAGATTGTTTATTTTGTTTAATCATTCAAAAACCCTATTCGTATCTATTACTTCGCCTCGGTTTTTGCTATTTAATTCTACTATATCTTTAGTTATTTCAGATTTGTAACCAAGTATGTAATTACTGCAAGCTTTGTCTTTAGTTATACATAGATAGATGCCATCTTCTCTTAACGGGATATAGTAGTAGTCATCAATTGTTATTGGCATTATCCAATTAGTGGGGATTAGGGATGTACCAGTTTTCCCTGGTGCGTTAAGTGCTTTGGGGTCAATATCCCTTAAGGTTTTAGTCTGATTAGCTAGTCCTTGCATCTCTTCGATAGACGGATATCTCCCAACGGTTGTACTATCATCAGTGCCAGAATTATAAAAAGTTTCCAAATGTATCGCAATTGTTTCAATGTCGCTTTTACGTTCGGCATCACGAGCGTTAATTTGAGAATTGGTTAGATTAACTGTCCCCAGCACCGTCAATATACCTATTACGGTGATTACGATAATTAATTCAACGATAGTAAAACCGCGTTTATACATATTATTAGCATAAGGTTTTTGAGGTTAAATCGCAAGTTTAGGATTTTATTTCGATGGGCTCTTGTTCGATTTGGATTTGAAATGTGTCTCGGATTTTATCGGCTATTTGGTCACGGGCCGCAATTAGGTCGTTATATGAATTTGCTGATTCGTTGATCAAAACTAATGAATTGTTTTCAAAAACTTTCATACCGTTGAATGATTGACCTTTTAGGCCAGCTTTGGTTATTAGCCAGCCGGTTGGAATTTTGAATTTTTTATCGCCCATATCAAACGCCATAATGTCAGGATAATTTTTTCTTAGCTCGTTTAATTTCCAATCATCCACAATGACGTTTTTGAAGAACGATCCGCAATTGGCAAAGACTTTTGGATCAGGTAACTTTGTTTTTCGAATTTCAATTACAGCATTTCTAATTATTTCATGGTTGTAGATATGAATATTTTTTTCATCTAGGTATTTTTGTAATGAGCTGTAAAATGGGGTAGTTGGTAGGTTTTTGGATAGCCTTAATGTAATTGAGGTTATGATGTATTTACCAAGTGCGTTAGTATTGAAAATACTTTGTCTATATTTAAAATCACAGTCTGAATTTTGCAGGGAAATCATTTTATTGTTTAAAATGTCATAAGCTTCCAGTGATATTAATGTGTCAGCAATTTCTTGACCATAAGCTCCAACGTTTTGAACAGGTGTGGCGCCAGCAGTTCCAGGGATAGCTGACATGGCTTCGATACCAGTTAATCGTAGATCGACTGTGCGTTGAACAATCGAATCCCAGTTTTCGCCGGCTCCAATTTTAATGGTGGTTGAGTTTAAATCGTCGGCAATAATTTCGAATCCATTGATTCTGATTCTGATAATTATTCCATTAAAGCCATTATCATTAGCAATTACATTGCTACCATCACCAATTACAAAAATTGGTAGGTTTTCGGATTTGGATTTTTGACAGGCTTCAATAATATCTTCAATTTTAAATGCTTCGATTACATATTTGGCTGGTCCGCCTAATTTCATGGTTGTAAGGTTTTTTAGTGGTATGTTAGTGTGGATTTCCATATGTATTTTATTATTCCAGCTCTTTTTAGAATTTGATGCTTAATTTATAAATATGAATTTATTCATATTTTAGTTTAATATCGAGCTTATCGGCAAGTTGGAAAATCCAACGCTCCATTCGTTCTTGTTGGTATTTTTGGACTTGATTTTCTTGGATAATTGTTTCGATGCGATTCATATGGCTATCGAGAACATTGTATATATGAGAGACTTTTTCTTTGACATTATTCATATCACTTTCAATATTTTCTAGTCGATTATCGATAACAAATAAATGTTTATCCATTCCATCTATTCTTTTGTCTATACCATCTATTCTTTTGTCTATTCCATCAAATCGCTTATCTACGCCGTCAAATCTTTTATCTATACTGTCAAATCGTTTATCGACACTATTGGCAAATTGGCCTAACGCATCCATTATTTCATTATTAGAAATTTCTTTCTTAGTCATAGTATGAGTATATCATAAATAGCCTATCAACTATCTATAGTCTCAAGGTGTAATATCTGGTATAATTACCTTTGATGTGCACCCGTAGCTCAGTGGATTAGAGCATCTGTCTTCGGAACAGAGGGTCGGCGGTTCGAATCCGTCCGGGTGTACCAAAATTATTATGGGCCAGTAGCTCAGCTGGTTAGAGCGTCTGCCTCTTAAGCAGGATGTCGTGGGTTCAAGTCCCACCTGACCCACCAAATAAAATAAGCCTATTATTTATGATAGGTTTATTTTATTAAAATTGACACAGATCAAATACTGGCATAAGCTTAAGTTGTATATAAGGAGAATTGTTATATGAAAAAATTATTAATTATATCAGTTTCATTATTAGGTTTGATGATTATACCTATTACGGTAGGGGCTATATCAGATATTGCTCAACAAAATCGTCAAACTATTCAACAGCGCAGGGAAGAGATTAAATTAGTTGTTGCTGAAAAAAAAGAAACATCCAGGATGGAACTAGAAGAGAATAAGCTTAAATCTTGCCAAAGACGCGAAACTGCCATTAATAATATAATGGCTCGAATATCTGATCGAGGGACAAGACAGTTAGATGTATTTACAAAGATTTCTGATCGAGTTAAGGCTTTTTATGTCGATAAAAATTTATCATTAATAAATTATGATGAGTTGGTGGGTAATGTAGATAGTGCTAACCTTTTAGCAGTAGAGGCTATAGCTAATGCTAAAGGTTCGATTATTGATTTCAAGTGTGACAGTAGCGATCCAAAAGGGTTTGCTAATATTTTTAAAGATTACGCTGAATTACAAAGATTAGCTTTGAAAGATTATAAATCAGCTATCAATGATTTAATTGTAGCAGTTAAATCAGCTCAAGGTTCTGCTGATAGTCAAACAATTGAAGGGGATGAATAGATATGAAAAAATTATCGAAAAAGCAAGGTTTTTCAGTCATAGGGATATTGGTTGTTGTAGTGTCTGTGGCTTTGATCGGTTTTGTTGGTTATTTATTTTACAATAACTATATAGTCAAAGATCAAAACCCAGTTGCTAGTGGTGTACCAACAGCTCCAGAGATCGTCAATGCTGTTGATTTAGATAGTGCTAAGACGATTTTAGATAATATTAATTTAGATACTGATATTGATACTGACCTAACTCAATTAGAATCAGAACTTAATAACTTTTAATATTTATCATGATTTATTTTATCCGTCACGGTGAAACTCAGGCTAATATTGACCAAATTTTTAGTGGTCCTGACGAACAATTAACTGAAAATGGAAAGTTGCAGGCTAAATTAGCTGGTGAAAAGATAAAATCTGATGGAATTATTTTTGACAGAATCATATCATCAACTTATGAACGGGCTGTTGATACGGCTAAGATTATTACTCAGGTGATTGGTTTTAATGAAAGTGATATCCAATATGATCATAGGTTAATAGAATGGAATGCGGGTGACTTAATTGGTAGCAAAGAAGCGAGCGTGAGTTTTGAACAGGTTATGGCGACCAAAAATATCGAAACTCCTGAAGTGCTTTATCGCCGGGTCTTAGCTGCTCTTCGTGAAATTGAATTATTGCCAGGCAATACATTAATAATCGGTCACTCTGGAGTTGGTTGTATGATTCAGGTTATAAAAAAGAAACTAACTACTAATGATTTTTACTCATTAGAACCTTATGCTAATTGTCAGCTGATTTTGTTGGAACAGTAACTAATTTTGCCATTTCCAATCATCGATCTCGGCCATATCAATACCATTTTGCTTGATAAATTCAGTATTTGTATCAATTTTTTGTTGATATTTTTCAATTAATCTGTGGGCGACTTCATAGTCAATCTTGCCTTGTCTAGCAAGCTGCTCAAAGATAGCCATGACTAGGTGATAGCGACTGGTTTTGTTGCGAACATGCATATCAAAAGGCGTTGTTGTGCTGCCACATTCAATGTAGCCGCGAATATCGAACCGATTAGCATCAGTTGCGTAATTGAACAAAATTGACTTCAAAGTTTCGGGATAACCATGGAAATTACAAATTACTGGTTTATCGATTGTGAAATATCGTTCAAACTCGGCTTGGTTGATATAGTTTTTGCCTTGACCAAACCCACGAGCGGTTAATGAACTGACGTTGATAAAGCGCAATCTTATATTAGACATTTCTGATTTTGCAATTTGAATAGCCGCCAAAGTTTCTTTAGTTGGATAATCGCCAATACCTGTCAAAATGACATCTGGATTTTCATCACTTGCAAAATCCCAAATCATTAGTCCGGTTTGCATTTGTTGACGAGCTAATTGCGGTGTTAACCAACGAGGTTCCTGAGTTTTGCCAGCTACGACAACATTTATCTGTTTAGTTGAAGCTAACATTTTTTCTAATGTTATTAGTGTGCTGTTAGCATCGGCTGGGAAATAAACATCAACAAAATCACCATGTCGTTGCAAAACTCCGTCAATAAAACCTGGGTTTTGGTGGCTAAAGCCGTTATGATCTTGGCGCCAGCCTGAACTGGTCAAGATGTAATTAAGTGATGGGAAAGTTCCGCGCCAAGGAAAATCAAAAGTATGTTTTAAGAATTTGGCATATTGGTCCATCATACTGGCAACGACTTGGACGAAAGCTTCATAACTGGCAAAAACAGCATGACGACCGGTTAATATGTAACCCTGAGCTAAACCTTGTAGATTATGTTCAGATAACATTTCCATGGCGCGACCATCAGGTGACATATCTTTGTCCCAGTTTTCAATTGGCCAAGCCCAAGCTCGTTTAGTCTCTTTGAAGATCGCATCTAGCTTATTGGAATAAGTTTCATCAGGTGACATGAAGCGAAAATTTTTGGTTTCGGCATTTAACTTAAAGACTTCGTTCAAGTAAAGACCAGATTGAATCATACTGCTAGATCCAATGGTTCCTGGAACTGAGGCATCTTCAGAGAATTGTTCAATATTTGGTAAAACTAGCGGTTTATAAACTGCATCGCCACCATGGGCGTGAGGACTCATACCCATTCTTTGATGTTTTTCTGGTAAAATATTTTTTACAAAATCACCAAAACCAGTTTCACGGTTGAATAATTCATTAAATTTGTAAGATTTTAGCCAGTCTTCTAGTAATTTCAATTGTTCGGGGTCAGTTTTAGCTTCCATTAGTACGACTTGGTGCGACAAACAGTTGCCTTCAACTTTTTGGCCTTTTAATTCTTTGACGCCACTCCAACCTTTTAATGTGCGCATAATAATCATTGGCATGCGTGGCGCAATAACATCATTTGGTGATTTTTTGATAGACCAAATTAACTGATGAGCCCAATCCAGAGTATCTTCCATTTGTTGGTCTAGATTGTCACCACTGACTATTTTTGGTTCATAGCCATAACCCCAGAATAATGCCTTTAATTCATCATCACTCATTCGTCCAAAGATAGTTGGAGCCGATATTTTATAGCCATTTAGATGTAAAATTGGCAAAACCGTACCATTAGTTTTTGGATCAACCAATTTATTTAAATGCCAAGCGGCGGCAGCTGGGCCGGTTTCGGCTTCGCCATCGCCAACTAAGCAGGCAACTATCATGTTAGGGTTGTCTAGGACTGCACCATAGGCCGTAGATAATGAATAACCTAATTCACCGCCTTCTAGGATGACACCTGGCGTGCCTGGGTTGGAGTGGCTTGGAAAGCCATATGGCCAACTGAAGTTTTTACAAATATATTCAATGCCTTCGTAGGTGTGGGTGGCTTTTGGATAAAATTCACCCAAAGAACCTTCAATAAAAAGGTTAGCTTGTAGAGCCGGAAAGGCATGCCCAGGCCCTAAAATAAACATCATTTCTTGACCATATTTTTTGATCAAATTGTTTAGATGAGAATAGATTAAATTAACACCTGGTCCAGAACCCCAGTGGCCCAATAATCGGGGCTTGATATCATCTGCCGTTAATGGACGCTCTAATAAAAAATTGTCCTGTAAAAAGATTTGAGCAACCGTTAAATAATTAGTTACTCGTCTGAACTTATCAAAATCGTTAATCCCACCATTCATACTTATGCTTAATTGTAGCTAAATATTTGGTAAATGTAAAACAAATTTATTACTTTTTATTTCTAGATAATTTGGGGTATTTGGAGGGAGGACATAATTAAATATCCTCACCTCCTGATAAAATTTTCAGTTATTGATTTTTTAGAGTTTCTGGCATTATCCGGTCATATTATTTTTTATGCCGAAAGAAGCAATAACTACTAGTGTTAAGACTACCAATATGAATACTAGTAAGGTTATCTCAAACACACGACTTGAATCCCCGGTTTTTCTTAGCTTTAGATATTTTACTGCTACATAAAGTAGGGTAGTTAGCCAAGCTATAGACATAATGAGACCGATAATTATTATAGTGTTATTCATAAAACCACCTCTTTCTAAAATAAGATTCCTGAAAGTTTTAACCTTTATAACAAAATTATAAAGAAATAAAAAATAATTAATTTTTAAAGAGCTACCTTATACTAAACTAAACAATTCTTTTCGTGTCAACAATATTATATTAGAATGCTTTTGCTTATCAATAAAATATATAAACAATGCTGATAATCTGCTAAGATATGAATAATGAAATTATTAGATGGATTAGAACTAGCTGGCTATATCAAAGAGCGCCAATCCAAGCAAGTGCGAGCCCTTCGTCAATCTTGGCGGGTAATCCCTAGACTGGCAATTATTCGAACTGGCGAAAATCCAGTGATTGATAAATATTTACAATTGAAATCTATTTATGGCGCAGATATCCAAATCGAAGTCGATATTTATAAATTAGATAGTGTCGATTTGTTGTCTAAAATTGAAGAGTTAAATAAAGACGAAAATGTCCATGGTATTATCATCCAATTGCCACTATCTGATATTGATCAAACTGAGACGGCAGTTAATGCGGTGGCATCTGAAAAAGATGTTGATGGTTTGGGGCAAAGTCCAGTTTTTACACCAGCAACAGCTATGGCAATAAATTGGCTATTAGTTGGGTATAATATTGAGCTGTCTGGTAAAAAAATTGCAATAGTTGGCAATGGCCGTTTGGTTGGTGCGCCGTTGGCAAAATTATGGAAAAGCATAGATCTTGATGTGTTAGTTTGCGATGATCAAACTACTGATTTGCAAGCTAATTTGCAAATGGCTGATATTATCGTGTCAGCAACTGGTGTGCCTGGCTTGATAAAATCAGACATGATTAAAAAAGGTGCAGTCGTGGTTGATGCTGGCACTGCCTCCGAGGGTGGCAAAATTGTTGGTGATGTAGATGATGCGGTTCGTGATCGGTCTGATTTAATAATCACACCAATTCGGGGCGGAGTTGGGCCATTAACAATTGCGGCATTATTTGACAATGTGATTGCGGCTGCTCGTAAAATTGCCGATCAAAAAGGTCAGCAAGATATTTAGTTATCCATCTGTGGTAAGATAGATTTATATGAATCCAGACCAAAAAGGAGATGAAAGATTATGAAGGATGTTAATACGCGGGTTTTGCCGGGTTTTATGGAGCTTTTGCCAAAAGATCAGATTGAATTTAATAAAATTAAACAAATTATTGCCGAAGAATATCAAAAGTTTGGTTTTACGCCAATCGATACGCCTGTAATCGAAAGATCGGAGATTTTATTAGCTAAAGCTGGTGGCGAGACTGAAAAGCAAATTTACCGATTTAATAAAGGTGATAATGATTTGTCGCTTCGGTTTGACTTAACGGTGCCTTTGGCGCGCTATGTAGCCGATCACTATAATGATTTAACTTTCCCGTTTAAACGATCACATATCGGCAAGGTTTATCGAGGCGAAAGCCCGCAACGGGGACGTTTTCGTGAATTTTATCAATGTGATATAGATGTTATTGGTCATAACGATTTAAGTATTAATTATGATGCTGAAATTCCAGCGGTAATTTATTCGATATTTTCAAGACTAAATTTTGGTAAATTTACAATCAAATTAAATAACCGTAAAATTTTGGCTGGCTTGATGAATAGCTTAGGCCTAGGCGGTCAATCCAAAGATGTTTTGCGGATTATTGATAAATCATCAAAAATCAGCCAATCTGAAATTACTGAAGAATTCAAAAAATTAGATTTAAACAATGATCAAATTAAATTATTAGCCGATTTTACTGCAATCAGTGGTAGGGCTAGCGTGGCGATTGAGGCATTAAAAAATATGGCAATTGCTGATGATGAATTTGTTGCCGGTGTTAATGACTTAAAACTAGTCACTGATTTAATGAGATCTATGGGTATCGACGAAGATTATTATGCTATCGATTTATCGATTGCTAGGGGATTGGATTATTATACTGGCACGATTTATGAAACGACCTTAGACCAATATCCAGAGCTTGGTTCTATTTGTGGTGGCGGCCGTTATGATGATCTAGCATCTTATTATACCGATGAAAAACTTCCAGGTGTTGGTATTTCGATTGGTTTGACTAGATTGTTTTATCAATTAAATGAAGCTGGATTAATTAAGACGGGCGAAGGAATAGTGGCCGATGTTTTAGTCATGCCATTAGGTCAAGATCAGGTGGTTAAATCATTTGAGATTGCTCAAAATATTCGTGAAAGCGGAATTAACACAGATATCTTATTAGACGATATCCAAATGAAAAAACGTTTCAAATATGCCGATAAAAAAGGCTTCAAGTATGTTGTTATTGTCGGGGAAAATGAGATTATTTCAGGTGAATGTGTTATTCAGAACATGGAATCTGGCGATAAAGAAAATATTGCTATCGATAAGATTGCAGAATATTTAAAAAATAAGCTTAATTAATTTTTCAAAGCGTCTTGAACTTGTTGGACAACTTGTCGAGGGGTTAGGTTGGCTTTGACGATGTAGCTTTGAACGCCTAGTGACTTTAGAGATTTTGGAGCTTCTTCAAGACCAACATTTGTTAGAATAATTACGGGGATTTTTTTGCCCCAAGGTTTGCTGCGGATAATTTCCAATGCTTCATCACCATTCATAATTGGCATTTGTAGATCCAATAACACAATATCCGGTTTGAATGATTCGACTAAGGCAATACCTTGCTCGCCATCCATGGCTAATTGCACATCAAAACCTTCTGATTCGAATTTCATTCGATACATTTGGCTGATAACTGCGTCATCTTCAACTATAGCGATCTTCGTCATAACTATATAATACGCCAACCTGTCAAATTGCTCAAGTTATGGGTTAGATTTATGTAATATTGCAAAATACTTTAATAAACTTTATTTTTTTGCTTTTAGGGGGTTGAACTCTGTAAGGGTATTTTTTTGTATAAAAACGTAATAGTTAATCACTAATTGGGCGTAGTGTATAATTTAGTTATATAAATG
>Ga0194063_10002125_pt1 | contig 12482 bp, 9 predicted proteins | sample SepL3720m_MetaG_FD_155459 | JGI IMG/M metagenome (GOLD analysis project Ga0194063, IMG submission 155459) | Anoxic zone freshwater microbial communities from boreal shield lake in IISD Experimental Lakes Area, Ontario, Canada - Sep2016-L373-20m | ecosystem: Environmental > Aquatic > Freshwater >... | reverse complement strand
CGGATTATACCTTGCCCAGACCGGATCGCCAACGGCCGTCAGACCCTGCGCCTTCATCCATTCCCGCAACCGCGCGAGATTTTGCTCATACCGTTGCTGGCTCCACGTGCCGGAGTACCGTACCGCGGCCATGCGTCGTGCCGGAATGGCGCGCAGGTGAACCTTCTCATCCGTGGGCGTCGGCAGCGTCTCCAGGGTGAAGTGGGTTGGCATCATGAATGTGATGGCCCACCGGTTGCTGATTGCCTCCTGCCCCACCGGTGCGGTCATCGCAATCTTCTCCCCTTCGCGCTGCTGGGCAACAGGCGCTGTCATGGCGATCTTGTTCTTCGATTGGTTCGCCCCTGAGATGTAATTGAACAGGGGGCGGAACGCCTTATTTCCGGCCTCCTCCAACGTCCCGTCGACCACGGTTTCAGCCACGACCTGGGGCGCATACTGGCGCACCTGGAAGTCTCCGTCCGTCTTTTCCACTGTGTAGGCCGCCTCCTCGGCTCCCATGGCAACACCTCCAACGACTCCGAACGCCAGCCCCGCGAACAGCAGGCGAGCGGCATGCGATACGACTCCGGTCTTCATCCCTTGCTCCTTGCACCGCGAACAGGTCGCGCCGTTACGGTCGCAGTCCCAGCGCCGTCATCAACCCATGGCCACTTTCAGTCCCACCGCCGCCTTGATGCCATTCCTACAGCGCGGCTGCGTAATCCGGTTCCTGCGCAATATCCGGAACCTGCTCAACATGAAGAACCTTGTCCTGACAATCCAGCACCACCACGGCGCGGCTCATGAGCCCCGCCAACGAACCGGACACGATCAGAAAGTGCACCAACATCTCAAACATGTCAAGCGCCGGCAACACGATGCGGTTTGGGTGTTCACCCCCAAGTTCGGCGGCTGGATCTCCTGGAACTTCAACAAGTTCCTGATCGGGCGGGATGGCGCGATTGCGGGAAGGTTCGGCGGGCGTACGAAGCCCGACGACAAGGACCTCACTGCGGCCGTGGAAAAGGATCTTAAGGTCGCGAACCGTCGCGGACTGAGGCCGCGATTTGTGTTTCTTTTCTTCGGAAGAAAAAGCTACTGTTCCTGTGTTGCAGCATCAAGGTGGTGTTGTCGGCGCGGTAAAGCGAGAAACCGTTAAGAAAGGTGGCAGACCCATGGCACTCCAGAAGGAAGTCGAAGCAATCCTAAACAAGCAGATCGAGCAGGAGTTCGATGCGGCGGTCGTGTACTACGGCATTTATATCCATTTCGAAAAGGAACTCTTCAAGGGCTTTGCCGCCTGGTTCAAGCATCACGTTGGCGAGGAGATGTCGCACGCCGCGAAGATAATCGAGTACATGCTCGAACGCGGCGTGTCGCCGGCGATTCCCGCCACCAAGGCGCCGAAGACGAAGTATGCCTCCCCGCTGGAGGCGATGAAGGGCGCGCTGGCTCACGAACGCGCCAACACGAACGGCATCCACGCCTGCCTCAAGGTCGCCTCCAAGGCCGACGACCCGGCTACGACCGAGATGCTCCAGTGGTTCGTCAAGGAGCAGGTGGAGGAAGAGCAGTGGGCCGAGGAATACGTGCAGATGGTGGAGAAGATCCAGAGTTCGGTCGGCGGCATGTACGCGTTCGATCACGCCGTCGGCAAACGGGTGAAGTGAGGGATCCGGCCAAGGGAGCCCGATCCCTGTGAGTGGCGTGAGGCTGGGGCCGCGGCGGCCCCAGAAAGGACGGGATAGCGGGAGGGTTTCCCATGGACAAGATACGAATCGGCGTCAGCAAGTGCCTCCTCGGTGAGCCGGTCCGCTACGACGGACAGCACAAGCACGATCACTTCATCACCGACACGCTCGGCCGGTATTTTGAATTCGTCGGCGTCTGCCCCGAGGTGGAGTGCGGGCTCGGCGTTCCGCGCGAGTCAATGCGGCTGATCGGCGACCCTGCCAATCCACGCCTCATGACGACGCGCACCGGCATTGACCACACCGAGCGCATGCAGACATGGACGGCACGGCGTGTCGTGGAACTGGAGAAGGAAGACCTGCACGGTTTCATCTTCAAGTCCCGCTCCCCCAGCAGCGGCATGGAGAACGTCAAGGTCTACAACGACAAGGGCGGCTTCGCCGGCAAGGCGCCGGGCCTGTTCGCGAAGGCATTCATGGCGCATTTTCCAGCTCTGCCGTGCGAGGACGAGGGGCGGCTGAACGATCCGGACTTGCGCGAGAACTTCATCGAACGGGTTTTTGCTCTTTGGCGCTTCCGCCAGGCCTTGCGCGCCAGCCCGACGCTCGCCACGCTGATGACATTCCACGCCCGGAACAAGCTGCTCATCCAGTCGCACCACGAAACGCTGATGCGGGAGATGGGGCGCGAACTGGCTGGGCTAAAGGCCAGAGAGGCACGCGCGCACATTCCGCAGTACGAGGCCAGACTGATGCGGGCGCTCAAGACTCTCGCCACGGTCCGCAAGCATACGAACATTCTCCAGCACATGCTCGGATATCTGCGCGAGGGCGTGGACGAGGCGGATCGGAAGGAATTGGCCGGAATCATCGAAGACTACCACCGGGAACTCGTGCCGCTGATCGTGCCGGTGACCATGCTCAGACACTACGTCGTCAAGCACGGCATCGCGTATCTGCAGGATCAGTATTACCTGAACCCGCACCCCCTCGAATTGAAGCTCCGGAACCATGCCTGAGACCCCGTCAGCCCCCGTCTGCCCGGAACGTATCCGCCCCATGAACGGGTGCGGGGACACGGCGCCGGATCCAGTACTGTACTGGATGAGCCGCGACCAGCGCGCCGCCGACACGGCGGCTACTACGGCGTTCGCCCCAATCTCCCGCCTTCACAACAGACTGATTCAGGGGATTGACATGTCCTGTCCCGAAAACAATACTGCACGGGATATGATTTCCATCATCCTGCCCGTCTACAAGAACGCTGACTTTCTCGAGGAGTTGATTCGGCGACTCCACCACACGCTGGACACCCGCGGAATCGGGCACGACATCATCGCCGTCAATGATTGCGGCCCGGACGCGTCCCTCCAGGTGCTTCAGGCCCTCCTCCCGCAGGATCCGCGCCTCATCCTCGTCGAGTTGAAGCGGAATGGGGGGCAGCACCGGGCCGTGCTGACCGGACTGACCTGCGTCTCGGGCGAGTGGTTTGCCGTCATGGACGCGGACCTTCAGGATGCACCGGAGGATCTTCCGGCGCTGCTCGACCTCGCCACCGCGACGCAGGCGGTGGTGTTCGCCGGACGAAGGGGGCGCTACGAGTCGACGTCACGATTGTGGACCTCCCGACTGTACAAGACGCTCCTGTCCGCCCTCACCGGGGTGCCGCGCGATGCGGGTATGTTCTTCGTGGCACCTTCCGGAGTGAAGGACAAACTCCTCTCGATCAAGACCCGGACACCCGCCGTGGTGGCCATGCTGGGCGGACTGCCCATCCGGAAAATCAGTCTCCCGGTGGAACGCAGTCCCCGGCCCTCGGGCACGAGCGGCTATTCCTCCCGTCTCCGATTGAAGGCCGGACTGAGAGCCATCCGGTGCGCCTGGCAATGCCGCCTGGACGAGGTCTCCTCAATCAACCCGGACTATACGGATGCGATTCGCTCCATCACGCGGGGAAAGGATCTGATGGCATGTCCCCGCTAGCGCCACTTCTCCGGTCGGGCCCCCGCCATCTATCCCCGGCCGTGCGCGACGGCCTGATCTGCCTGATCCTCGGACTCACGGCGTTTGCCTTGTACACCCTGGGGCGGAACCCGGAGTTCAGAGGGGACGACGACTATCTCTATCCCGCCAGTTTCGCGTTGATCACCGATGCCCTTCATGACCTGGACTTCAGCAGCGTCACGGCTTTCGGAACCAGTCTTTACCAACTTGCCGGAGTCGTCGCGTGTTCGCCGCGCCACGCCCCTCTGCCCGCCCTCCTCCACGCCGCTTTCTATGCCGTCTGCACTGAAATCCAGGCTCCTTTTTCGCTGTCCCTGCTGCATCTTCCCGTCGGCGTCATCAGCGCCGCTTCGGTACTGCTCTTGTATGGACTCCTGCGCCGCAACCTGCAGGCAAGTCCGGGCCCGTGTGTCGCGGGGGCGCTGCTGCTGATGGTCTCGCCTGTGTTCACCGCAACGAGCCGGGGACTTGCCACCTATTTCCTCCCTTTCGCCGTTTTTTCGACCCTGCTTGCCCTCCTGGCGATGGAGGCCATGAACCGCAATGACCGACCGCGCTGGTGGATGGGGTTTGCCCTGGCCCAGGTTGTCCTCTCGGATGTCATCTGGTTTGTGACCCTGCCCCTCCTCCTGGTCGCCTCTGTGACCGCCGGCCCCGGCTGGAGGAACTCCCTGGGCCGCCTGCGCTCCGCCCCGGTTGCGGTTCCGGTCATCATGACCGTGGCCCTGCTCCTGTTGGGCACCTGGCTGGCCCACACCAAAGGTCTGGCAACGCCCCTGACGATCCTTCTGGGAGAACATGCACCCCGGATCAGCCACGGGAGTCCGGCGATCCGATCCCCGGTCTTTCTGGCGGAATGTCTCTCGCTGCTCATGGGCATCATGCTTCCCCTGCTTGTTCCCGCCGGTCTGCTGGTGTGGTGGAGGGCGGGCAAACCGGGCCGGCCCGGAGGACTCACGACCTTTGGTCTTTGCGGCACCCTCGCCTACGGAACCCTTTTCTATGTCCTGTCCCCGGAGCGGGTGTTTGTAAAGCACTGCTACCAGATCTATCTGCTGCTACCCCTCGTCATTCTGATCATGGGACTTGTCGGCCTGTTGCAACAGCGGATCCCGCCGGGCCGCCGGGCCGCCGCCGGACTCCTGACTGTTCTCCTGTTTTTCGAGGGCCTGGCCTGCGTGACCTACATCTGGAAGGTACCGGTCTCACCCTGGAGCCGCGTGTTTGAACGCCGCTCGAGCGGAACCGTGGTTCGCAATGAGGGAACCAAGGCGGCGGGATACGTTGTGCGCAGGTGGCTGGAATGTCTGTGGCGGCGGGATCCGCACACCCCCATCACCCTGGCCAGCAGCCGCTACGACATGTCGTTCGCCATCTTCTCCGGACTGAATGCGGAGGAAAAAGGATGGGTCTACGTCCCGGAATTCGGATCCGACCGCCCCCTCGTGGCGAGGATCCGTCCCACGCTCGCGACCGAGTTGGGACTGGTGCCCGGGGAGGACGCAGACCGGGTCTTCCTGATTGATGCGGGCGGACGGGCAGAGTTAATCCGCCACCCCATCCGTTCGGGTTCGCCGGGGTCAGCACAGGTTCTGGTGTTGGTGCGCCCGCCCGAGGGTTCGTTCACGCCCCCATTCCCGCCGGGCGAATTGAACCGGGAGAATCTTGAGGCACGCTACGACCGGGACTTCAACCGTTACACGGATTTCTTTCCCCGCCGCTTCGCCCGATCTCCCTTCGGGAAATAACACTAGAGCCCCAGCCGGGCGCGGGTCTCCGCGGGGGTGGAGAGATCCCGCCCATAGACCCGGGCCAGTTGGGCGACACGCCCGGTCAGATCGGCATTGGAGGCCAGGCAGGTGCGACTCTCATCCATCCAGATGTTGTCCTCGAGTCCCACCCGGACCCCGTCGCCGGCAATGACCCCCAGGGCGTTCATCGGCTTCTGGAAATCACCGATCCCGGCGACGGACCAGACGGACTCCGCCGGAAGTTCTGACACGATCAATCCCAAGTGGATCAGGCGTGCCTGGGCGGCGGCAATGTTTCCCAGAAGGATGTTGAAGTAGTACGGCGGCGTCAACAGGCTCTTGTTGATGAGGTAGTGCGCCACGTTCACCATGCCCAGGTCGAAGATCTCGAGTTCCGGCTTGATCCCCTGCTCCCTCATTTTCCCGGCCAGGCGCAGGATCATGTCCGGGCTGTTCACGCTGGCGATCCTGTTGAAATTCAGGGAACTCAACGTCAGGCTGGCCATGTCGGGCTTGGCATCGCCCGTGAGGTCCAGCGCCTCGGCGCGTTGCGCGAACTCGCTGTAGGTTCTCCCGCTTGTGGTCACCACCAGGATCAACTCCGGGGCTTTCTGCCGGATGCCGCAAATGATTTCCTGGAATATCTCCTTCCGGAACGACGGCACACCCTCCTGATCCCGGGCGTGGATGTGGATCATCGAGGCGCCCAGGGCGGCGCACCTTAGGGCGTCCTCAATGATTTCCCCGGGCGTCACCGGAACATGGGGGGTTAACTCCTTGGTCGGAATCATCCCCGTTGGAGCCAGATTAATGATGAGTTTCTTCACGATGGATCTCCCTTCCTGAAGACCCTGGCCGGGACACCGGCAACAGTCTCGCGCGCCGGCACATTCTTGACGACCACAGCACCCGCCCCGACGGTGCTGTACTCGCCGACCGTGGTTTCGAGGAGGATCGTCGCACCCGCTCCGACCAGGCATCCCTCCCCGATCATGGATCGCCCGCCCAGGGTCACTCCCGGCCCCAGCAGGACATGATCCCCGATGGTCACATCATGACTGATGACGCATCCGTAGCGGATCGTGACCTGGCTTCCGATCACCACATTGGCGCCGATCACAACCCCCTCTGGAATGATACATCCGTCCCCCACCGTGACATAGTTGAGATCCACCCCCGGATGGATCAGGCTGGGCGTCCGGCACTGGTGGGCGCTCAACAGATCCGCCACGTGCCTGTGTCCGGCCCGGCTGCCGTTCACATTGTTAAAGACATAGACCTCCTCCCGGCGGGCAAAGTCTGGCACCAACTCGCGCCCGCCCAGGATGGGAATCCCGTGAAGGATCCTGCCCTTGAAGTCGGGGGTATCGTCCAGAAAGCCCAGGAGGGTCCACGTCGGTGACACCCGGTTGATGGCATCGATCAATTTCACCACGTCGAAATAGGCGGCTCCGTATATGACCATCTGCTTCATGACCAGTCCTTCCCGTTCCCGCCGGCCTCCCGCGCCGGCCAGGACTCCACCGCATCGATGACCGCCTGAATCACACGAGGGCCATGCGGCTCGATCCCGATCCATAACGGCAACCGCACCAGGGTGTCACTCACCCGAATCGTATTTTCAAGATCCCCCGCCGCGCGCCCGAAGGTTCTGCCGGCCCGCGAGTTGTGCAGCGGAACATAATGAAACGCCGCCGAGATTCCCCGTTCCGAAAGGGTCTGGATAAACGCATCGCGCTGATCCCGGCACGGCAGCAGCAGGTAATAGATGTGCCCGTTGATTTCACAGGAGCGGGGAACGGTCGGACGGCGCATCCTGCCGGCCTCTTCAAGGTCGGCAAAGGCCTCATGATACCTGCGCCAGAGGGCCAGGCGCATGGCGGTGATACGTTCGGCCTCTTCCAATTGGGACCACAGGAACGCCTCGGTGAGGGCATTGGGCAGGAACGACGAACCCACGTCAACCCAGGAATACTTGGCGACCTCCCCGCGGACGAAACGGCTCCGATCCGTCCCCTTCTCCCGGATGATCTCAGCCCGGGCCATGAACCGGGGATCGTTGATCAGCAAGGCTCCGCCCTCCCCGGCGCCCAGGTTCTTGGTGTCATGAAAACTCAAGGCCGCCATATGCCCCAGACTTCCCAGCGATTTTCCGCGATAACGCGACATCACTCCCTGGGCAGCGTCTTCGATGACGAGCAGACCGTGTTTCTCCGCGATCGCCAGGATGGCCTCCATCTCGCAGGCCACGCCGGCATAGTGCATGGGAACGATCACCCGGGTCCTGTCGGTGATCGCGGCCTCAATCCTATCGGGGTCAAGATTGCAGGTGTCCGGCCGGATGTCCACGAAGACCGGGATCCCGCCCCTGAGGACGAACGCATTGGCCGTTGAGGAGAAGGTGAAGGAGGGCATGATGACCTCATCGCCGGGCTTGATGTCCGCCAGCAGCGCCGCCATTTCCAGCGCCGCCGTTCCGGAAGGCGTCAGGAGCGCCTTCCCACAGGCCGTTTCCCGCTGCAACCAATCCTGGCATCGCTCCGCGAAAACGCTGTTACCGGATAAACTTGGACCGGAAAGGGCCTCGGCAATATGCGACAGGGCCGTTTCAGGAACATAGGGTCTGTTAAACGGGATCTTCATTCCACTCCATGGTCTGGTTCCATCCGGACATCAGGTGGGGGTGATACCATTTCCGGGATGACGCTGGCAAGCCGGGAGGGCCTGAAAGACATGCCCCACCTCCTGCCGCCGCCGGTTGAACCACGCACTGTAACTCACATTCAGCCACTGCATCGCCCGGCTTACGAAAAGAATATTTGTTCCATGGCGAACTTTCTTGTGTCTGGCGCCGTTTATACCGTCAAACTTATCAGGAGAAACCATGAAAATAGCAAGAGAGTTCAGGACGGTGACGGTATTCGCAATCGCCTTGATGGTCGCCACGGGAACCAGTCTGGCCCAAGTCGCCAATCCCGCCGACGCCATGCGGAACGCGGCGCCCGTTTCGCAACCGCAACCCGTCGAGCAGCGCCTCCGGTCTTGGGAGTACCCGGTCATCCAGGTCAACGCCACCCGCCTCCCGGCCTTGCGCGAGGAAGGGCTGATCGGTTCCTACGAGCAACCCCTCTGGACCGCGACCCGGCGCTTCCCCACCACGCGGGTTTACATCATTCCGGAAGGCAAAATGGATGTGGAGTACTGGCTGAGGACAACCTTCAAGAAGGACGGGACCACGAGTTACCGGAGTCTGTATGAGGCGGAATTCGGATTGCCGCACCGGTTCCAACTCGACATCTATGCCCGCACCGACCAGAACGGCAGAGACGGCGAAATCTATAACAGCGAACAGTTGGAACTCCGCTATGCCCTGGCCGACTGGGGAAAACTGCCCGGCAACCCGACCCTGTATCTGGAATGGATCCGTCACGACAAACGGGATCAACCCGACCAGATCGAACCCAAGATTCTCTTCGGCGGCGAACTCGCGCAGGGCTGGCACTGGGGCGTGAATTTCGTGGCCGAATGCCAGACCGGCGGCGACTTGGAACGGGAATACCAGTTCTGCAGCGGCCTCAGTTACGCCGTGCGGGACTATAAACTGGCCGTCGGAGCCGAATGCAAGGCGGCGTTCACCGACACCAAGGAAGACCGGGGCGCCTTTGAAAACAACGTCCTGCTCGGACCCAGCGTCCAGTATCGTCCCTTCCCCCAGATGACGATCAACATTGCCCCGCTCTTCGGCGTGACATCGGAATCAGACGATGCTCAAGTCTGGTTCAACGCGGGCTGGGAGTTCTAAACCGCCGTCTCCCCGCCGTCCACCGGTTCAATCCCCGCTTCGTCATCCTCGGGCTCGACCCGGGTGGCGGCCACCAGTTTGTCACCGGCGTCGAGATTGATCAGGCGCACGCCCTGCGTGACACGGCTGATTGTCCGGACATCGGCCACCGGCATGCGGATCATCTGGCCCTGGGCCGTGATCAGCATCAGCGCATCGCCTTCCTGCACCGCATGGGCGCCGACAATCGGGCCATTGCGGTCCGAGGTGCGGATCGTCATCAACCCCTTGCCACTGCGCTTCTGGACGCGGTATTCATCAAACCCGGTGCGCTTCCCGTAACCGTTTTCGGTACAGACGAGGAATGTGGCGCGGGGATCAACGATCTCCAGCCCGACCACGCGGTCGTCATCGGCCAGCGTGATGCCGCAAACCCCGCGCGTATCACGGCCCTGGTCACGCAGTTCATCTTCCTTGAAGCGGATGCTCATGCCCCCGTGGGTGGTCAGCACAATCTCGCTGTGCCCTTCCGTCTGCTTCACGCCGATCAACCGGTCGCCCTCATCGATGGCGATGGAAATAATCCCGGCGCTGCGAGGGTTGCTGAACGCCGCGAGATTCGTTTTCTTGACGACGCCCTTTTCGGTGGCAAACACAATGAACTGGTTCTCGGCGAATTCGCGAACCTTGACCATCGCGGCAATGGTTTCGCCGCTCTGGACATTCAGCAGGTTCACCAGCGCCTTGCCCTTGGACGCGCGTGACGCCTCGGGAATCTCGTAGACCTTTTCCCAGTAGACCCGCCCGGCCGACGTGAAGAAGAGAATATAGTCATGGGTATTGGCCACGAAGAGGTGCTCGACATAGTCCTCCTCCTTGGTTTCCATGCCCGCCACGCCCTTGCCGCCGCGCCGTTGCGCCTTGTAGGTACTCACCGCCGTGCGCTTGATGTAACCGGTATGACTGATCGTGATCACATAGCCGCGGTCGGCAATCAGATCCTCAATATTCACTTCGCCCTCGTCGGGCACCAGACTGGTCTGCCGCTCGTCGGCATACTGCTTCCGGACTTCGATCAAGTCGGCCTTGATCACCGCAAAGAGTTTCTCACGACTCGCCAGCAGATCACGCAGATAGGAGATCAACTTGATCAACTCCAGATACTCCGCCTCGATCTTGCCGCGTTCCAGCCCGGTGAGCTGATAGAGGCGCATATCGAGAATGGCGTTGGACTGAATCTCGCTCAGGCCGAACTTGGACATCAACTGGGCCCGCGCGTTGTCGCGATCCTTGGAACCGCGGATGATCTTGACGACCTCATCGAGATGGTCGAGCGCGATCTTCAACCCTTCCAGGATGTGGGCGCGCGCCTCGGCTTTGTCGAGGTCGAACTGGGTCCGACGCTTGATCACGTCGTAACGATGATCCAGATAGGCCTCCAGCAATTCCCGGAGATTCATGACTTTCGGCCGACCGTGGTCGATCGCGAGCATGATCGCGCCAAAGGTCGTCTGGAGTTGGGTGTGCTTGTAGAGATTGTTCAGCACCACCTTCGCCACCACGCCGCGCTTGAGTTCGATGACGATCCGGATGCCGTCCTTGTTCGACTCATCGCGCAGATCGGAGATTCCATCCAGTTTCTTTTCCTGAACCAGGTAGGCGATATTGGTGATCAGCGTGGCCTTGTTCACGGCATAGGGAATCTCGGTGATAATGATGCTTTCCTTGCCCTGCTTGCCCTCCTCAATACCCGCCCGGCCTCGAACCTTCAGCAGACCGCGCCCGGTGCGGTACATGTCCGCAATCGGCTTGAGTCCGCAAATGATGCCCCCCGTGGGGAAGTCGGGACCCTTGACATACTTCATCAGGTCATCAATAGAGGCATTCTCATGCTCGATCAGGTGCACCAGCGCATCCACCAGTTCGCCGAGATTGTGCGGGGGGATGTTCGTGGCCATGCCGACGGCGATACCCGTGCTGCCATTCAGGAGCAGATTGGGGACGCGGGAGGGCAACACCGCCGGCTCCGTGAGGTCGCCATTGTAGTTCGGCACCATGTCAACCGTGTTCTTGTCGATATCCGCAAGCATCTCCTCCGCCATGCTGGTCAGGCGTGATTCGGTGTACCGGTAGGCGGCGGCGTTATCACCGTCGATACTGCCGAAGTTCCCCTGGCCATCCACCAGCATGTAGCGCATCGCGAAATATTGGGCCATGCGCACCAGGGTGTCGTACACCGACGAATCCCCGTGCGGGTGGTATTTTCCCAGCACTTCACCGACGACGTACGCGCATTTTTTATAGGGACGGTTGTGCAGCAAACCGAGATTGCGCATGGCGAACAGGATGCGCCGTGCGCCGGGCTTCATCCCGTCCCGGGCGTCCGGTAAGGCGCGCCCGATGATGACACTCATGGAGTAGTCAATATACGAGCGCTGCATCTCGTCTTCGATGTTGATATTGGCCAGGACTTCGTTTCGTGTGTACATACTTAGATATCCAAATTCGTCACGTTAAGCGCATTATCCTCGATAAACTTGCGGCGCGGCTCCACTTCGTCGCCCATCAGGATGGTGAAGATTTCGTCCGCCTTGACCGCATCCTCCTGCACGACCTTGAGCAACTTGCGCTTCTCCGGGTTCATGGTGGTCTCATACAACTGCTCGGGATTCATTTCGCCCAAGCCTTTGTACCGCTGGATATTCAGGCCCTTGCGCCCGAATTCGCGAATCACCTCAAGCAGATTCAGCAGGGAGAATATCGGCGTCTCCCCGTCATCCGCATCCTTCAGGGTGAAGACGGGGTCTTCATGACGGTTGAAGTGGTCCAGCGTGAAACCCTTCTTCTCAATGGCCTCCACCACCTTGGACAGCGCGCTGGCGACGTAGAGTTCCTGCCACCGGAACGCAGCGTCGTTCTGGGCGCCATGGGAATGTCCATTCTCGGTAAAAATCTCCAGTTGCGAACCCGTCTTCAACTCTGTCGCCTCGCGGAGTTCCTTGAGTTCATTGTCGTCGGTGATGTAGTGGTGCTCAGCGTCCTCGCCCTTGCCAATCGTCACATAATACCGGGGAAACCCGCCTGCCTTGTTCCGCTTCTTCAGGTAATCCTCAAGGTTGACGCCTTTGCGGGCGAGGCTCTTGGAGGCCTGCTCGATCTGCAGGAGGAGTTCCATCACGCCCATCAGATCCTTGCCTTCAAAGGTCTTGTTCTTGCCAACCTTCAGCGTCATGTCCTCCGCCCCGAGTTCCAGCAACTTACGAGTCAGGGTTT
>Ga0194063_10002123_pt1 | contig 12496 bp, 14 predicted proteins | sample SepL3720m_MetaG_FD_155459 | JGI IMG/M metagenome (GOLD analysis project Ga0194063, IMG submission 155459) | Anoxic zone freshwater microbial communities from boreal shield lake in IISD Experimental Lakes Area, Ontario, Canada - Sep2016-L373-20m | ecosystem: Environmental > Aquatic > Freshwater... | reverse complement strand
CCTATCTCAACTTTCATCGACCGTGTGGATTTGCAACGACAACGATAAATGAGAAAGGAAAACAGAAGAAAAAATATGACGTGTACCAGACTCCGTATCAGGCGTTAAAGAAAGTGACTGCGGTTGAATTTCTCAAACCAGGAGTAACATTCACCCAACTCGATGCTATTTCCAGTCAATATTCAGACAATGAATGTGCTACGATTATGGAGAGAGAAAAGCAGAAATTATTTACCAAGATTAACCTAAAACCTATCGATTTCTAAAACCCGATTTCATGCTCATTATTCAATGAGAAAATACTGACGAGTAGTTAATTTTCTCTTAACCGCACTTTAAACTCATAGGGAAGAGTGACATCTCTCAGGGCAATTGACTTTTTGAGAGTGTATTTCACCTCTACTATTACTGGAGCAAATTTGCTAATTTGGTAGCAATTATACTGAAATCCTTCGATAGCAACATTCGGCGAAGAAAGGTAATATGTCTTAAAAGGGGTGGCAAAATCTCCAGAAGCAGAAGCTATAGTAGAGGATGTTCCCAATGGCACATATTGATAGAGATGAATTGAGTATCCCTGTTTATCTTTTAAATACATGTCCGAAGAATAGGTTGGAGTGGGAGTTGTACCCACCACTACAGGACATACTTCAGATGATATCCCATCTCTATTTGTTACATAAGCAGTTCTATATTGGAGGATGTTTATTATGTTCCTTTGTACCGCATTTCCTTGGCGTATCATATCTTGGTATGCTGCCAAGACAAGTTGCTGTCGTATGATTGCAAAGAATATAGTAAATACTGAGGGCAATATAAGCCCCACAACACCCACAGCCACGATAAGCTCAATAAGAGTGAATGATTTTGTATATTTCATTCCCATAAGGTAAATATTGAATTTAATTTAGTAGTATACGTGCCTCCAGACTCCTGCCATTGAGTATGGATTTCTACGGCAACTTGAGTAACAACTCCTTCACTATTTTTTGATGTGGTAAATACCGCATATCTTTTATATAGACCATCAAGAAATCCACTTCCGCTCAGACACTCCTCTTCACTTACTGTTGTGGCGCTCGAAAATGTATCTGCTGTGTAGCACCTCGACTTATTCTGGGCATACATCACAAATGACTTCCAGTCTATATCTCTTTCTCCTTTTAACCACTCAAGTAGTTGGCTGTTATAATGTGTCGCTTTTAACATATGTATTCTCAATGTATTCTGACGCATAGAAAGGGTAACAATAGAAGCAGCTGCAATAAGAAAGATCGAGAGTATTGTTACAAATATAAGAACTTCTATAAGGGAGAAGGCTTTCTTGTGAGCTATAGACATAGTGTATCATCTCCACTGGTAATTATTCCTGTTTCATCTATCTGTACATATTTACATTTCTCTGTAGTCTTATTTTTTATAGAGAATTTTCTTGTTTCTCCTTGATAGTTTTGATAGTCAAACCGGAGAGAAAAAGGAGCGTTAACATAAATGATGTTTGAAGGTATGGCATATTTGATAGGAGTTGGAACAGTATCGCATTCTGGCATTAATGTGAGATTATGATTTTCACTATCTACTATCACAGAATATCCCGCTACATGGGCAGTTTCAGGAGAGCTACACAGGGAAACATCTCCTGCAGCGGCTTTTTCAATTGCTAATTCTATAACGCTTTTAAACAATGCTGCTTGATTGTCTAGTGTTTTCTCATCCCTAAAGGAAGAAAATATAGCCAGTGAAGTGCCAGAAAGCAAAATAATAAGCGCTGTTACTACAAGGATTTCCACAAGAGTAAAACTCTTTGCTTTGCTACAGTTGACCATAAGGGCCCATGCAATAATTACAGACTAATGAGGGTTCTCCACATGGATTCCCACTAGCAAGTGTATCACTTCCCTCGATGTATGCACACAGGGTATAATCTTGAAAGGGGTCCGAGCTGAGATAATAGTATGTATTACCAGAATTAAACATGGGGTCAGTAGGCACCTTACTCATGTAGGTGGTTTTTTCATCTGCAATGAGACCTCCAGAGCTGATAGATGTTGGGTATCTATTATTAAAATTTCGATACAATTCTATCGCTGCACGTATCTGTTCAATATCTGTTTTCCTTCTTGCATCTCTACTTTGCTTAACAAATCGAGAATAGGATACAGCCGCAATTGAGGCAAGAAGAGAGATAATTGTCACCACGACAAGTATTTCTACGAGGGTAAATCCTTCGGCTTTGTGTACAGTGAGCCCAGTCGAACTGCTCAGGATATGTGCTTTTTTCATTGTTGATTTTGGACACAAAAACGAGTAACTGCATCGGATTCTATAGAATCAGTACAAAGACTAAATGTGGCCCCATCATCTGAAGAATACGTGTACGATTCCCCCGTTTTAGGATCTTTAGGCACTACAGGTATTATAACAGCGTCTTCAGCTTCACATGTAATACTGTCATCAAGAGATTCCTCACTAGTTGAAGTCGGATATACATAATGACAAACAGAATAATACTGTTCCAATCCGTTTTGCAACGCTTTAATATCTCCTCTACGCTTTGCATCCCGTGATTTTTTTTGAGTAGTAGTGAATGATACTGCCAACACAGAAAGAATCGTTGCTATGATTCCCAGAACAATAAGCATCTCAAGCAATGTAAAAGATTTTTTCATGTATTATGGTGGGGTTAATTGATAACACGCTCTTCCTGTACAGGTGAAACCTACTGGACATGCGGCGATTTTTTCAGGATCATTCGTATTTTCAAGACAAGCTGTAAGGCTATAGCTTGAATTATCTGCCGTGGGTATATACTGATAAAAAATTGCAGGGCTGGGACAATTTGTCAATGGATCTGAAGGTACTTTTGCCATATAGGTATTCAGAGAATCAGGATCAGAAAGAGCCGAACAAGCAGTTAGATGCTCTGGATATACCGGTAATGGCTGATTCAATTTATACATTTCAAGTGCTTTTTGGATTGCCTTTAAATCACTTTTTCTGCGCATGTCTCGCGCTTTCATACGCACCAACATCATATTAGGAACAAGAAGAGCCATAAATCCAGCTAATATGGCTATTACGACGAGTATTTCAATAAGGGTAAATGCTTTGTGATTATTCATGTGCTCCTTTTATAGTAGCTGTTTTTGAAAGAAAAATCAATATGGCATCAAGTGCAGATACGGGATTCATATTATTATCAACTATAAGATTGCGCATTTGTAATACGTATCTTAAGGTCTTTTGATCTTTTATTATTGAAGGTGAAGATTCTAACAGTTGGTCTATTTTTTTTATTGAATCTTCTTTTTTGGTATCTGAATTGTTTTGAAATGAAATGAAATCAAGAGAAATCGCGTCATTCACTCTCTTTGAAGATATCTTTCGAAAATCTTCAAGCGAACAACGAGATAAAATCGTAGGAAGCAGTCGCAGAGAATTATGTATGATAAATAGAAATTGAATTCTCTCTGAATCTTCTTCAAGACATTTCAACAAGGAATTTTGAACTTCAACGCTGGAGGCGTCAACGTCAATAAGGGCTACTAATACCATTTGAGAAAATGCAACTTGTATATCTTTTTGCATAAGGTGAATCTGTTCTACCGTAAGTTCTTCTTTTTCTGGTACAACTACAATTCTGTGAGATTTTTGTATATGTAATAAGTCGCCATAGTGCACAATGACCGATTCACTATTCTCTCCCGCATTGATAGTAATAATTTTTGGTATCACTGTATTGCATTCTATCAAATTTCACACTATAGTTAATGAAGGTATGTATATAACACCGAAATCTTTTTTATTGAAACTTGTTGAATATAAGGTTATAACTGAGGCAGAAGCTGAGCGTCTTGAAGTAGACTCCTTGCATCAGGGCAGACCTATATTTGAATATCTACTCCAACAGGGCACGATTAAAAAAGAGTCCATCCTCAAAATAGAAGCAGAATTTTTAAATGTCCCGTTTGTTGATATATCCATCACCTCTGCTAATCCCCATGCTCTAACCTTCGTTTCAGAGCCGGTTGCACGACGGTACAATATTATTCCCTATGAGTTTGATCCAAAAACAAATAGTATCTCTATTGCAAGCGCAGATCCGCTCAATATTAGTCTGTTAGATTTTTTAGAAAGAAAAACAGGAAAGAGGGTGGTTTTTTCTCTTGCTTATGTTGACGATATTGAAAAAGCAATTAATGCAGCGTATACAAAGGGGCTTAGTCCAGAAGTAAAAGAGGCTCTTGAGGAGGTGGGCCAAAATAAATCTAATCAAGTTGAAAAGGCCGATGAAACGACCGTAGTAAAAGAGGCCCCCATAGCCAAAATAGTTGATACCGTCCTTGAATTTGCGGTAAAAGGAAGAGCTTCTGATATTCATGTCGAGCCCGAAGCTGAAAAAACGAGAATTCGTTATCGTATTGATGGTATTCTCATAGAAAAGCTCTCTCTCCCGCGTTCAATACACGACTCTCTCGTTTCCAGAATCAAAATTCTTTCCCAAATGAAGATAGATGAACGAAGAATTCCGCAAGATGGCCGATTTAGCTTTAAGGTAGGGGAGGAAGAAGTGGATCTGCGCGTGTCCACTCTTCCCACGGTACATGGAGAAAAAATTGTTATGAGACTTCTCAAAAAAACAGGAGGCCTTCCGGCTCTTGCGGAGCTTGGTCTTCGAGGGATCCAATATACAGACCTTGAGAGTGCAATTGCAAAGCCGTATGGGATTATTCTTGTGACTGGCCCGACAGGTTCAGGAAAAACCACCACTCTTTATTCCATGCTGACCAAGCTTAACAAGCCCTCGGTTAATATCGTAACACTTGAAGATCCTGTCGAATATCAAATCGAGGGAATCAACCAAGTACAGATTAACCCACAAGCAGGTCTTACTTTTGCTACGGGATTACGTTCGTTCCTTCGACAAGATCCCAACATTATTCTTGTCGGAGAAATCCGCGATACCGAAACAACTCAACTTGCAATACAAGCCGCCTTGACAGGTCATCTGGTGTTTTCTACATTACACACAAATGACGCTGCAACAGCCATTCCTCGTTTAATTGATTTAGGAGGAGAGCCCTTTCTTATCTCTTCAGTCTTAAATGCATCACTAGCTCAGCGTATCACCAGAAGAGTGTGCGAATCTTGTAAAGAGTTGTTTTCTCCCACAATAGAAGTGATAGAAAACATAAAAAATACTCTTGGACAAGCTCTGCCGAGCAAATATGTAAAAGGCTCTCCAATTCAAATCGCACGAGGAAAAGGGTGCCAAGAGTGTAATTTCACAGGATATTTGGGGAGAATTGCCATATTTGAAGTGCTTAAGATTACTCCGCTTATTAACAAATTAATTTTGAATGAATCATCTGCAAAAGAGATTGAAACTCAAGCCAAAAGTGAGGGCCTTATCACTATGAAACAAGATGGCTATCTTAAGGTGCTAGAAGGCGTCACCACCATAGAAGAAATATTACGCGTTGCAGAAGTATAGTATATGTTTAATATTCAATTAGTATTAAAGGAAACCCATCTTAAGAATGCTTCAGATCTGCATATTATGGAAGGATATTATCCCGCAGTGCGGATAAATAATAAGCTTCTCTATTTGCGTGAGTTTGGAATCGTACTGAAGGAAGATGTCGAATCTTTGCCCAGAACATTATTAAGCACAGCTCAACAACAACTATTTGCGGAAAACAAAGAAATTGATCTGAGCTATCCTTTTGAAGATATTCGGTTTAGAGTAAACCTCTATCAAACAAAGGGTTCAACAGCGGCTTCATTTCGTCTTATTCCAGCAATAATCAAAACCGTTCAGGAGTTGCAACTTCCAGAGATATTTAGCACTTTTACAAAATATAAACAGGGACTCATTCTTATTACCGGACCTACGGGGGAAGGAAAGTCGACCTCGTTAGCAGCAATTATTAATGATTTTAATTTAAAAGAATCGGAACATATCATTACCATTGAGGATCCGATAGAGTTTATTTATCCCAAAGCTCGTTCAATCGTGTCTCAACGAGAAGTGGGACATGACACACTTTCTTGGACGGGTGCATTAAAATCTGCACTACGAGAGGATCCTGATATTGTATTAGTGGGAGAAATGCGTGATTATGAAACGATACAGTCGGTATTAACTATTGCAGAAACAGGACATTTAGTGTTTTCTACTCTCCACACAGGTTCAACCTCAGAGGCAATTACCCGAATCATTGATGTGTTTCCTTCCCACCAACAGAATCAGGTGAGAAACTCTCTTTCAAATTCGCTTATTGCAGTTATTGCTCAACGATTAATTCCTTCATCAGACGGTAATTCAAGGATACCGGCTATTGAAATATTATTGAATGGCTCCTCTGTAGCTCCTCTTATCCGGGATGGAAAGATATTTCAACTAGATAATGTCATTGAAACGAGTGAACAAACAGGAATGATACTGTTTGAAAAATATCTGGAAAAATTGTATTCAGCTGGAAGAATAACCAGACAAACTGCCCATGCATACGCTGTTCGAAAAAGTATCATTACTCATCTTATTCCTTGATGCATTATGAAGTATACCTTTAAGGCGTTAAAAAATGATGCAGTAGTCAATAAGACTATAGAGGCAAATACAGAATCTGAAGTGCTAAATTACTTGAGAAAAAACGCGTACACTCCCATATCTATAACACAAAATGGAGATTTTCTTCCTGAATTTGCAAAATTCTTTGATAAAGTGACTTTTAATGATATTGTGGAGTTTACTCGTCAGCTTGCCATTATGCTTAATGCAGGACTTACTCTTGTAGATTGTTTTGCTATCCTAGAAAAACAGATAACTAAGCCAGGTATGATTGCTATTCTTCAGAGCATCCAAAAAGATGTTCTTTCGGGCAGCACATTTTCAAAAGCATTGCTAAGGTATCCTGATCATTTTCCAAATATTTATATTGCTTTGGTAAAATCAGGGGAAATTTCAGGGAAAATGAGTGAAATACTTCTTAAGCTCGCCGATAATCTGGAAAAACAAAGGGAGTTTCAAAGCAAGATTAAAGGAGCTCTTACCTACCCAATTGTCGTTTTGATTGCAATGGTTAGTATTATGTTTATCATGATTACATTTGTTATTCCTAAGCTTCTGAACCTCTATAAAGACTTTAGTATCGAGCTTCCCATCACTACTCAGATTCTGATTGTTGTTTCTTCTTTCTTGGCCCAATTTTGGCCTCTAGTAATCATTCTGGTATTTGCCGTGATTATTCTTACTGGTCGCTATATTAAAACTACGCGGGGGAAGCTTCTCCTTGATACTGTTTCCTTAAAAATCCCCATTTTTGGCAAGATTGTAAGTATTTCTTCGCTTGTAGACGCAACACGCACCCTTTCTATTCTTATTGGAGCAGGCGTTTCCATTTTAGATACTTTGGCTATCGTGGTGGAGACGACAGGCAACTCTGTCTATAAAAATGCCTTTGCTCATATCGTGAAAGAGGTAGAGCGAGGGGTATCGCTTGGAAATGCATTTAATAATGAGGATATTTTTCCTCCCATTTTAGTTCAAATGGTAACAGTAGGAGAGCAGACGGGAAACCTTGATGACACTATGATGCGTATCTCTCATTATTTTGATTTGGAGTCTGAATCTTCCGTCAAGACAGTGACCACTCTCATTGAACCTCTTATTTTGGTTTTTCTCGGCATTGGCGTGGGATTTCTCGTCATCTCAGTGATAACGCCCATCTACAACCTTACCACATCCTTCAAATAATACCTCTTGACAACAGCCATAGGGAGCTCGTATAGTAAATATATATGAATAAAATAACGCGAGGTTTTACTCTTATTGAGCTTCTTATCGTAATTGCGCTCCTTGGAGCTCTTGCAGTGGCGCTTCTTGCCGCTCTCGACCCTCTAGAACAGATTAAGAAGGGCACAGATACGGGAGTGAGAAATACAGTGTCGGAGATAGCAGGTGCTATGACTCGCTATGCATCTGTAAAATCGGGAGATTTGCCATTTGTCAAGAATGGCCCGATTCCATGGGAGAAAATTAAAACTAGCACCGACGCTATAGTTGCATCAACTATCCCAGAAGTTGGGGGAGTAGGCCCTAGTGGATCTATTACAGTTGGACAAATAGCAATTAAATCTGCTATTACTGCAGGTGAATTAAAAGCGGACTTTTTTACTCTAGCAGGAGAACAATTAAATAATATCTGGATTACAGGACAATACACTGACACAGTTCAAAAAATATTTGTGTGTTTTCGACCAACTGCGAAATCTTTTTTAGCTGATAAAAATACAAAATATTACAACGTAAATGAGGATGATGGAACAATGTCAGAGTCATCCACTTGTGCTACAAGTGGCACAGGAATAGATACAGTAACTGAAAAACCTTGCTACTGGTGTGCTCAGTAACACTATTTCATATCTTATGTAAATCACCCCCCACGCAAGCGGGGGTTTTGGTATACTCAAACTATGAATAGAAAAGGTTTTACACTTATTGAGCTTATTTTGGTCATGAGTTTGCTTTCCCTATTGGCATTATTATTAATTGGCAACTTAAATACATCACTCAAAAAAGGCCGCGATGCACAACGAAAGAATGATCTTAACCAAATCCAAAAATCCTTAGAAATATATTATGAAGACAATCAAAAATATCCTCCTTATCTAGCCTTTTCAGATAAGTTCTGCTCCACTGATGCTTGCTCTACCACAGATACCATATATATGGTAAAACTTCCTAAGGATCCCACAGGAAATTATGTCTATACATATATATCTGAACCCACTGGGGCTTATTACTATCTGTATTCATATATAGAAAATGATTTAGATCAGGGAGCAGCTGTGAGTAAAGCCGGATTCACAACTAATGCCTCTTGTGGTGCTAGTGACGAAGTAAAATGCAGATATTATGTGTCAAGTTCAAATGCTCCACAGCTTACCCCAAGCCCCTTGTAGCTTGTAAATTGTAGCCTTTAACTTACAACTCATAACTTAAAAATACATTCTTGTAAGGAGTGTTATTTCAAACTATAAAGCTTTTAACTCTTTCTTAAGCTCTTCGCTATTTGGCGCATAGCGGGGGATATACCACTCAAGCAATTTTTTTGCATTATTCTTATCCCCATATTTCTTATACAATTGAATTTTTAAATTGTATGCGTCTCCATAGTCTGATTTCAAAGCGATGCTTTTGTCTATTGCCTCAAGAGATTTTATTTTATATATCTCCTTTTGTTTTGTATTCTTTTCTTCATCAAACAAAAGAGAATTGTATGTTGCAGAAAAATAGGGAATCTTTGGATCAGTTGGAGCAAGTTTTGCTGCCTCGTCAAGCGCTGCTACACCAGTAAATAGATATTTTTTATCCAGACTCATCTGGTAAAAAATGAACTGATTTTTTACTCGTGTCTTCCAGTACAAAACATTCTCTGGAGAAGCTTGTATAGATTTTAAATTAAGTCGTTCTGCCATATCAATCATTTCCTGAGATTTATTTTTTTGATCCTTTTGATAGGTTGCCATATACGCATACTGAGCAAGAGCATAGGAGAGTTTATCTTCGTACACGTGTTCACTGCGCAGTGCGAGCGCCTTTTGCAATAGTCCAGCAGATACCGCTACATTATTACTTTTCATTGCGATCTCAGACTGTGCATAGGTATAATCCGCAATCCAATACGTGCCTATTGAATTCAACATCCATAAACACCCGATTATAATGGGGACGATGTAAAGCGCCGTCACAGAATTCTTATTTTCAATATGCTGAAAATCTTGCTTATTATATACAACGAGGAATGCTATCAAAATATACCAATACGTGTTAATCACCGTGATTGAGAAGCCAAAAAAATTAGTGATGCAAATAGACACAAAAATCGCTGAAAGCATAAGATAAAACAATACAGAGCTGTTATCTGCTCTATTTGTGCTTATTTTCATAACAATTACTGCCATCATCCACAGTACAAGGAGAATGTATGACCCTAAGCCAAACCATCCCGTTGTAGCAAGCAAATTGAGATATTCATTATGAGCCTTGTTGTAGAGAAAATCCCATTCTGAAGTAAGATTATGAGCAATGGGACGCACCGAATAATAGGCATATCCAAATGTTTCTACTCCCGTCCCAAAAAGAGGATACTGCTGTCCTAACTCCCATGCTCCTTGCCATACAATTTTTCGTATATCAAGTGACTCCGTTATGGGGCCGGTCACTTCAAGAGATGTATCTACTGAAGGAACGATGGTTTGTTTAACATTTACCGTATTTTTTTTGTTTAGAAATGAATAATGAAGAAGAGAGTCTACCTGTCCTATACCCGTACCCACAAAAAAGGTGATAATTCCCAGAATCACTATTGTTGCAAGTACAATTTTTTTCCTCAGCGCAGTCATCCAACCCGTATTATTCAAAACAAGTATGACAAAATAAATGACTAAAAAAATAAATCCTGGAGCAAGAGATACCATAGCTGATCGGGATCTGCTCAGAAGAATTCCCAAATAAGAGAGCAACACACCAAATACTCCCACAATTTGTATTTTTTTTGCAGAAGAAGTCAATAATACGTACAGGGACATAAAAAATGTTATGGCAAGATAAGATCCAAGCCAATTCGGCTGTCCGAGGGTAGAAAACATCCGTTCTGCTGGCCGAAACTGCGCTGTCCAACAGCTATTATCAAATTTACCTGTAAAAAGAAGGCAGGAAAGGTCGTGATTAAAAGTGCCAGGTAGACCCCAAAGCACCACTAGTATCGAGGAAATAATTGACACGCCGAGAAGTTTTTTGATTGTTCTATTAATTGTTACTTCACAATTGGAAACGAAACCATAATAAAGGAATATATAGATAAGGGTGCTCAAAAGCCCCCCATTGAATCGACCATAATACCCAAAAAATGATGTTTGTTGATCAATGGAGAATAGGGTACTTATAATCTGACTCAACGCAAAAATACCAAGGGGAATATCAAATGGTGTTTTTTTTACGAATAATTTCTTTTCTCTAAAGCATTTAAGTAGCCATACGCCCGCGATAAGAGTGGCAATACCATAAATAAATAGTATCTTGTTAAACTCAAATAGTTCTGAATTCCAGGGCAAAACGATAAACGGTAGAACAAAAAAAAGGATATAATAAAGATATTTGATTATATTGGAATAGCTGTGTAATTTCATATGTTTTATTTTATACAAAATTTTGTTAAGAGTATATCGCCATTTACACAACTACGCGTTGCTTTTGATTTAGGCACTCATACTACTAAGATAGGACTTAAAGGAAAGGGAGTAGTATTGAGAGAGCCAACCTGTGCAGCACTTCGCACACAGCCAACAAGAGAATATATATTTTTTGGGACTGAAGCCAAGCAGATACTCGGTAAAACGCCAGAATTTCTCCATATCGTAAAGCCAATGGTAAATGGAATTGTCTCCGATTTTGATACGGAAGTTGCCCTGTTGAGATATTATATTGAAAAATCAATAGAGCCGTATACGAAGCCCATGCTTATCAAGCCACCACTACACGCAATTACAGCTGTGCCAACGATAGCAACGGAGATTGAACAAAAAGCAGTAGAGGAGGCTTTACTTAAATCAGGATGCTCGTCAGTAACGATGATTCGGAAGCCTCTCGCTACTGCAGCAGGCGCCGGATTTAATGTTTTTTTTCATAAACCGCATCTTGTAGTTGATATCGGAGCGGGGATCACCGAAATAAGCGTCATTAGTGGAGGGGGAATCGTTTCGTATAAATCTCTCAAGCAGGCTGGCGACTATATGGATAAAGTCATAGCAAATTATATTCACCTCAAGCACGGAATCGTTCTTGGCGAAGCTACATGTGAAAAGCTCAAAATTGCCTGTCTTAACTTTGGAGAAACAGAGGTCACCGAACTTGTGCGGGGGAAATCGTTGGAAAATGGGCTCCCTAAGTCTGTTAAAATCCGTTCAAGCGAGTTAAGAGAGGCCCTTACTCCCACCTATACCTTAATAATTGACACCATAAAAGAGCTTATTGAGATGTCTCCCCCAGAGATAGTGAATGACATTTTTCAAGAAGGAATATTACTCACGGGAAAAGCTGCCCTGATTCCTGGTTTTAGCACCTTTATTTCTAAAGAATTAAAAATCGAAGTAGTAGTACCAGAACATGCTGATGAGGCCACAATTTATGGCTTACTTAAAATAAGTGACTCACCAGAACATTTAAAGACAGTACGCATCAATACCGCTTGACAATTAATAGGGTGCACAGTACAATGGAATTTGCTTCTTTTGAATTTTGCTCTTTGAAAAGTTGTTGTTTTAGTGCAGAAGACGGGTTAGGAACGTTAGTCGTAGACTAACGGTCCACTCAATTTTTTTTTAAGAGTTTGATCCTGGCTCAGGATGAATGCTAGCGGTGTGCCTGAGATATGCAAGTCGAGCGATTATTTTGCCGCAAGGTGAGATAGTAGCGGCGGACGGCTGAGTA
>Ga0194063_10002122_pt1 | contig 12503 bp, 13 predicted proteins | sample SepL3720m_MetaG_FD_155459 | JGI IMG/M metagenome (GOLD analysis project Ga0194063, IMG submission 155459) | Anoxic zone freshwater microbial communities from boreal shield lake in IISD Experimental Lakes Area, Ontario, Canada - Sep2016-L373-20m | ecosystem: Environmental > Aquatic > Freshwater... | reverse complement strand
CCAATATGCCGCCAACACCATGACCAAAACCAAACCACCTTTCTTCTCCACCATCTTCACATTGTCGTCACATCATCCTTACACCATTCCGCCCAAGTACAAAAACAAATTCCCCAAAGGCACTTTAGAGATTCATGAGAGCATCGGTTACACCGACCATGCCTTAAAGGACTTTTTCCACACCTGCCAACAGCTCCCATGGTTCGATTCCACCGTGTTTGTCATCACTGCCGACCATTCTTCCTTGGCTTACAACTCCTATTATCAAAATAATTTGGGCACTTACGCCATTCCCATCATTTATTATATGCACAACAACCCCAAAATGCAAGGCATCAACAAAACCATCACCCAACAAGCCGACATATTGCCTTCCCTGCTCGATTTTGTTCACTATAAAGATAAATACGTAGCCTTCGGAAGCAGTGTTTTCGACTCCGCTGCGCCCCATTTTGCTATCAGCTATCTCAATAGCTCCTATCAACTCATCAAAGACGGCTATGTGCTCCAATTCAATGGCGAAAAAGCCACCGCTTTGTATGACATCACCAACGACCGCCTACTGCAAAACAATCTCCTCCTATCCAATGTCGCTAAAGCACACGAATTGGAGCGGTTCACCAAAGCGCTCATCCAAGCCTACAACCAACGCATGCTCCAAAACAAACTCAGCGACACCAATGAGTAACCCGCCCCGCAAAATACGCTTCATCATCAATCCCAAATCGGGCATTGGCAAGCAAAAGATTGTCGAACGCCGCATCGAAACCCATTTGGACAAGGCTGCCTTCGATTACGAAATCTGCTACACCCAAGCCAAGGCTCATGCCATTGAGTTGAGTCGTGAGGCGGCTCAGATGGGCTACGCTGCCGTCATTGCCGTGGGCGGCGATGGCACCGTCAACGAGGTGGCGCAGGGTTTGCTCCACACCAACACCGCCATGGGCATCATTCCCGCGGGTTCCGGCAACGGTTTGGCGCGTTTCATGAAGATTTCCCTCAATGTGCGCAAGGCTTTGCTGCTCATCAATCGCTATCATGTGAAAACCATAGACACGGGCACCATCAACGGGCGCGTATTTGTTAGTATTGCAGGCGTGGGCTTCGATGCTTATGTCGCCGAACGCTTCTCGCAGGTCAAAACGCGCGGCTTTTGGTCTTATGCCAAGATAGCTTTCATGGAATATATTCGCTACAACCCCAAGCGTTTCAAGATTTATGTGAACGAACGCATCATCAAAACAAAATCCTTTATGATTTGCGTGGCAAACTCCGACCAATTTGGCTTCAACACGCGCATTTCGCCCACTTCCATCATTGACGACGGCTTGCTCAACCTATGTATCATCCGCAAACCGCTTATCTATTATGCCGCTTTCGTCATTCCGTTTATCTTCGTGGGTTTAGCCCACAAAACACCCTTCGTCCGCATCTTCAAAACCACCAACGTGCGCATCATCCAACAAAAAAACAACATCGCCCACATAGATGGCGACGAAATTGACTTGGGCAAAGAGCTTGAAGTGAAGGTGGTGCCGAGTTCGTTGCGGTTGATCTGCTGATTAAGAAAAAACCACGGAGACACAGAGAGCACTAAGAACCACTAAGAAGCTATTTCACTGATTTAGGATGCTTATTTCTGTTTCATAGAAATGGATTGACTGCCCACAGAAATGGATTGACGGCTCACAGAAATGGATTGACTGCCCACAGAAATGGATTGACTGCCCACAGAAATGGATTCACCGCCCACAGAAATGGATTCACCGCCCACAGAAATGGATTGACGGCTCACAGAAATGGATTGACAGGTATTTTTAGATAATTTGAGGTATTTTAAGGATGATTCATATCCATAAAATGAGCGTTTTTTGATGTATTTGAATAAAAAATGATAAAAAACATAGGATTTATTATTTTTTTTATTTCGGTATAATGTATTGTATATGTGAGTTTAATAGATTTTGTTATGAAAATAAATAAAAATAAATAAGAGAAATATTCAAAAAAAGATACAAGATATTTGTTTTTTTTTTAATTTTGTAAAAATATTTATTCAAAATTATTATTCACAAATAAACAAATTAATTATGACAGTAAAATTGATGTATGTTGGTCGTTATTCGAAAGCAATAAAAATTATTTTTGATGATTATAAAGAATTAATTATTGCATTTGATGAAGAGTTTGATGATCCATTTGAAATGGAAGTATGGGTTCCACTGATTTTGGATGTGGATGAAATGTTAGGCACCTTAGGGTTTAGAAATGAGAATAAAGCGGATACGGAGTTGCGAAATGCGGCGATGTATGCTGAGTTACCAATTTTGAAAGAGTTGGAGTATAAGATTAAAGCCTGTAGAAAAGCCGGAACGATTACGGATAGTTTGGGTTCGTTTGGTTTGAGTGCTTTTCGGAAGAGTATTAATACGTTTAAGATTGATGCTTTTCATGTAGCATATATAGTTACTTTTACTAAGGTGGATGATAATAGCCTTGCATTGATAGCAAAAGGGTTTACACAGGATAAGATTGATCAGTTGACAGATTTACATGATACAGCGTGGTTGTTGCAGGACACGAAGGATTTGTTGAAGATGAAAATTTCGAATTTGAGTGTAAAAAATCAAAAGATAGTTCATGATGTGATGGAGGTTAATGCACAGGTTATGGAGGTTTTGAAGGCTTACGCAGAATCGGTTGGCAATGTGGATTTGTTGCATAAAGCCACGATGAAGGCTGTTATGGAAGGCATTGATCCGACGCCAGAGCGGAAACCAAGGATTAGAGTTTTGAAACCCGGGAGAGAAATTGTGTTGCGGACGGGGATGAATAAGAAGAATGTGTTGCAGGTTACGTTGTTGACGGATACGGTGGTGAAGATAGGTTTGACAGCATTGAAAACAGATGAGTTGACGACAGGGACGGCGCTGACGCATAAGGTGATGATGAATTTGATGACGAAGGATTTGATGGGAGAGGGACGCTACGTGAAACTGCGGAATATGGATTTGAATAAGACGGCGAAGATTAGGGTTTTTGAGGTGAAGGTGGTGGGGTAAGGAAAGTTTCAAGTTTCAAGTTTCAAGTTTCAAGTTGCAAGTACCAAGAATTGCCACTACGAACCCCGACACTCCCGACACTTCGTGTGCGGGACAGGTTCGTGTACGGGATAGGTTGGGTTAATTGGTTGAGTTGGAATGAAAAATGAAAAATGAAAAATTAAAAATGGGAAGAGGCAAATAGCACGGTTTTAACCCCAACCCCGACTGAAGTCGGTACTATAACAGAGTGGAATGCAATTGGAAGATTGTGCATAATAGATGGTTGATAGTATAAATGTAATTTTAAAAGAATATGTTATGAAGAAAATAGTAATAATAATAGGAAGTATATTGATGCTATGTGCAACGAATCTAAATGGGCAGATAAATTACGAACACACATATTCTTTGGAACATTCTCAAGAAAATTTTATGATTACCAATCTTGGAAATAACAATTACAAATATGTAATTATAAATTTTCATGATTCAAATTTCAGTCTATATAATTTGGATTTTACTCCATTCATACTGAATATATCTGTTCCTTTAATGGATACTACTTCAACGACACTGCTTATAAGTCATATTACATCTACTCTATTTGACTGTGATAGCACAAATATTGAATATGTTGTTAGTTCACCATTTCCTAATCCGCCCCGTACTTTTTATATTTACCGAACTGATGGCACTTTACTATTTTCAAAAGATAGTGTTGCAATGCCATACTGCACTCTATGTGGTGCAGGCGGGGCAGATATTGAGGGAATTACAAATACATCAACTGGAGCAAAATTGCTGTTATTCAATAAAAATAATCAATATTTTGTATATGGACTGTGTGGCACTTTACCCGAAAATGTTTTTGATTTTACGACTACTAATAGATCCTTTGTTAGAATATTTCCAAATCCAACATCAAATACATTGACTTTTGAAATAAACCTACCCGATAATATAAATGATTATGAGCTAATTATTTTTGATAATGGAGCTAATGAGTTAATGCGCGAAAAAATAAATACTAACAATAATAAGAAAGTTGTAGATGTTTCTAATTATAGTAGTGGCACATACTTTTATTCTTTATCTACTAAAAATAGACCTTATCAATCTGGTAAGTTTATGATAACAAAATGAAAGGGATGGTAGAAAAACCTTCTTCAATTTTTCAACCTTAATAGAAAGGAATATTGCACAGGGGTTTTTAACCTTCTGACCTTCTATTGCTCTAAATAAAGCAAGATGAAAATAGAATATAGAAATTTGTTTACGCATTTTGTGTTTACGGTGTTGCATCGGGAAGTTCGCATTGGGGAGCAGTCGAGGGAACGAATAGAAAAATATATTACGGGGATTTGTAATAATAATGATTCGTTGATGTATGCCATTTATGCTAATGCTGAACATGTACATTTTTTGGTTTCTCGTTCGCCAAAATTGTCGGAAGAGGAATTGGCGAGTATAGTGGCAGAGAGTTCTCAGCGATTTATAAATCAACAGGGGCTTTGTGGCAATGCATTTTCGTGGCAGGAAACAGCGTCGGCATTTTCAGTATCAAAATCAGATGTGGATAAGGTTTGTAAATATATTTTGAATCAGAAGGAGCATCATAGAAAGAAGACGTATCAGGAGGAGTATGATGAATTTTTGAGGTTTTATCTGAAAAATATTAAGGATAAAGAAGGTTAGAGGGTGTTTCGTTTGTATTAAGGTTGAGCTGGGAGAAGGTTAGAAGGTTGAAGGTGGCGGGGTGTTTTTTTTTTGTATTAAGGTTAGGAATGGAGAAGGTGAGAAGGTTTTTTAGGAGGAGAATTGTTTTGTTTGTATTAAGGTTGGGAAGGGAGAAGGTTAGAAGGTTTTTTAGGAGGAGAATTGTTTTGTTTGTATTAAGGTTGGGAAGGGAGAAGGTTAGAAGGTTGGGGAGCGGTGTGTATGCGTATTTGTATTAAGGTTTGAAAAGATAGAAGGTTAGAAGGTTTTGAGGATGTTGGGGGTGTTTTTTTTGTATTAAGGTTGAAATTTGAAGAAGGTTTTTTTTTGTTGCGGGTTGATTTTGATGAGGGGGAAACAGTGTAAAAATGTTGATTAAAAGTCCCGAGGATAGCCCGTTGGCACGAGCGCAAGGGATGGTAGCGGATAGCTCGGCATGGAGCGTTAGCGGAATGGCGACTATGAGCGGACAGCCCGACCAGTAGGGATGCGCCCAAATAAGGTAAAAGGTAAAAGGTAAAAGGTAAAAGGTGAAAGGTAAAAGGTAAAAGGTAAAAGGTAAAAGGTAAAAGGTGAAAGGTAAAAGGAGAAAGGTGAAAGGTGAAAGGAGAAAGGTGAAAGGTGAAAGGAGAAATTGGATGAGTGATTTTTAGTGTTTCTAAGTGCTGTTAGTGTCTTAGTGGTTTGTTCGTTAATTATAAATCATAGATTGTAAAGCCTTTTACTGTGATAAATGTTTTCGTGCCATGCGTTGGGCGATGATGGAGACCATAATGAGCTGCAGGGCATGGTACATCATAATGGGTAGCAGGATGATGCCGATGTAGGGGCTGTGGGCGAAGAGGATTTTGGACATGACGGTGCCGTGGACAAGGGATTTTTTGGAGCCGCAAAACATGACTGTGATTTTGTCTTCGCGGTTAAATTTGAGGAGTTTGGAGGTGAGGTATATGATGCCATAGACCAGATAGAACAGCACGCATAAGGCGACTCCCAAGAGGATGAGAAAGAGCAGGGAATAGCCCTGAAACATGCGCTGGGCAAAGGATTCGCAAAAGGCGGTGAAGACAATGAGTAGGATGATGGATTGGTCGAAATAGCGTAGTTGTTTGCGGTGGCGTTCGGCAAATGCACCCCATTTGGAATGTAACAGGATGCCAAGGATGACGGGTAGCAGCACCTGAAGAGTTAGTTTGAGTATGATGGGGAGGAGGTCGAGCGATTGGGTGGAGGAGTTCATGAAGATACCCATCCAAAGCGGGGTGATGAATACTCCGATTAGCGTGGAGATGCTGGCGTTGAAGATGGCTGCCGGAATGTTGCCGCGCGCAATTGAGACCATGACGACGGAGGATGAGACCGTGGAAGGGAGACATGCGAGGAAGAAAATGCCGAGCCAAATGAGGTCGTTGATGGCGTTGCCGATGAGCAAGCGCGCCGCGATGACCAAAAGGGGAAATGCGAGAAAGGTGGCACTGTGGACAACGAGATGTAAGCGCCAATTGGCGATGCCCGCAAGGAGTTTTTGTGGACTGAGGCGCAATCCGTAGAAAAAGAATATGAGCGAAACGCCGTAGTTGGCAATGGCAGAGAGGGGTACAGGGGAATCTTTGGAGCCAAGGTGAGGAAAGAAATATGCGAGCAGAATCATGCTCATCAGTGCAAGGATGAATCCATCAAGCCCGAAACGTTTGATGAAGGTATAGGCGGATGAAAGATATTGGTTGCTATTTTTGGAGTTGGAAGTCGGTTTCATCAATGTTGAATGTTCAAGATTTTACAAAAGTACAATTTCTTGAATAATTATTTGATAGAAAATAATGTTTGGTATGAGAATATTTTGTATTTTTGAAAAAAAATAGATTATGAGGTATATTTATTATGTGTTGTTGGCATTGGTTCTTATGATTTTTAGTTCAAATGGCTATCGTGTTTTTGGTCAAAGTGTGAAGAAGGAAATTGTGAAGGATAATGAGAGTTATAGAGCTGATATGAATAAGGAGTTTGCGGATAGCGCGGAGAGTCCGTTGACGAAAGAAGGTTTGAAAGCGTTTAGGAAGATAGCTTTTTTTAAGATAAAGTTGAAGTATCGGGTGGTGGCGAAATTAATGCTGACGCCAAACGAAGTGCCTTTTGAAATGCCACGTTCAAAGGGCAATACGGGCACGTATAGGAAGTATGGGGAGGCGACTTTTTGGTTGAACGGCAAGGTGTGTAAGTTGAATGTGTATCAATATATGAAACTTATAAACGATGCGGAGTATAAGGATGATTTGTTTTTGCCTTTTAAGGATTTAACAAACGGCAAACAGACTTATGGCGGAGGACGTTTTTTGGAGTTGAAGATTCCGGTGGGCGATGAGTTGGTTATAGATTTTAATAAGGCTTTTAATCCATCGTGCTGTTATCATAATCCGAAGTATTCGTGTCCGATTCCACCTGTGGAGAATCATTTGGCGGTGGAGATTTTGGCAGGGGAGAGGGTGTATAAGGGGAAGGAATAGGATGGATTATTCAAATTGCTAATTGAAAGTTGATAAAAACTTTTGCCACAAAAGCTGCCAATCCCATATACCTCCATACCAACAACCATCCCAAGCATACGTTAGTTGAAGATTATAAATTGCGCATAACACAAATAGGCAAATGATACTATATGAAAGTATTTTAGAAGTAGCTATTTTTTTCCATAAGAAGATGGCAGGTGTGATGAAAATCGTTAGATATTCAACATAAGCGCGGTTTCCGAAACCGCATCCCATTGACCAACTCCACCAAGAAGCAATTATGTAGCTTAAAACAAAAAAGAGCGATAGATACATCCATCCGTTTTTTTGTTTGTCAAAAATCATCTTACCTATACCTATTATTATAAATAACCAAATTGGCGTGTAGATAAATAGTCCGTTTTGTGTGGAAAACCACACCTTGAATATCTGAGGATTAAATAGGTTGGTAAAAGATTCTCCTTTATAAGAGTATGAGAAATAATTTCCTGATGCATATTTCCAATAGAAGAACTGTAAGGAAATTATTAGCATTGCCGGTAGTAATACAATAATAGTTTTTAGAGGTTTAATTTTTTTGAAATCAGAAAGCCAAAGTTTTAGTTTGTCTTTTTGGAGAAGGATTAGGAATAAAATAAAAATTGTATTGATAGGTCGCACGACTATTAATATGGCAAATAGAAGCGAAATGATCAATACATGAGGAATTTTTTTAATGTCAAAAATATCAATCAACCATATTAATGTTGCAAAAATTGCAAAGGAATAAATGTGCGACATTCCTGTTTCGTCAATTGCATAATAATACAGGTTGGTAGCAGCGATTAAAAAGAATAGAGCAAAGAAACTTAACTTTTTACTAAAACGTTTGTTTAGATATTTCCACAGAAAAAACAGCCCCATTACTAAGTAGAATACAGCAGCAAAATCAATGGAGCGGTTATATGGCATGGAGAATCCATTATCGGGATAGCCAAGGGGTTTTGCTATAAAATGAACAATAAGAAAAAAAGGAGCCTGCAATAATGCTACACCATAATTGCATTTTGTTTTGACGACATTGTTGATGGTGTCAATTATAAAACCACCACCAATTTTATCAGTAATAGAATTGGGAAAAGAGTTGGCATCAAAATGATAGATGAAAGTCAATGGGAGATAGACATAATATCCGGCTTTATCAGCCCAAATTTCGCTATGATAATTAAATATTCCAGAACGCGAATGTTTGTTTAATGTTAGAAAAATGAAAAGTGAAGCTAATAAGAGCCAGAATAATATGCTTGTGTATTTTGTTCTTTTCATCAAAAAAAATATATTTAGTCTGTGTTTCTTAATTTATGAGAAGCTCTTGATAAAAAAGAATTGCAAAAAGATGAATCATTGCTTTATGATTTTGGTGCAAAAGAGATAATTATTATTGAAAATAGTAACAAAATACACTCCTGATGCTTCATTGGTAATATCAATTTGATAAGATGATGAATTTGATGGATTGATTTTTTCTGAAAAAATTGATCTGCCCGTTAAGTCAGTTACAACCATATTATACGTTTCATTTGAACGGTTTTCTTTAAGCTTTAGGTTATAAACACCTTCTGAGAAATTCGGATATATACCGGTAAAAGATTCATACGAGTCGGGATTTTGTTTTTCAACAGCTAAAATATTGTCAGTAGTTGGGCTGAAATTATAGTCTTTATCAATTTTGATAACATAAATATGTGAAAGTCCTATTCCGTCGTGCTCGACAGTTCCAATCATCACATAACCTTTATCACGCGTTTGAATAGCTTCATAACCCATGTCATTTAAGCCATAACCACCGGTTAGACTATGAATAAATGAACCATTGTTTCCCATAAGGAGAAAACTTAATTCTTTACCACCGGATCCAAAACTTGTAGAATATCCAATAATAATTAAGTTTGCCGAATCATCAATGTTTACATTGCAGGCAACATCATCTCCGGGTTTTATATCCCAAGGCTGAGGCATTTTCCAAACAAGGTTCTTATTTTTATCGAATTTCATTAACCAAAACTCATGTTGTATAGCATTATAACTTGTGGTGGAACCGACAAATACAAAACCCGAGTCGGGGGATTGCTTTATTGAGTAAATAATGTCTTCTTTGTCTTGCCCGTAATTCTTAGTCCATATTGTATCACCATTTTTATTTAGGTTGATAACATAAGCATCATAATCTCCAAATCCAAAACTCTTGGTGGTTGCTCCTATCAGATAGGTGCTATCAAAAAGAACGTCAGCAGACATAGCATAATCAGAACTATCGCCGCCGAAAGTTCGCGTCCATAGCGTATCACCAAGATAATTGGTTTTGACCATATAGATATTTCCATTTGCAGCACCATAGGAATAGGTTTGCCCTACCATAAGGTAGGCGTTATCTTTAGTTTCGATGACTGCATTCGCAATATCCCAATCGCTGCCACCATAGTAGCGCTCCCATTCAATATTGATGTTAGAATCTGTCTTTATCAACAACATGTCGTAGCCATTTTCAGGATGTTTGTTAGTGAAACCGCTTATAAGATATCCCTTGTCAGAAGTTCGAATAAAGTCGTTTGCCCAGTAAAGAGAAGCATCACCAATAATTTTTTCGGAAAGAATGATTCCCAAGGAATCGGTTTTGATGATGCTGATGTTTGTATTTCCCGAAACAGCACTAACATTACCCATCATATAAAATCCGCGATCGCTGGTTTCAATTATGCGTTTGCCGAAGTTATAAGCCATGCTGCCATAGGTGTGGTTAAACTTTACAGATTGCGCCTTTATGGTAAAATGCAGACACATTAAACTACATAAAGTTAAAAAAGAAAAGAGTAATGACTTTTTCATCTTACAAAGTTTTAATTATAGAAACAAATCCACCCAAACCCGCTGCTTTCTTAGCATCCAAATAGGAGTTGATGAAAGCCGTGCTTAATTCAATATAGAATTTCTGTTTTACAGATGCCGAAATACCTAACCCACAATTAAATTTGCCATATCCCCCGTACTCAAAATTGGGTGCAATACAGATACTCGACTTCTTTATAGGAATGATATACGTAGGAACAAATCGAATTAAAGGCTTGAAATGTATAAAATGATAATGAATCAAAGTCAGCGAAAGTGCCAATCTGTTACTGAAAAAATAATGAGTATAATTCACTGAAGCTCTCATCGGAATCATTTCGGTGAAGGCAGATTTATCACCAAAAGCAAACTCATTCATGATGCTATCCTGCGTGAGTTCTGTGTTTGTAGCCGAATTCAAATCGAAGATATCTTTAATTTCGATACCATCAAAATATGCCAAAGTATCCTTCTTATACTGTTGCGAATGTTTATTCCAACGAATAAACCCAAGGTCTTCCACTTTAATTTCAATCGAACTTTTTGGATTACGCTGATAAAAAGACAAATCCAAACACATTCCCGCACCATTTTCTGCTCCGAACTTCGTGTTGATAGTATCCGAACGTCGCATATTTACGTTCATATCCAAGGAAAGATATTCAGCATTCTCTTGTGTAAAAAAAGTAGCCGTTGGAATACTATATTCCATCAAACTCTGACCATTATTAAAACCCAATCCTGCAGAAAAAACCTGAACTTTCGATTGCTTAAACCATGTTTTCACTACACCCGCTTTGATTTGTTGATAGCTCATCGTTTTGAACGATTGCTTGTCGAAGGATGCCGTTTGCCCCGCCAAATCTCTATTTCCAAAGAAGATGAGATGAAAAAAGTCTTCATGGAATTTCACTTCCATCATGTTATGATTTTCATATGCAGCATAATAACTAAACCCGTTCTTTTTCGCAGGAACATTAAGGCGTAAGCTGCTATTAAAGAAATAGCCAAGCAGATTATGCTGCCCATTTAGCCTATTCTGATTCTGTGTCTTGAGTGGCGTATCCAAAAAACTTCCATAATAGAACTTGCTCACAAACTGATTCGTCAACCCATTGGAGTTCATATACAACTCTGATGTCAAATCAAGATAAATCTTTTGATAATCTATCGCCTGAAAACTCTCATGCTCAGAAGCCACCATAGGCGCTGAGGTTCCTAAGGGACAATACGTAAATTTATACTGCCCAAAAGCAGGTGCCCCAATAAGTTCTGCGATGAGCAAACTTATGGATAGGAGTGTGTATTTGATGAAACCTTGCCTCATAAAATCTACATCTCCACCAAATAATTAAAATCCCCGGTAACTTTCAACTTAAGCCTATAATAGCTATAGATTTTAACGAAATTGCTTACGCCTGCCGTGTTGAAACGCGCCTTAACCCTTACCTTTTTCGTGCTGAACAATGCCAAATATTTACTTTCTGACAACCACACTTCCAATTCCGAACGCTTTGGACTTATCACTTTATAATCCGCATCCAACATCGGCGCATCTATCAAAGTCGGCACAAACAGCGAATCACTGATTTGATTATTAGCATCCAACATATATATCTGCACATCGGCGCTAAACGGAAACCCATTATCCGCAATCAACTTCAACTTCCCAGACGATGGATTATCGTTATACGCTCCCAAATCTAATACCACATCTTCCGACAAGGTCAAATCATTCGCTATAAACGACAACGGGATTTCCAAATTCAGCGACGCATTCAAATAATTTCCATAATAAATAAAGTCGTTTCCCGCTGATACATTCCCCAATGGATTAGTCGTAACCTGCATTTTATAGGAAATCTTGTCAGGCATATTCTCTATAATTTGTGGTATATTCGAGCTATTCATCTCAAAATTATACACCGATGGATTCACAGGTTGCAGCGGATTAAACGTCTCCGTAGCCCTCGATATATTTATCGTCTGTCCTATAATCGGGTCCGAAAGTGCTGTTGTTAAACCCGTCTGCGAATTCGTCGTGGCAATACTATTAAACATCACCCTTGCATCTATCCCAAAGCCATTCTCCACCGACAAGGTCAGTTTTGCACTCTCCAAATTAAACGAACCCGCCACGATGTTATTAAACATATCAATCTTCGTAGTGTCAGGTCCAAAAACCGTATATTGACTACCGAAATACCCTTTCGCGTATGCAAACGACAAATCCTCGAACCGCACATTAAAATTAAAAATATCTGCATTCGTCATCGTAACCGTATCCGCATTCGCGTCCAATTGCGCTATCGTTTGATTCGTCAAAATGTTCGAACTAACGTGTGTAGGTCCTCTCATATCCAAACTATAA
>Ga0194063_10002120_pt1 | contig 12512 bp, 12 predicted proteins | sample SepL3720m_MetaG_FD_155459 | JGI IMG/M metagenome (GOLD analysis project Ga0194063, IMG submission 155459) | Anoxic zone freshwater microbial communities from boreal shield lake in IISD Experimental Lakes Area, Ontario, Canada - Sep2016-L373-20m | ecosystem: Environmental > Aquatic > Freshwater... | reverse complement strand
CCTGGTGGCTGCGGGTGGGTTCGAACCACCGACCAAGGGCTTATGAGTCCCCTACTCTACCGCTGAGCTACGCAGCCAGGCTCTTCAGGGGCGGATGCCCCGTCAGGAGACGGATTGGGTAATGCCCAACGCCATCCTTGTCCATCGGAAATTCAAAAAAATCCTTCAATTGCTGGGGACTCCCCCATAGCAGTGCATTCCAAGCCTTCACAACACCCCGAACCAGACTCGCGCAAAGTCGCGGCGCTTCAAATGAGGAGCGACGACCTTACTGTCGTTTCTTCCTCATTGCCCCGGGCCAAATGGGGACAAGAGTGTCCCCACTCCTTAAGGCCGATGACTGGCCGCTAAGGCCCGCCCCGTGGGCGAATCCGCGTTCTGGCGGATCGCGGACGGCGGGCCCGCCGCGACGAGTCGGCCGCCGTGAACGCCCCCGCCAGGGCCCAGCTCGATCACCCAATCCGCCGCAGCGATGACATCCAGATGATGCTCCACCACCAGCACGCTGTGGCCCGCATCGCGCAAACGAAGAAACGCGGCGAGCAGTTTTTCGACATCGCCGAAGTGCAACCCCGTCGTCGGCTCGTCAAACAGATAGAGCGTGTGCGGGGCCTGCGGGCGCGCCAGCTCAACCGCCAACTTCAGCCGCTGCGCCTCGCCGCCCGATAGCGTGTTGGCGGGCTGGCCGAGCTGCAAGTAGCCGAGCCCGAGCTCTTCGAGGATCGCCAAAATGTGGTGAATCTTCGGGATCGGCCGGAAAAACTCCCGGGCATCGCTGACCGAAAGCCCCAGCACGTCGGCGATCGACTTGCCTTTATAAGTCACCTCCAGCGTCTCGCGATTGAAGCGCCGCCCGCCGCAAGCCGGGCACGGCACCCACGCGTCGGGCAGAAAGTGCATCTCGATTTTCAGTCGCCCGTTGCCCTGACAGCGCTCGCAACGCCCGCCCGCGGCGTTGAAACTGAAACGCCCCGCGCCGTAACCGCGCTGCCTGGAGAGGTTGAGTTTGGTAAAAAGATCGCGGATCAGATCGAACAAGCCCGTAAACGTCGCGGGGTTAGAGCGCGGGCTGCGGCCGATCGGCGACTGGTCGGCGACCACGCACTTTTCGATCAACTCCAGCCCGTCGATGCCGTCGTTTTTCCCCGGAGCCTCACCCGAGCCATTAAAATGCCGCGCGAGAGCGCGCCGCAGAATGTCATCCGCCAGCGTCGATTTGCCGCTGCCGCTCGGCCCGCTCAAACAGACCAGCCGTCCTAACGGAATCGCCACATCCAGATTTTGCAAGTTGTGCTCGCGCGCGCCTCGAATCACCAACTGCCCCAGCCCCGCAGCCGCCGGCGGCAGCGCAGGAAACGCCGCAAGCTCGCCGCGCAGCCACTGCCCCGTCGGCGAATCGATCGTCGCGGGCACGCCCGCCGCCAGCAGCGATCCACCCGCAGCACCCGCCCCCGGCCCGATGTCGATCAGCCAGTCGGCCGCGCGAATGATCTCTTCATCGTGTTCTACGACGACCACCGTATTTCCCAAATCCCGTAGCCGCGTCAGCGCGCCGATCAGCCGTTCTGTATCCGCCGCGTGCAGGCCGATGCTCGGCTCGTCCAACACATAGATCACCCCCGAAAGCCCCGCACCCAGCTGCGTCGCCAGCCGAATCCGCTGCGCCTCGCCGCCAGAAAGCGTGCCGCTGGTCCGTTCCAGCGTGAGATAATCCAGCCCCACCTCTTCGAGGAAAGCCAGCCGCGTCCGCACGTCCTTGGCAAGCCGTTTGCAGACTTCCGCCTTCGACGGATCAGGCGAAAATCCATCGATCCACTGCATCGCGGCGGAAACCCCCAGCGCGCAGAAATCCTGAATCCCCAACCACTCTCCAGATTCTTCCTCTGCACCCCTTGGCGAACTTTGCGCCTTGTAGGCTCCATCTTTCTCATCCCTCACCAAGCCGACTGAAGTCGGTACTCCATCCGCCCTTAAAAATTCACTCTTCTTTGCGCCCCTTGGCGAACTTTGCGCCTTTGCGGTAAACTCTTTCTGCCCCCCTTGAATTTTCACCGCCAGCCATTCCGGCTTCAACCGCTTACCGTGGCACACGCGGCACGGACGATGCGCCATCAACTTCGCCAGCTTGCGCCGCGTGATCTCCGACTTCGCTTCGCGGTATTTCACCAACGTTTGCTCCGCCACGATTTCGCGATTCTCGACATCGCCTAACAACGATGGATCGCAAAACATCTCGGTGCCCAGTCCCTCGCACGCCTCGCAGGCCCCGAGGTGCGAATTGAACGAAAAGTGTTTCGGCGAAATCTCCTCCACCATGAAACCCGTGCGCGGATTCCGATAGGAAGTCTGGAACGCCAGATCCCGCCACGCGTCTGCGCCCGGCTCTTGGATCGCCGCCCGCGCTTCCGCGCCGCACAGCCGCAGCGCCGTTTCCACCGAGTCCGCCAGCCGCGACTCCACGCCGGGCCGGATCACAAATCGGTCCACCACGATCTCCACTGCCACCGGCTGCTCGGGCCATTTCGCCGCCGCCTCTTCGATTTCCAACACCTCGCCATCGACCCGCACGCGGATGTAGCCCTGCCGCTGCAAGTCGCCTAACAACCGCGCAGGTTCACCCAGCTCCTCCTTCGGCAGTGGCGCTAACAGCACCACCTTAGTCCCCTCCGCCAGCCCCGCCAAAACGTCGCCGATGTCCGCCGCGCTCATCCGTTGCAAGCGTTCGCCCGTTTCAGGATCGTGCGGAATCCCCGCTGCAGCCCACAGCACGCGCAGGTAATCGTAAATCTCAGTTGCGGTCGCCACCGTCGATCGCGGGTTGAGTCCCCCGCCCCGCTGCTCGATCGCGATTGCGGGACTCAGCCCCTCGATCGAATCCACGTCCGGCTTTTCCAGCTGATCCAAAAACTGCCGCGCGTACACCGACAACGACTCCACATAGCGCCGCTGTCCCTCGGCATACAGCGTGTGAAACGCCAGCGACGACTTCCCCGAGCCACTGGGCCCCGTGATCACCACAAGCTTCCCCCGCGGAATATCCACGTCGATATTCCTCAAATTATGCTGCCGTGCCCCACGGATTCGGATCGCGTCCACCCCCCTACAACAATCCGGCGCGCAAAAACTTCCAAGCTCCAATCGTCATCGCAAGAAAGTCCCCGCCCCGGAACATCCTTTGCGCGCTGCCATCCTCAGATCTGCCTTTCCCATCCGGGGAAAACTGCGAAGACTTTGGCATTATAAGCTAGCGTCAAAGACTTAAAAGCTATCAGGTCACAAAAAAAATCATGATTGATTCAATCGCACCGCATCGGAAAAGCGAAGCCCCCTGCGCCACGCCCTCCGCAGATCGCATCATCCAGGATTTTCGTTACCGGCCTGAATTGGATGGATTGAGAGCACTGGCGATCCTCCCAGTCATTCTCTTTCACCTTCATCCTCAATGGCTGCCAGGGGGATTTCTGGGGGTGGATGTCTTTTTTGTGCTCTCTGGGTTTCTGATTACCTCCAGCATCCTGCCTCGGATGAGCGACGGCACTGCCAAAAACGCCTTTTCATTCCGGGATTTTTATATTCGCCGGGTAAAGCGCCTTTTACCGGCCATCCTTACGCTCATACTGGTGGTGCAATGTTTCGGAAGCCTGATCCTCCTCAATTCCGAGTGGCTCTCGCTCTCAGCCCAGGCCGGATCGGTGATAGGAGTCGTCTCTAACTTTTTTTCTGGAAGCAAACGGGCAACTATTGGGGTGCGTCGGCTGAAACCATGCCGCTCCTTCACGCCTGGTCTCTGAGTGTGGAAGAGCAGTTTTATCTCATTTATCCGATCCTCCTTTTTCTACTCGTGAGGCTGAAATTTCGGAGGAACGCCCTCTTTTGGTTCACTCTGGCGGCAGCCTTGTTCTCCTATGCGGGTTTCATCTATGCCCGTCGCCATTTTCCCGATGCCGGATTCTTTTTGGGGATTTTTCGTGCTTGGGAATTGCTCGCGGGTTGCCTCCTCGCTATTTTCAGACGGTCCACCCCCCGCGCTGAAGCACCGATGAAATTATTGGACCAATGGCTGCCGCTAGCCGGCATAGGCCTCATCATCATCGGCTACTTATCCGGCTGGGGAATCAGTGCTATCAGCTACCGTAATGCTTTTATGACGGTGCTAGGCACCTGTCTGGTTATCCAGTTTACAGGCCGGAATTCCCGGTTTGCCTGGTCTATGCTCACCCTGTCTCCGCTGGTCGGCATCGGGCTCATTTCCTACTCTCTCTACCTCTGGCACTGGCCCGTCATTGTCTTCTCCCGTTTTGCGGGACTCTCCTCTCTGGCCTTACCGTTCTTGCTTACCGGGATCCTCGCCTACGCGTCCTACCGCTGGGTGGAGAAGCCACTGCGTTTTTGCACAAATCAAAAATTCCTCCGCTGGTTCATCCCCCTCTTTTCAGTGACACTGCTCTCCTTGCTACTTCCGCTGGCTGTCAAAAGATCCTGGGGCAAATACCGTATTCCAGAATTTTCTTCCTCCATCAATCTCGAACCCGTTGCCGTAAAGTCATGGTACGGTTCCTACGAGGGCAACTTCCGCACCGGATTGTCATTGTTCAATCCTGAGGAGGGTCCCGCTGATGCTATCATTCTCGGAGACAGCCACTCGCTGATGTTTTTTCCCGCGATTCGGCAGAGTTGCGAAAGCCTTGGTCTCCGGTTGGCTTTTTTTGGTGCAGACGGCGGAACTTCTCCTTTCCTCATGGAAGAAGGCGTGCCTGCAGGCGACTATGGCCGCGGCTGGACTTTGGAAGAGCGCCGCGCCTTTGACGCAGCCCGCCTTGCCTTCATCAGTCAGGCAAAACCGCGTTTTGTGTTCGTATGCGCGAGGTGGGATTCGTATTCTTGGACCGAAGCGCGTTTAACCACGCACCTGCGTCGGCTCAAAGAAGCCTGCGGTAGCTCTCATCTCATTTTTCTGGGCCAACCCCCGGTACTCCCCTTTGGCAGCGACGGATTCACCTCGGGTTTTTTGGAGAAACCTGTGCTGAGACCTTTTGCTGAATTTCCATATACAACTGATTCCCGTGACAAAATGCACGAAATACTCCGCCGATTTTGTACTAATAACCCGGACAGCCACTTTGTCAGCACCGAGGAGTACTACCTCCGTGAAGGACACCTCTACTTCATGGATGGGGAAACCCTCTTTTACAAGGACGATGACCACCTGAGCATCGACGGGTCCCTGCGAGCAGTGCCTGCGGTGGATCAAATTTTAAGAAGCCTGCAGGCTCCGGCATCGAACCGGGTATCGAAGTGAATCGTTGCTTAATGAAGCCCATCCTCAGGATACTTCGTTGTTCGAGCTGACCGTCTTTCGCTATCCCCCCCTTTCCCCGCCCTCCGGTCCGGCCACCCGCTCTTTCACCGGCCTTCACCCCAGAAGCAATTTCCTAGCAATGACGCGAAACATCGCCAAATTGACAGGAATTCCGATTTGTGGCAGTGTGGCGGCATGAAAGCGATTTTTGATCTGCCGGAACCCTTGATGCGGGACGTGGAGGCCCGTGCCTCCAGCGAAGGTCGAAGGATGGTGGATCTTGTCGCTGATTTGCTGCGTCGTGGCTTGGATACTCGGACCGTCACATCCGTCACATCCGTCATGTCTGGCCAGAAGCCGCAGCTGGGGGTTCATCCTAGAACCGGTCTTCCAGTCATCCGCTCGCGCAAGTCGCCGGGTTTTGTCCCACCGACTCTAGATGAGAGCCTGAAAATCATCCAGCAAGCCAACGAAGAGGAGGGCCTTCGCCATGCCGGGATTCTTGATTGATACCAACCTCTGGATCGCGGCCGCTGGCACGAATTTGCGGACCTTGATTCGGCGTCTCCCAAGGTTTGGATGGATGCCTACCTCGCGGCTTTTGCGGTCTGCGGGAAATTGACTCTAGTCACTCTTGACGGAGATTTTGCGGCACACCGCGACCAAGGCCTCGATTTGAGGCTTCTTCTGCGCGCGTAGTCCGGTAAGTCAGCGGTCAAATAGCGCAGTGGCAATTTCCACGATCGACTTTCGCCGCTTCCCCCTTTTTCCCCACCTCCGGTCCGGCCACCCGCTCTTTCAACGGCCTTCACTGCGAATGCCCCGCGCTTTGTTTGCCCCCAACGGGCTCCGAGGCTCCGTAACGATTTGAGAACTTGAAATTGACAGAAGCCGCTACATATCAAAAGCTACTCTGAAATTGGGAGCAATCCTCGCAATCGCAGCCCTTTGACGTTCGACTCAAAAAACATCTCAACATGACATTAAGAGAGCTTCTAAAACAAGACTTCGACATTGACTTCCCAATTTCTGGAGGGTTTGGCAATTTGAGAGATCAACCCATCATTATTCATCGAGAGGATCCCAACGATTACACATCGGTAGAATATGGAATATTACGATGCCTCGGAATAGGACGAAGAATCGAATGGAAGTTGAATCAGCAGGCAACCATCAAGCACGAAGGGAGGACGCTAGACCAAATGAAGATCGAAACAATCCAGACGACAGATGATGAAGTAATCACCCAAATTGAGAATTACTATTTTGACATCACCGAGTGCGTCAGCTTTTGATGACAACCAAGCGCGAATTCAAGCTGTCAGCGCAATCGGCGGTTGGATTTTCACACGGCCAGCGCCTCATCGCGCACAAAATGCAGGCGGATGATTCGCGGCATCGGGCCGGCTGCGGCATCACCAAAGTGACAGCGCACCGCCTCGCGAACCATTTCCCGCAGCTCCTCGACGGTATCACCCTGGGTGGCGATGGCGTGGCCGAACGCACTGGCGACCCAGCCGAAAACCCCGCTCTAAAGCATTGAGGCCCATCCCCCACCGTGGCAGACAATCAAAGAGTGGATTCCCGGCGAAGAACCGGATCTTTACCGGTTCAACCGTCCCCCGAATTCAGCCAATCCATCGGTCAACTTAGAAAGCCGCAGAGCTCCGTGACCGTGACTCGCGGCGGGTGGCGCTTTGAGCGGCAGGTATTGCGCATCGCGGGCGACGTAGGCGCGCGCCTGCATTTCCCGCATTCCCAGTGGATTGATGGATGTACTTTCACCCGTGGTGGCGTAGTGGACGTGGATCAGGTCGGGCATAACATCAGGCGGTAGAAATTAGGATGGCTGGGTGCGCCGGTACTTTTGCAGGCGGCTATTGGGCTTGTCCGGCAGCGTGCGCTCGATCAGGCGCGCCGCCAATGCGGGTTGAAGGTAGTTTTTGCGGAAGGTCGGGCGGTGGACCAGGCCCAGCGCTTTCATGCACTGCATCGCGCTCCAAGTCCGCCCACCCAGCACCTTGAGCAGCGCTTTGACTTGATCGCTGACTGGGTCGCTGACTGGGTCGGTCGGCGGCACCTCGCGCAGCGCTTGTAGCAGCGCGGAAAGGAGGAATTCGATGAAGGCGGTCGACTGGCCCTGCTTGTCCGCCACTGCCAGCGCATGGTAATATTCCGCCTGCCGCTCGCGGATCACACTCTCCACCGGCAGGTAGGCCAGCAGCGGTTTCCAGCGGCTCAGGATCAGCGTCTGCCACAGCCGTCCCATCCGCCCGTTGCCATCGGCGAAGGGGTGGATGAACTCCAGCTCGTAGTGGAACACGCAGCTCGCGACCAGCGGATGCACCGCCGTGCGTTTCAGCCAGCCCAGTAAATCATCCATCAAACCGGGCACCCGCCCGGCAGGCAGGGCCAGATGGACAATCTGGGTCCCTTGGGCAATGCCCACTGCCCCACTCCGGTAGCACCCCGTATGATCCACCAAGCCTGTCATCAGCAACTGGTGGGCGGCCAATAGGTCCTTCCGGGCCGAGGGCATCCAACCAGCCATCGCCTCGTACGCCGCGAAGGCATTGCGCACTTCCTGGATTTCCTGCGGCGGCCCCAGCACGCGCTTGCCCGCGATCACGGCGGTCACCTGCTCCAGCGAAAGCGAATTATTCTCGATGGCCAGCGAGGCGTGAATGCTGCGCAGCCGGTTGCCGCGCCGCAGCTCCGGTGCCTGCGTGGTACCGCCGCGCAGTCCTTGGCGGCCGATCTCCTCGCTGATCTGCACGACCAAGTCGAGCACCACCGGCGTCACCGTAAACGGCGGCTCGTAAGGCGGCGTCATGCCTTGGCCCCCTTTTTCTTTTTAACGGGGGCCACACGCAGAAACTCCGCCGTGTCGGAGCCAACGGCCTGGGTGAAGGCGTCCTTTTTGGCGATATTGACGCTACCCGACCTCAGCCGTGCAATCGTGGCCTTGGGCGCGCCGAAGCAGCCGAGAAAGTCGTAAATGAAATCGGACGGCCGGGTTGAGCCGCCCAGCGCCGTAAGCGAATCGATGATCTGGGGAAGCGTGGTGCGGCTGGACATGAGTAATGCGGAAAAGGTGAGGGACAACAGGCAGGCGGGCGAGGCAATCCAGCCGTCTATGACAACTGCGATTGAGCGAAGTGGAGTCTTTTCAGCAAACGGGATGGGCCAAATGCGGGGATACCCTGAAGAATTCCGAAAATAATTCAGGAAATGCGGCTATTTAGCAATCACGTCTCTTCAACAACCACATTCCAATCACCGTCTCAAGGCAAATCGGGCGAAGCGCGGGATCGGTATTGCCCCCCCTTTTTCCCCACCTCCGGTCCGGCCACCCGCTCTTTCAACGGCCTTCACCCCGAAGGAAAATCCCCTAGCAGGCGGACTAATCCGCATGGGGCGCGAGTATTGACGATCGGAACGCATCGTTTCTCCCTAGGTATTCAATGCGGGTGGGTCGATGCGGGTCGGAAGCGCACGGCGAATCCGCCTCAGCGCCCTTCTTCTTTAGTAACCACACGTTGTACTCGAGGTAAAAGGACGATTTACTCGAGGTAACAGGACGAGTTACTCGAGGTAACAGGACGTGTTACTCGAGGTAACAGCAGTGTTACTCGAGGTAACGGACGTGTTACTCGAGGTAACGGTCGTGTTACTCGAGGTAACGGTCGTGTTACTCGAGGTAACGGTCGTGCTACTCGAGGTAACGGTCGTGTTACTCGAGGTAACGGTCGTGTTACTCGAGGTAACGGACGTGCGACTCGAGGTAACACGCGGTTTACTCGAGACAACACCCCTCGGCACCCCCACTCCCGGATATTCCGGCTCGACGGCCTCGCTGGGATCTCTTGAATGAGTGGCATGCCTCGTCTTGCCCGCATTGTCGTCTGGATCGCTGTTTCCTTGTTAGGGGTGGCCGCTGTATCGGTCACGGCATTCCAACGCGATGAACCTGTGAACGCGCTGTGGCTGGTGGTCGCGGGCCTTTGCACCTTTGCAGTCGCCTATCGGTTTTACTCGGCGTGGCTAGTGGCGAAGGTGCTAACGATCGATGACCTGCGGGCCCCTGCCGCCGTCACCCGTAGCGATGGCAAGGACTTCGTGCCGACGCCGAAGTGGGTCGTCTTCGGCCACCATTTCGCCGCCATCGCGGGGCCGGGGCCGCTGGTCGGGCCGGTGTTGGCCGCGCAGTTTGGTTACCTGCCGGGCACCTTGTGGATTCTCGTCGGCGCGACCTTGGGCGGCGGCGTTCACGATGCGGTGGTGCTGTTTGCCTCGATGCGCAGGGATGGGAAATCTTTGGGCCAGATGCTGAAGGAGGAGCTCAATCCGTTCATCGGCTTTGTCGCAATGATCAGTCTGTTAGCGATCATGACGATCCTCCTCGCGGTGCTCGGACTGGTTGTCGTCAAGGCGCTGGCCGAAAGTCCGTGGGGACTCTTCACCATCGCCGCCACCATTCCGCTGGCCTTCATCATGGGGGTGATGATCAAAAGTGGCAAAGTCAGCGTCACTGCGGCGTCGCTATTCGGGGTGGTGGGTTTGTGCGCGGCCGTGGTGGGCGGGAAATACCTGTCGCCGTCGTGGACCGCCGCGCTGACGCTGCAATCGACCCAACTCGCGTGGGCGATCATGATCTACGGTTTCACCGCCAGTGTGCTGCCCGTGTGGATGCTGCTGGCTCCGCGCGACTACCTCAGTACGTTTCTGAAGCTGGGAACGGTGGCGGTGTTAGGGATCTTCATCGTCATCCTCGCGCCGCCGCTGCAGATGCCCGCCATCACACCGTTTGTGAATGGCGGCGGCTTTGTCGTGCCCGGCCCCGTTTTCCCCTTCGTCGGCATCACCATCGCCTGCGGGGCGGTGAGCGGATTCCACGCGCTGATCGCTTCGGGCACCACGCCGAAGCTGCTGGCCCGCGAGAAAGACATCCGCCTCGTCGGCTACGGCGCGATGGTGGTGGAAATGCTCGTCGCGCTGATGGCGATCATCGCTGCCTGCGCCCTCCATCCCGGCGAATACTTCGCGATCAACTCGCCGGTCGACCCGAACGACGCTGCGGCCGTGAAGGCCCAGATCGCTACCATCAACTCCTACGGCCCCGCCTACGCGGTGACTCTCGAACACATGCAGCAGCTCGCCCGCGATCTCGGCGAGCCGCACATGATCGGCAAAGTCGGCGGGGCGCCCACCTTCGCCGTCGGCATGGCGCAGATGTTTGCCAAGGTCATCCCCGGCAATACCGCGCTGTCGCTGTGGTATCACTTCGCGATCATGTTCGAGGCGATGTTCATCCTCACCACGCTGGATGCCGGCACCCGCGTTGGCCGCTTCATCCTCCAAGATTTGTTAGGCAATCTCTCGCCGCGCTTGCGCGACACCCGCTCGTGGTTTGCGAACATTCTCGCCACGGGCCTGCTGGTCGGGGCCTGGGGGTTTTTCCTCTATCAGGGCGCGCTCGATCCCGCGGGCATCGCCAAAAGCCTGTGGCCGATCTTTGGGATTTCTAACCAGCTTCTATCGGTCATCGCCTTTTGCCTGGGCACCGTCGTGCTGATCAAGATGGGCAAGGCCCGCTACTGCTGGGTCACGGTGCTGCCGATGATTTTCCTCACTGTGGTCACCTTCACTGCGGGCTGGTTGAAACTTTTTTCACCCGGCTCTGCGGGATTCATTCCGGCCATCCACGCTCTGGAAGGCAAGATCGCAGGCGGCCTGCCCGCACCCGCTCTGGCTGCCGCGCAAACCGCGCTATTCAACGCCCGTGTCGATGCGGTGGTCACCGCCACGTTTCTGCTGTTTGTCGCCATCATCGTGATAGGCAGCGCCCGCGAATGCTGGCTGTTGCTGACAAAACGCAAGGCCGGCGTGCTGAACGAAAGCGAATACATCGCGCTGAAGGATTGCTAAGCGACCCCCTGCGGAAAAAGCCCGGGATCAATAAACATCGCGCTGGTAGCGCTTGTCCTTCTTGAGTTGTGAAATGAAGGCAGCGGCCTCATCGTTACTGAGTTTGCCGTGTTCGCCGGCGATTTGAAGCAGGGCTTGATCAACGTCCTTGGCCATGCGGGAGGCATCGCCACAGACGTAGAAGGCGGCACCTTTTTGGAGCCAGTTCCAGAGATCGGCCCCGTTTTGGAGCATGAGGTGCTGGACGTAGAGCTTTTCCTTTTGATCGCGTGACCAGGCCAAGTCGAGCTGGTTCAGGACGCCGTCGGCATGGAGGGCTTCCAGTTCGTCTTGATAGAGGTAATCGGTGGCGCGGTGCGGATTGCCAAAGAAAAGCCAGTTGCGGCCCGAGGCGGCGGTGGCCTTGCGATCTTCCAGGAAGGCACGGAACGGCGCGATGCCCGTGCCGGGGCCGACCATGATGACATCCGTGGCGGCATCTGCCGGCAGACGGAACGCCTTGTTGCTGTGGACGTAGATGCGCGGTGGATTTTCGCTGCTGAGGCGGTCCGCGAGGAAGGTGGAGCAGATGCCACCGCGTTTGCGGCCGTGGCTTTCATAGCGGACGACGCCGACGCAGAGATGGACTTCGCCAGGATGCGCGCGTGGGCTAGAGGCGATCGAGTAGAGGCGCGGCTGGAGCTTTTTGAGCACCGAGACGAATTCTTCCCCGTCGGTGAAATCGGCGGGGTGGTCGATGACCAGATCGATCAAATCGCGGCCCCAGCAGAAGTCGTCGTAGGCTTGTTTATCGTCGGCCGCGACGAGCGAGCGGAGGAAGGGCGAGCCGCTTTTGGCCTGCCACTTTTGGAGGATCGACTTGTTGAGCGAGCCGATGTCGTAGTGGTGGATGAGGGCGTCGCGCAATGAAACTTCGCTGCCATTGGGCACTGGCACATCGCTGGGCTTGAAGGGGAGATTGGCGATGATTTCATCGACCACGTCAGGCGGGTTGAGCGGGAAAACGCCCAGCGCATCGCCGACCTCATAGTTCAAATCCGAACCTTCCAGAGAGAGCGCGATCTGGTGCGTTTGCTTGTTCCCCGGGCCGTTGAGATTGTGGTTCTGAAGAACGGCTGCGGGGAAGGGCCGAGTTTTCGAGTAGCCAGTCGGGAGGGGTTCGGATTCGGTCTCCACATTGCTGGGAAATCCGCTGCCGCCGGGCGACAACGCCGCGATGACTCCGGCAGACCAAGTTGCGTATGGAACGTCCGGATCCACATCCACGTCGACCCGTTCATAAATG
>Ga0194063_10002119_pt1 | contig 12521 bp, 14 predicted proteins | sample SepL3720m_MetaG_FD_155459 | JGI IMG/M metagenome (GOLD analysis project Ga0194063, IMG submission 155459) | Anoxic zone freshwater microbial communities from boreal shield lake in IISD Experimental Lakes Area, Ontario, Canada - Sep2016-L373-20m | ecosystem: Environmental > Aquatic > Freshwater... | reverse complement strand
CTTCACTTCCTTGCCGATCACCCCAACTGCTCCGCCCATCCAATGATGCACGCCGAACGGATCATTCCTCTGCAAAAGCCGTGGGTCGCTGCGCTGATGCCAGCCGAATAGCCGCGCACCGGCCCCGAATGCGCATCGGGCGGTATTTTCCACCATGACGGCAGTTTCCTCGACCGAGAGCTTCCGAACCTTCAGGGCTACCATGCACATCGCGGCCGAAATGTCGTCGTCCATCATGACCAGGCATTCCTCGGGGAAGTGGGCGATGATCCAATTCCGCACCGCACTCACCCCGCTGATCGCATCAGGGATCCCGACTTTCTCAAGCGGGATGTGGGCGTAGCTGGCGATTTCTGATTCCGGCACAACAAGCGTGGCCGCCGGGAACAGCCGGTGCGTCGTGATTGATCGCTGCCGGCTCCGGCTCATGATGACGACGCGGATCGCAATCGCCCGGAGTTCCGGAAATTTCACTACGGGCTGGGTTGCAGGGCCGGGAGTTGAACCCGGATTTGCGGGGTATGAATCCGCCGTGACGCCACTTTCACTACCCTGCGGTTGGGGCGGGGGCGGCACTGGCCGCTTTTTGCGCGAGTTCGATAAGTCTTTTTCCATTGAGGACGCGGCCGATGCCGATTTTCTTGGTTTTGCGGGTGATTGAATAATCCACTTCCTTCACGCCGATGAGCTGGAGCGCGAGCATCCAGTCCCTCAAGTCGTGAAACATGAAAACCAAATAATCGTGGTGCTCGAATGCCTGGCATTCCATGAGCGGGATCGTTTCGAGGTCTTCGGCGGGATCAGCGTCGGCGAAAAGTTTGGCTATCTCGTCCTCCATAAACCCAGTGAGTTCGATGTCGAACGTGGGATCGCTCTCCCGCAATTTATCCACGACCCGCTTGAGATCGTCCTCGTCGAGCTCGGCGAGTTCAGAAAGCCGGTTGTCGGCGAGCAGGTCGGCCAGTTCCGCTGCCTCGGAATCGTAATCTTGGATGTCCACCGGCACAGTGTCGCATCCGATGAGAAGCGCGGCTTCGAGACGCCCGTGGCCGCGGACGATCAATCCGCTCCGTTTGCTCACAGTGATCGGCGACCGCCACCCCTGTTCCTGGATAATCGCCGCGAGAAGCTGGATCTGGTGGGCGCTGTGTCGGTTCGGGTTGACCGGGTTCGGTTTGAGTTTTCGGGGATCAACGAGCTGGTTATGGGCGCAATGGACGGTCACAGCCTCGCCACCGCTGTCAACCGGCGCTTCTTGACTGCCCTGTGCGTGTCTCGCGTAGGATTGCCCCCAATGACGCGCGAGGAATTCCAAAAAACGATCCAACGCTGGCGGGTGAAAAAGGGCTTCACCCAGCAGGATGCCGCCGATCACCTCGGGATTTCTGTGCGCACGCTTCAGAACTGGGAAATCGCCCGCAATATGCCCAACGGCTATGGGCTCAAGGCGATCTTACGGGTGCTTTCTGGTCGCACAAAGTGAACGAGTGGAAATAGATCAAATCTTCAATCTCTGCGAAGGCATCATGTGGGTCGTGATTGCCCTCATCCTTGCAATCAAGGCGTGGAAGCAACGCCAATACCGCCGCTTTTCCATCTGGGCCTCATTGAGTTTTTTGTTCTTCGGCGTCTCCGACTTCATCGAAATGAAAACTGGCGCATGGTGGGAACCTTGGCCGCTTCTGCTTCTGAAGGCCGTCTGCGTTGCGTCATTTCTCGCTTGTCTGGTTTCCTATCGCAAATGTAAGGCCGGTTGACTCCATCCCGCGTGGATGGAACCGATTCCGCCCGAGGTCGCTCGCAAACTTCTCAACCGTGATTTCACCAACCTGATCCAGCGCGTTCAGGCGGGGGGAAAGCTCACCCGTTCCGAGCGCAACATGCTTCAGGCGATGGCCTCCGGGTCGGTGGCGAGCGGGATCACGCTCGCGGCCAACTACAACGAACTGGCCGAGGCGCTCGGGGTAACGCGGCAGGCGATCCATTCCTGGCGGAAGCTCGAAAACGCACCGGAGGCGAACGCGAACGGCACGCATGAGGTGGCGGCCTGGCGGGAGTTCGTCAAACAGCAAGGGCTCAAAAACGACGAAGACATTTCGGATGTCGAGTCTTCCCTCAAAGCCCGCAAGCTGTTGGCCGAGGTGATGGAACGAGAGTTCCGCCTCCAAGTGAAGCAGGGCGAATACGTGCTTTTGGATGAGGTCCATCAATCGTGGATGTCGCTTGTCGCACAAGCACGGTCACTTCTTGAAGCTCGGCTGCTCAATGAGTTGCCGCCGATTCTTTCTGGGAAAGACGCCCACGGAATTCGAGCTGAACTGGAGGTGGCGTTGCAAGAGTCATTCGCAATTCTTCATGCCGAAAGTTGACGTGATGGGCGTGGCATGGTCGCCACAGTCCAGAATAAATGCCGCGATAAGAAGGTTTACAACGCAGAATATTATGCAAAAAACAAAGCGCGTCTAAATGAATGGTCCCGTCAATACCGTCTCGCCAACGCAGAAAAACTAAAGGCCTATAAGCGATCCGTATATGACGAGAAAGCGGCACTGAAGAAAAAGTCCTATTATCATAAAAACCGCCGCAGGATTCTGGAGCAAAAGAAAGATTACCATCGCAGGAAGATCGACGTGATTAAAACTTGGCGGGCAGCAAACAAGCGCCATCTGAGTCTTCAGAACAGCCGTTGGCACAGGCTCAATCGGGAAAAAATCCGGGAACGCAAGCGTCTGGATAGTGCACGCCGACGATTGCGCCCGTCAGAACGAATCGCCGGTAATCTACGTCGGAGAATAAACAAGGTTATTCTCCAAAAATCAAGCGGCGGACGGTTGGAATCCCTTCTTGGGTGCTCACCAATGGAATTCCGCGCCTTTATCGAATGCCAATTCATAGTGGGCATGGGGTGGCATAACTACGGACGGGCCTGGCACATCGACCACAGACTCCCGTGCAGTTCATTCGATCTTACGGACGATGCGCAACAGAAACTCTGCTTTCACTTCTCAAATATGAGGCCGCTATGGGCCAAGACGAACATGCGAAAGGGAAACCGAATCACAGAGCCTCAGATGCGACTGCTATTATGAAGCCGCCAAAAGCACTTGTAGCGATTTGGCGTGGATGCTGGAAACCACCGGATCGGCTCCCCCCGTGGCGATGGGCCGAAATTCATGTTCCCGGGATTCCATATTCTCCGGTCCCCGGAAAATTCCGATCCGAGCACACCCCATGGATTCGAGAGCCCACGGAGGCAATGGTCGATACGAAAGTTCGGCTTGTGGTCATCCAGGCATCGGTCCAGTCGGGCAAAACGACAGCGGCCGAGATTTCGCTGTGCTTTGTCGCCGCCAACCTCCCAGGGCCGACGCTCTGGCTCAACGAGACTGACGAAGATGCTAAAGACCAGAGCGAATCGCGTCTCCAGAAACTTTTCTTTGAATGTGAACCTGTGCGGCGACTGTTCCCAAAAAACCGCCACAAACTTCGCAACTCGACCATTCATTTTGCGAATGGGATGACTCTGTGGATTTTGGGAGCCCATAATCGCACAAATCTTCAGCGCCGTTCTATTCGTTGGATCTTTGCCGATGAATGCTGGGCCTATCCACCTGGGCATCTGGCAGAGGCAGAAGCGCGCGTCACGGCATTCGGTTGGCTTGGAAAATGCATTCTGATGAGCCAAGCGGGAGAGGAAGGGGACGAATTTGAGCGGAAATTCGAGATGACCGACCAGCGGGAATGGACGTTCGCCTGCCCGAAATGCGGCACGCGCCAGCCGTTCAAATGGGAGAACATCGAGTGGAGCAAATCCGCTCGCAGTGACGACTACGACTGGGACTACGGCGAAGTGCAGAAAACCACGTCGCTCCACTGCACCGGCTGCAATCACTACTTTGAGGATACCGACCGGGTCAGGCGTGAACTTAACGCCACGGGCAAGTTTGTCGCCCAGAACCCGAACGCTTCACCCGAGAACGCCGGGTTCCATTGGAATTCCCTCTGCGCGATGAGCTGGGGACGGCTCGCCGAACTTTACCTGCGGGCGAAGGCGGTTTCCCGGCAGGGCGATTTTTCCCTTCTTCAGCAATTCTACCAGAAGCGGCTCGCGATCCCGTGGCGCGAAACCAGCGAGGACTACAAACTCGAAATCGAGCGCACCGGATACCGGAAGGGCGAACTCTGGGACGAAGAGGCGGCATTCGATAAAAACGGCCGCATCATCCCCGGCCCGTATGACCCGGCGGCGATATCGGCTCCTCTGCGCGTGCTCACCGTGGACGTGCAGATGGATCACCTCTTCGCCGTAGTGCGGGCATGGAGCGAGAACGGTTCATCCCGGCTCATCTGGAACGAGAGAATCCTCACGTTCGAGGACATTCGCACGTTGCAGGAACGGTTCACGATCCACCCGAACCTCGTGTTCCTCGATGCCGGCCACGCCGCCTACGAGGTCTATCGCCACTGCGGCGACTACGGCTGGACTGCGCTCATTGGCGACCGCCGCGCCACGTTCGTCCACCGCACCCGTGATGGCAAACCTGTCCACCGGTTCTATTCGCCCCGCCGGAAGGTGGTTCTCGCCCACAATAAAAGCTGTTCGGTCTTCTACTGGTCGAACCTCAACTGCAAAGACATCCTTGCGCGGCTTCGCCGCAACCAACGCCCGGAGAAGGGCTCGACCTGGGAAGTGCCTGACGACATCGACGACGACTATCTCGCCCAGATGGAGAGCGAACACCGGGTCAAGGCCGGAGGAAAATGGCTCTGGCGGCAAATCGGCAACCGCCCGAACCACCTCTGGGACTGCGAGGCCATGCAGGTCGTCGCGGTCGTCATGCTCAAGCTGATCGGACGGGAGTTTTCGGCGGTGGATATTGAAAAAAGTTCTGCACCGTCCGACTGATATTTAGAGAAATCCAGATGCGAGCAAAGCCATGATCGGAAGGGATTCCTTCTTTCCTACGTTGGAGTGATGGGCAATCATCGCATTTGATGAAAAAAATCTGTTTGAGTTTTTGCGTGGCGATTCTCGCCATGATCTTCTGCGGCAAGGCGGATGCGGTCACTCACGATTGGGCTGCGGATCCCCTGAAGGAAGTCCAGATCAACACCGTTGCTTTTCGCGGATGGATTCCAGATACAACAAAACCGCTCTTGGGAGTTCTCGTCTTGATTCCCGGGCGACACGGCGACGGCCGGGGGATGGCCGATGCTCCCCAGTGGCAGAAATTGGCGACCGACCTCGAGTTCGCCATTCTGGCCTGTCAATTCAGCAACGGAGAGCCCTTTCCTTATCAGAACGACGCCCACGGAGAAGTGGCGAAATGTATCAACAGCGCCGTGGAACATCTCAGCGAGTTGAGCGGCAAAGCGGAGCTCAAAAAGGCACCGCTTGCGTTTTGGGGAGTGTCGGCTGGATCGAATGTCTCTGCCCGCTACTGCGTGTTTTTTCCCGAACGCGTGGCGGCGTTCGCGAGCTCGACAGGCACATGCGGCCCAGGCGGCGAAATTTCTGTGAAGACCTTGGACATCCCGATGGTCTTTGCCATCGGAGGGACGGACAAACCAGACTGGGTCAAAGGCTCGATTGCCAATGCGGAGCGTGGACAGGGCAAGGCCCCGTGGACGGTTGCGCTGCAAAAGACCCAGGGGCACGGTGTTGGCAAGAGCATGGGTGTCATCTTCCCGTTCCTGCTTGCGACGGTCAAACAGCGATTGGGGGTTGCTTCGCCGTCTCAGACTACAAGCATCTTCAAAAGTGAGTTGCCAAATATCGGCTCCTCCTCTCATCCCTCTGCCAGCACGCAGAAAACCCTGAAAAAGCTGAGCCTTCAGAGCGGATGGCTGGGGAATCCGGACACCTACGATGTGGCTGCTTACGCGGGATACAAAGGAAGCAAATCCAAAGCGATCTGGCTTCCGGATGAGCCCACCGCGCTGGCATGGCAGGCGTATCTGCGGGGCTCGTAACCTCTTTTTTCAATCATGCCAGTGCGATCAGTATGTGATCGCTTTCAGGTTGACGCCGCATCGGGTTCATGGACCCGATCAAACGACTCCTGGAAATCGCCACTCACGAGGTGGGCACACACGAGGTAGGCGGCAACAACCGCGGCCCCCGCATCGTGGAATATCAATCCGCCACCTGGCTCAATCCTGCCCCGTGGCCGTGGTGCGCCGCCTTCATCTGCTGGATTTTGCGCGAGTGGCTTCAGTCGCCGGAAGTTCGGGAGAAATTGTCGTTGCGCAACGACCTTTCTGTCGAAAACTGGCGGCCACAGACGGCTGGCGCATTCGACTTCGAGCGGTGGGCAAAGGAAAAGGGGCTCACGGTTCTGAAAAAGACCGCCCTCGCGAAAGCCGGGGACATCGTGATCTTCGAGTTTTCGCACATCGGAATCATCGTGAAGGATCAGATCTCGGCCGACTCGATTGAAACGATTGAGGGGAACACGAACGGCAGCGGCCAGCGCGACAGCAATGCGGGCGATGGCGTTTGGCGCAAGCGCCGGGCGGCCAGCCTGGTGCGCTCATTCATCCGGTTGATCCGTTGACACCCGCCGTCCGGCATGGCTGCCATCGACTATTCCATCGGGTTCACCCGCCGCGAGGTGGAGAAAATCTTCGCGATCCACAAGGCGGAGTTGGAGAAGACGCTCGCCTCGTGGACGGATTCCGGGTCAGCGGTGACCAAGCGCCGCCTGGACGAAATCCATGTCGTGATCGCGGCCTGCCAGGACGCGCTGCGCAAACTTGCCCCCGACGACTACGGACGTGGGCGGCGGGTCGCTCAATCCACCGTTGACTATATCCAGCGATGAATTTGATTCCCAAACTCGCCCGCTTCGTTGTCCCGGCCGCATTCCTGCCAAAAGCATGGACGTCTCCCTACGATGCGGCGAACTGGTCACCCTCGCGCGGCCGCGTGCCCGGCTCAGCTCCCCGCGATGCCAAGCTCGACTTGTCGCAGGGAATCAGGACGGAACTCGTCCGCCGATCCCGCTACCTCCACCGGAATTCCGGGTTCGTGCGCGAGATGGTTTCCAACATGGCGATCTACTCCACGGGCGATGGGATCCGGCCGCAGGCGCAATCGGCAGACCCGGAATGGAACCGCCGCGCTGAGGAAATCTTCCGCCGGTGGTCGGCACAGTGCGAGGTGACTGGGCGGTTTTCTTTCGAGGAATGCCAGTCGCTCGTCTGCCGCGGGATGGATGTGGACGGCGAGTTCTTCGTTTTGAAGACCCGTGACCGCAGCGGGTTCGCGAAGATCCAGCTCATCGAAACCCATCGGATCGGCGACGATTCAGAAGAAACCTGCGACGGGATCGGGCTCGCATCGGATGGATCGCCGGTCTTCTACCGCCTGATTGAAGACTCCGGCCCCCGCGACATCCCGGCGGCCTCGATGCTCCACGTTTTTGAACCCGAGTCCGTGAGTGCGGTGCGCAATGCGCCAACGATCCAGCATTCGATCAATCACATGCTCGACGAGATGGAGCTGCTCGCGCTCGAAAAACATGCCGTGAAGGATAACGCGGACGTGTCGCGGATCCTCAAAACCGCCCGTGGAGAAATCGACGACACCGGGGACTTTTCCATGGGCGCTCTGGCCAATCCGCCGCAGGCGAGCGATGCCGCCCAGCTCCAGAAAATCATCGGCGGCAAGCTCGTCGCGCTCAAACCCGACGAATCCCTGGACAGCTTTCAGTCGAATCGCCCGTCGCCCACGTTCACAGGATTTCTTCAGCACCTCCGTCGTGATGCGGCACTGGGCGTGCTGCCCTACGAATTCGCAGCCGATTCCAGCAGCATCGGCGGGGCAGGCGTGCGGCTTGTCGTGGCGAAAGCGGACAGGCGGTTCTCGTATCGGCAGTTGATCCTCATCAACCGGCTGATCGAGCCGGTCTGGGCGTATGTGATCGGCGATGCCATCGCCAGGGGAGAACTCGCGGCTCAGCCGCAGTGGTGGAGGATTTCCTGCACGACTCCGAAGCGTGTCTCGGTAGACGCTGGACGCGAATCCCAGCAGAACCGGGCGGATGTCGAGATGGGGCTCAAAACGATTTCTCAAAGCTACGGCGAACTGGGCCTCGATTTTGAAGAGGAGATGCGAGTGCGTGCCCGCAACGCGAGGTTCTTGGTGGATCTGGCGGCCGAATTTCAAATTCCGCTCGAGATGTTATGGAAAACAAGCGGGGGCATCGCCACCACCCCGGCAGTCGGAGAAATTCAAGACCAGCCGCCAATCTCGGGAGTGCGGCAACCGGGGTAATCAGAATGCCGGCTTGCCACGTTCCGCCAGCGGCACGGCAAGTGTCTTCTCGATATGCTTTCGCAGTGCGCGAACATTCGAGGCAAACCCCATCTCTTCCTCCTCAGGAAGATTCCAATTCTCGATGAAGTTCTGAGGGGATTTTTCGATCATTTTCACATCGGCAAGAATACCCCGGAGATAGTCGTCCTCATTCAGGTATCCTGAACAAGCCGCCCCAATTACAGCACGCAGGCAGGGACTCGCATCCCCGGCGAGCCCAATGCTTTCGTAGGCCAGTTCGGTCAGGTCGTCGGTATCCATTCAGCGATTCTACGGCGAAGCAACAATGGATGTCACCTCACCTGAATGGCAGACAATCCGGAGGGTCATCGGGATGCAGCACACGCTGCAATCCTCCACTGTCTCGTAACTGCCCTGGGTGGTATCCACCTCGATTGTAAACTTCTCCCAGCAATGCGGGCACTGCACTTTTGAGGAAACAAGGCAATCCATGAGAAGAACGTAGCACCTCGTTGACACCACGCAACGAGGAGTGAACCTCACACTCCTTCAAAAACAGCCCTGGCTGATCTCTCCCGAAGCTCTCGGGGCGATGGTCGCCGCCACGAAATCCTTCTTCGACAACACGCCGGATCTTCCTGACCGCCCGATCTCGCCCTGCCTCACATTGGAGGACGGAGTGGGCATCATTTCGATCACCGGGCCGATGCTCCGCAACCCGGACATCTTCGACCGGATCATCTTCGGGGCGTGCAACACCGGGGAACTCATCAATGCCGTGGAAGAGGCGGCATCCCGGCCTGACGTCGAGGCGATCTTCCTCGATATCGATTCCCCTGGCGGCTCGGTCAACGGCACGCCTGAACTTGCCCAGGCCGTGGCCGAGGCGAGCAAGGCAAAATACGTCTATGCGTTCAGTGCCGGGCAGATGTGCTCGGCTGCCTACTGGGTCGCGAGCCAGGCGGATGCGATCTATGCCACCCCGAGCGCACGGATCGGCTCGATTGGCGTGATCCTTCCGGTCGTGGATTCCTCGGCCGCCTTTGAACAGGCCGGTCTCAAAATCGAAGTCTTTGCGGCGGGCAAATTCAAAAGTGCGGGCACGCCCGGCACGAGCCTTACCGACGAACAACGCGATTGGCTCCAGTCGGAGGTCGAGGAAACTGCCGGAGATTTTCACGCGGCCGTGCTCGCCCGCGGGCGCAAGATTCCTGACGAAGCGATGGAGGGGCAGACGTTTTCCGCCCGCCGCGCCATGCGCTTCAACCTTGCCGGAATGGTCGCGAGCCGAGGGGAGGCGCTCTCCCGGTTGCGGAAACTTCATGTCCGTTCGGTTGACACGGGTTCCGGTGCAATGAGCGCACCATCCATTGAAAACGAACTCGCCCAGGCCCGTGAGCAGATCACCCGTCTGGAATCCGACGCCTCCGCTCGGGACGCCCTCCTGACCGAAGCCAACACCAACATCTCCGAGGCCACCGCAAACCTGAGCGGTCTGCAAGCCCGGCTGGAAGCACTCGAAGGCGAACACCAGATCGAGGCCGAGTCTCACGTCCAGGCTCGCGCTGATCTTGACGCTGCCAAGCACTCGATCGCCTCGCTCACGAACGACAACTCCGCCCTCGACGTCACTCTCAAGGAAATTCAGGCACGCAATGCCGCCCTCGATCTCAGCCTCAAAGAAATCCAGGCGCGCAATGCCGCCTTGGAAGCCGCCGAGCAGGACCTCGAAAAGCGGGCCTCGCTCCGAGCTGCCCAGATCGTTGCCGAAACCGGAACTCACGCTCCGGCCAACGTCACCCCGAAAGGCGATCCGCAGACGAGCAATCTCATGGAGCGCTTCCGTTCGATCACCAATCCCGCCGAGCAGACCGCTTTCTGGCAGGGCCTCTCCGCCGACCAGAAAAACCAACTCCTGTCCTCAACCAAGTAACATCCCATGTCCAACATCCTCACCAACGCAAAAGACGTCAAAGTCGCGCAGTCGGCCCTCAAGCCGTTCATGGCGACGCTCCTGCCCATGCGGGCATTCTCCAGCAACTTCTCGCCCGAGCCCGCTGACAAGCTCGACACGATCCGCGTCCCAATCGTGGGCGCACCGAGTCCGGCAAGCGACTTCAGCGGAAGCTACACGACCGATGTGGATTCCTCAATTGACGTGGCTCCCGTGCAACTGAACCGGCACAAATACAAGACCGTCCACGTCACCGCCCGCGAGGCGGCCGAGACCGCCCTCAACGTGCTGGAAACCCTCGTTGGCAGCGCGGTCAAGCAGCTCGCCCAAGATGTGCTTCAGGACATCTTCACCGAGATCACGGCCGCCAACTACGGCGCACCCGCGATCGCGGCACTGGCCTCGACCGCCTTCGACTACAAGAAGGTGCTCGGCGTGCGGGAATGCTGCGGTGCCGCGAGAATGCCGAGCACTGACCGTGCGCTCGTTCTCGATGCCGCCTACTTCAGCAACCTCCTTGGTGACGACATCGTGGCCAAGAGCTTCATGACGCCGGTTGCGCTTCCGGGAGTGGTCGATGGCCTCATCCGCCGCCTGGCCGGGTTCGACGTTTATGAAACCACGATCCTGCCCAGCGACGAGAAGCTGGTCGGATTCGCCGGGCACCCGAGCTGCCTCGCGGTGGCGATGCGCTACCTCCAGCCGGTCGCCCAATACGACGAGGCTGGCGCGGTCACCGATCCCGAAACCGGGCTCACCTTCGGCTACCTGCGCTACACCGAGACCAGCTCGAACCGGATCTTCGTCACCGTCGAATGCCTCTACGGCTTCAAGGTGGCGATCCCCGGCGGCCTCAAGCGCATCGTCAAACCCTAAACCAAAAATCAACAGGAGATCATCATGCTTCCATTTGCCAAAACCGGCGACGCCGGAACTATCCTCAGCCACGCGGTAATCCCCGCCGGAGGGCGCGACCGCATCCGCGTGCAATACATCAACGCCACATCCGACAAGGCAGCTTCGCTTCTGACCTTCCGGGCAGCGACGGCAACCTCAACCGTCCTCGCGGTCAGTGCCGCAGGCCAGAAGGTGATCGGGGCCATCCCTTACGCCGGTGCCGCACAGAACGATGTGGTCGTCCTGTTCAGCAAGGGAACCGGCCTTGCCCTGCGCGGGGTCGTTGATGCGGTGGACGCGGTGCTCAAAACGATCACCCTCAAAGCCAACCTTACGGTCGAACTCGCTCCCGGCGACACCGTTCACCTGATGGCGGCTCAGGGCCAGATTCCCGTGGGCGCTGCCACCAAGGAATCCAACGCCCCAACCGTCTTCTCCTCCCTCGAAGGCCCGATCATCGTGGAACTCGACGGCACCGCCGCCTGCCGCATCAACCTCGTGGCGGGCGAGATTTCGTAGCCTCTTCAGCAGAGCAGTTCGGTTGTGCATAGCCCCCCGCATCAGAAATGGTGCGGGGGTTTTGTGTTTCAGACATTGCACACGCCAAGACGTGCTGCCAAGGCCTGGATGATCGTTTCCTCCGGTCGGAATCCGTGATAAGCCAACTGCTCGCCAACTGCTCGAAAGAACTCCATGTAATCCGCGTTGGAGCATTCCAAGGAAAAGAGTCCGTCTTCTTCAACTGCTCGCTCAACCAACGTCAGCCCGACCTCGGTCAAAGCCAGATCACTGTTGAGAATGTATTCCCGTTCCTCTGAGGAAAATGCGAGCGCTTTTATTGAGGGCGTATCCACAAAACAGATTGTGCAACCATCCAGAGGCATTTTCAAGCAGAGGCGTTGACACGCCCGGCGGGGCATGTCCATCTACGATGAAATGGCCGACGATGCGGCGGAGATCTTCTCCGAGTTCGGCAAGGAAGTTATTTTCAACGCGAAAACGCACTCCGCACTGATCTCCGAGCCGCAGGAAACCATTGAACTCGGTGCCGGCGGGTTCTCGGCTTCCGGGAATTTCACGATAAAGTTGTTGCGCAACGACCTTTCTGCGATTCCGCAGATCGGGCAGACGATTGCCTATGCCGGGGAAAGTTTCCGCATCGTGCGCGTGGCGAACCGTCCACCGCATCCACTCATCACCCTCACCGTGGAGCCGCTCGAATGAACGCGGACATTGAACGTGGATTTGTTGCGGTGATCCAAGCGGCGATGCCAGGCGTGCATGTGCGCGAGGCCACAACTTCGAAGCCGCATCCCTCGGACGCCCAGATGGTGATCGTCCAGTGCGCCGAGTGCGAGCATGTGGTCGGTCCGCTTTACCGGGCGACAG
>Ga0194063_10002118_pt1 | contig 12528 bp, 9 predicted proteins | sample SepL3720m_MetaG_FD_155459 | JGI IMG/M metagenome (GOLD analysis project Ga0194063, IMG submission 155459) | Anoxic zone freshwater microbial communities from boreal shield lake in IISD Experimental Lakes Area, Ontario, Canada - Sep2016-L373-20m | ecosystem: Environmental > Aquatic > Freshwater >... | reverse complement strand
AGCCGGTTTCATGAAGGTCGTTTCGCGTTTTATGGACGCCTGTTACAAAAACGGGTTTGTTGTCCGTTTTGACTGGGAAGGGTGGGAGGCTGAAGGGACTCGTTATGTCGGAACCCCGGAACTCCTGAAGGAGGCCGATATCCCGTGTATACGCCGGTTGCTCACCTGGCATGTCCGGCAGAACCGGTTTACCCGGAACCATGTCGCCACCATGATTGCCTCCGGACACATTCTCCTGATCCTGCGACGTCTGCGGGAACTGGCTGGGTAACGGGGCGATGGGGATGTTCAATGCATAATACTATGATAACTATGAAGACTGTCTCACTATATTTTTCAGCGTTACTGCTGGTTGGAATTATACCAATTCTTGGGTTGGCATCTTCTACAAACTCAACTCCACCTTCCGAGACCGCCAAGGATGCTGAACTCACTTCGATCAAGGGTACATGCACTTTCAAGGGAAAGAATAGCGACTGGTCGGCGAAACTCAAGGCGAAGGGGGATGGCACCTATGACGCTGTCTATACATCCAGTTGGGGCGGCAAGCCTGGGAACTATGTTGGGGTGATGAAGATCGATTTGAAAAAGGAAATCAGCGGTTCCGGCAAGGCCAGTGGCGGAAGAGCCAATGGCACCTTTGAGTTCTCCGGCAAGTACGGCGACGACGGCATTGCCCAGTGCACCTACAAGGAAGTGAACGGTCACCGTAGCGGTTCCATGACGATCGAGACGCCCCGCAGCGAATGATGATCAACTGTGGCGTTTATTTCGTCGTTCTCACATGGCTACTGTCCAGGTTGCGCCAGAAGAGCCTTGGAAGAAGCGGGCCTGACTGATTACAAGGCTGAACCCAATTATCCTTTTTAAACTCCTGCCATTGCCACTGTCTACACGGTTCTTTGATGTGTTCTAGTTGATGTTGGTCCCCGTCTGCTTCACAAACGTCAAATTGTCTTGTGCGGACAGGCAACGAGGCATAATCTTCCGATAACAGAAGGAGAAACGATACTATGAAATGTGCATGTTCATCTATGTCCGGAATTGTTGGGGGTCTTGGAGTGGTGGTCATCGTGGCGGCAGCGATCCTGCGGGTGCGTATGGGACAGGGGATTACCATCTTAGGGATCCAAACCTGTGCTTCCCACATGCTGATAGTCGCCAACACGCTCATCCTGCTCGCCATCTTCTTCCGCCACCAGGGCCAGACCGAGTGTAAGTAACCCGACTTGGTGACCGAGCGGCGATTGTCAGGGGCCGTTTTAGCGTCGTTTGAAGTATTGAACTTCCTGTTCGTGCTTTTCAGCAACCGCCCGGGTCGTGAAGGTTCCAAGATTTCGTCGCTTCCCGGTTCGGGGGTTCAGTTTAAGGGAATACAAGCGGTACTCGCCAGTTTTGAGTTTTCTGATCATATCCGGTTCGGGATTACCCAATATCGACCGGTGGTTTCGGTGTGTTGTCCGGTTTCATCGGAAGTGTGAACATGAGGACCGTCACGACCATTCCCGCCACGGCCCCGGCAAGGCAGGCTTTCGGCAAGGTGTGCCACGGGACAAGTTGTGTGGCCAGTCCGGCGGATGAAATTGCACAGACTGCAACAAGGACACTTCTGGTTTTATTGGTCATCGTCTTTTCCTGATGAAGTTCATATCACGACCAGCCCCATGAATGGTCATAGTCCCTAACAGTACTGCCTGATATTTGCGCTGTCCATGCAGTATTCCGGGAAAGGCACCATGTGGCACCCCCGGCAGGGTTCGAACCTGCGACCGCCGGATTAGAAATCCGATGCTCTATCCAGCTGAGCTACGGGGGTAAAGAATGAGGCGAGATGATAGGGGGGGGACTCGCCGGTTTCAAGCGTAAAGCCTTTTGTTGTAGGCATATTGTTTGGTTCTAGCGTTCTTGCTTTATTGTCCAAAAGGTGTAAGTTTCGGTCTATGTTTTGCGACGGCAGTAATGAGGATAATAAAAAGACGATGTCGGAACGTGACATCTGCACCAAATTCGTCACGCCAGCCCTGATTGCTGCTGGCTGGGATCTCCAGTCTCAACTCCGCGAAGAAGTGACCTTTACGGCTGGTCGCGTGATTGTTCGGGGTTCCCAAGTTAGCCGCGGGGAGGCCCGACGTGCCGATTACGTTCTCTATTACAAGCCCGGTATTCCCATTGCCGTTATTGAGGTAAAGGACAATGCCCATTCCGTCGGCGCCGGCATGCAGCAGGCGCTCACCGGGGCCGAGTCCCTCGATGTGCCATTTGCCTTCAGCACCAATGGCGACGCATTTCTGGAACATGATCGTACCCGCCGGGAGGGCACGGTGGAGCAGGAACTTCCCATGGCGGCTTTTCCATCCCCCGCCGAACTCTGGCACCGCTACTGTATCGCAAAGGGCCTGAAACCCGCCGAACAGGCTATTATCACCCAGGATTACCACGCGGGCGCTTCCGGCAAGGTGCCCCGCTATTACCAGCAGATCGCCATCAATCGCACCATGGAGGCCATCGCCAAGGGGCAGGACCGCATCCTTCTCGTCATGGCCACCGGCACCGGCAAGACCTATACCGCCTTCCAGATTATCTGGCGCCTGTGGCGCGCCCGCGCCAAGAAGCGCATCCTCTTTCTGGCCGACCGCAATATCCTGGTGGATCAGACCCGGATCAACGACTTCAAGCCCTTCGAGTCGGCCATGACGAAAATCGTCAACCGTCAGGTGGACAAGTCCTACGAAATCTACTTGGCGCTCTATCAGGCCGTCACCGGTACCGAAGAAGAACGGAACATCTACAAGCAGTTTAGTCCGGATTTCTTTGACCTTATCATCGTGGATGAGTGTCACCGCGGTAGCGCCGCCGCCGACTCCGCCTGGCGCGAGGTGCTGGAGTACTTCAAGTCCGCCACCCAGATCGGTATGACCGCCACCCCGAAGGAAACTCGCGAAGTTTCCAATATCGACTACTTTGGTGACCCCCTCTACACCTATTCCCTGCGCCAGGGCATCGAAGACGGGTTTCTCGCCCCCTATAAGGTCGTCCGCATAGACATTGATAAGGATCTCCAGGGCTGGCGCCCTCCCGCCGGAAAACATGACAAGAATGGCAAACTTGTCGAGGATCGGGTCTATAACCAGCGCGACTTCGACCGTACCTTGGTCCTTGAGAAGCGCACCGAACTGGTTGCGCACAAGATTTCGGAGTTCCTTCGCCTCACCGACCGGTTCGACAAGGCTATTGTCTTCTGTGAGGACATTGACCACGCGGAACGGATGCGTAAGGCCCTCGTGAATGAGAATGCCGATCTGGCGGCGGTGAACGCCAAGTACATCATGCGCATGACCGGCGATGAGAACGAAGGCAAGGCGGAGTTGGACAACTTCATTGACCCTGAGAGCCGCTTCCCGGTCATTGTCACCACCTCGCGCTTGCTCACCACCGGCGTGGATGCCCAGACCTGCAAGTTGATCGTCCTGGATCAGCGCATCGAGTCCATGACGCTGTTCAAGCAGATCATCGGGCGCGGCACGCGGATCCGGGAGGAATACGACAAGTATTTCTTCACGATCATGGATTTCAAGAAGGCGACCGAACTCTTTGCCGATCCGGACTTCGACGGCGAGCCCGTCCAGATCTATGAACCCAAGGAGGGTGAGCCTCCGGTACCGCCGGATGACGGCCAGGAACCCGGACAGGACGGCGGAATCCCGGGCACGCCCCCTGTGTCCGATCCGCCCCCGGGTGGCAAGCGGGTGAAGTATGTAATTGGCGATGTCCCCGTGATGATTGTTGCCGAACGTGTCCAGTACTACGGTGCCAATGGCAAACTCATCACCGAATCCATCCGGGATTACACCCGTAACTCTGTCCTGCAACAGTTCCGCTCCCTTGACGTGTTTCTCAAGGTCTGGTCGCAGGCGGAGCAGAAGTCCGCCATTCTGGCCGAGATGGAGAAGCACGGCGTGTTATTGGATGCGCTTTCGGAGGAAGTGGGTAGGGGACTGGATCCATTTGATCTGGTCTGCCATGTCGCCTGGGGCCAGCCGCCCAAGACCCGCAAGGAGCGCGCCGATAACGTCCGCAAGCGCGATTATTTTGGCAAGTACAGCGAAACGGCGCAGGAGGTCTTGAGTGCGCTTCTGGATAAGTATGCCGATCAGGGCATCGTGCCAATCGAGGATTTCACGGTTCTGAATGTGCAGCCCATCAGCGAGATCGGCACACCGCTGGAAATCATCAATGCATTCGGCGGGCGCGATCAATATTTCCAGGCCTTGCGCGAACTCGAACAACAGATTTATGCTGCCTAACTATTCGAAGGGTTCTCTATGTCGATTACAACACTGGTAAAGGTGATTCAGGATATTATGCGCAAGGACGTCGGTGTCGATGGTGACGCCCAGCGCATCAGTCAGATGGTCTGGATGCTTTTCCTGAAGATTTTTGATGACCGCGAGCGGGAATGGGAACTCCGCGACCAGAAATACAAATCCCCGATCCCCAGCCGGTTCCGTTGGCGTAATTGGGCGGCGAATCCCGAGGGGATGACAGGTGAGGAACTCATTGATTTTGTGAACAACGAGATGTTCCCGAAGCTCAAGACCCTCGCTACTACGGCCGGGACGGACAAACGCGCCATTGTGGTGGGTTCGATTTTTGAAGACGGCTACAATTACATGAAATCCGGCACGCTCCTGCGCCAGGTGGCAAACCGGATTCAAGAGGACATTGACTTCAATTCCTCAGCCCAGCGTCACCTGTTGGGCGACATCTACGAGAAGATCCTCAAGGATCTCCAGTCTGCCGGCAATGCCGGTGAATACTATACGCCGCGTGCCGTCACCCAGTTCATGGTCGAAATGGTGAACCCGCAACTTGATGAGATCGTGCTTGATCCCGCCTGCGGCACCGGTGGGTTCCTTGCCTGCGCCATCGAGCACAAGCGCGGGCAGGTCAAAACGCCTGAGCAGGAACGTGCCTTACAAGTTACCTTGCGCGGGGTGGAAAAGAAGCCGCTACCCCATTTGCTCGCCACCACCAATATGCTCCTGCATGGCATGGACGATCCCTCGTTTATCTCCCGGGGCAATCTGTTGGCCAAGCCGCTCCGCGACTATGGCCCGAAGGATGCCGTGCATTGCATCATCACCAATCCACCCTTCGGCGGCATGGAAGAGGACGGCCTTGAGGATAACTTCCCGCAACCTTTCCGTACCCGTGAGACGGCTGATCTGTTCCTTTCCCTCATTGTCAAAATGCTCCGCCCCGGCGGGCGCGCCGGGATCGTATTGCCCGACGGTTCGCTTTTCGGGGAAGGCGTCAAAACCCGGATCAAGGAGCATCTGCTCCTGGAGTGCAATCTCCACACCATCATCCGCCTGCCCAATGGCGTGTTCAGTCCCTACACCGGTATCAAGACCAATCTACTCTTCTTCACCAAGGGCGAGCCCACCAAGTCCGTTTGGTATTACGAACACCCGTACCCGCCCGGCGCGAAGAGCTACAACAAAACCAAGCCCATCTCCATTGAGGAATTCAAGGTCGAGAAGGACTGGTGGTGCAAGGATACAGCGGCCGGCCGCGCCCGCCGCAAGGAGACGCCTTTTGCCTGGCAGGTTACCCTGGATGAGATCAAGGCCCGCAACTACAACCTCGATATCAAGAACCCCAACGCTGAAGCCGCCAAGCATGGGGATCCGGAAGTATTGCTCGCCAATTACAAGAAACTGCTCGAGGAAGTGGCTGTCGCCCGCGATGCGTTGCGGATCGAACTGGCCAAGGCGCTGGAGAGCACCCGATGACACGTCTCGTCATCTTCATCAGCTCTGTGCAGAAGGAACTGGCGGAGGAACGCGGTGCGCTGAAGGAATATATCGAAGGCGACGCGCTCCTGAGCCGCTTCTTTGATGTCATCCTATTCGAGACCTTTCCGGCTGCCGACCGGCGTGCTGACCACGTCTATCTTGATCAGGTGGATCGCTGTGACCTCTATGTGGGTCTGTTCGGCAACGACTACGGCTACGTGGATGCGGTTGGCGTTTCGCCCACTGAACGCGAGTTCGATCGTGCCACCCAGCAGGGCAAGACGCGGCTGATCTATGTCAAAGGCGCGGATGACAAGGTTCGACATCCGAAGATGGCGGCGCTGATTCGAAAAGCTGGTGATCAACTGATCCGGCGGCGGTTTTGGAACGTTGACGAGCTCAAGGCTGCTGTCTACGCCAGCCTCGTAGATGCATTGGCCGAACGCGGGGTGGTGACTGATAGACCGTTCGATGAGCGGTCTTGCGCTGACGCAACGCTGGCCGATCTGGATGCCGATGCTGTCGCCACGTTCGTTCATCTGGCTCGCGCCAAACGGGATTTCCCCCTGGCCGAAGACACACCCGTGCAGGATGTTCTGACCCATCTTGGACTTTTACGTGATGGCATCCCCGCGAATGCCGCCGTGCTGCTGTTTGGTCGGACGCCCCAGCGCTTCATTCCTTGCGCCGAAGTACGCTGCATGCACTTCCACGGCACGGAAATCGTGCGTCCCGCCCCCTTCTATCGGATTTTCAAGGGAACGCTTTTCTCGCAGGTGGAATCCGCCGCTAATTTCGTGCTGTCGGTCACGAACCTCAGCGTCGGGACCCGCGCCCTGGGGCCGCAAGCGCCGGTGAGGCCGGAGATACCGTCCGATGTCGTTCGCGAGGCCATTGTCAACGCCTTGGCGCACCGGGATTATACCAGCCACGCTGCAGTCCAGGTCGCCGTGTTTGCGGACAGGGTCGAGATATGGAACCCCGGTGAATTGTTGCCGCCGCTGACGCCGGATAGCCTGCGTGTTCCGCACCGTTCGATCACCCGGAACCATCGGGTGTGCGAAGCCTTGTTCCTGGCCGGCTACATCGAGAAATACGGTACCGGCACGCTGATGATGATCCGGGAGAGTGTGGAGCACGCCCTGCCGGAACCGATGTTCAAGCAATGCGGTGGTGAGTTCGTTGCCACGATCGGCAGGGATTGGTTGACGGAGGATCTCATCACTCACCTGAAATTGAGTGATCGCCAAGCGCGCGGCCTGATGCACATCAAGATTCACGGCCGAATCTCGAACGTAACATACCGGCAAACCGTTGGCGTTTCGGAGAGTACGGCACTTCGGGATTTGAGATTACTGGTGGACATGGGGCTCTTGGAGCAAACCGAGGGAACAGGGCGCACAGCGCAGTATAAATTGGCCAAGGTGAACCCCGTCATAAACCCGTCAAACCCGTCATCGCCTACGCCAGACGAATCCCGTCATAAACTCGTCAAACCCGTCATGCAAGGGGCCATAAACGGGACATCGAAGACGGTTTCGGGAAAACGTACAGGCAACATCGCGGCGTCACAAATGAAGCACAAGGGGCTTAAAGGCAAAGCGTTACAACGACAACATTCTCATCGTAAAGCCGGACGATTCGGAAACAAGTCGGGACCAAGTCGGAATCCTGCCGCCGCACAAGTCACCACGCGAGTCGCCGGACAAGTCGGCGAGCAAGATAACATGTTGGATCAGAGCGTGTTGGATGAAATCAATGCGGCGTTTTCTCTGGCTACCGGACAAGTCACCGGACAAGTCACCGGACAAGTCGCCGGACAAGTCATGGAGGCCTGTCGGGTGCCTCAAAGTGGAGAAGAGATTCAGGAACTTGTCGGCATCAAGCATCGGGAAACATTCTTGAACAACTACCTTAAGCCACTGCTGGCATCCGGATGGATCGCCCGAACCATCCCCGACAAACCCACCAGCCGTCTCCAGAAATACCGACTGACCGATAAGGGCCGTGTCTGGCTCAGCAAGGTCCGGCCATGAACGCCAGTCATGAGCCCACCACTCTCATTCCAGTCCATGGAGGCTACCGGAAACTCAAGAGTTTCCAGGTTGCCCAACTGGCCTATGATGTGACGGTGCGGTTTTGCGATCTCTATATCGACAAGCGCAGCCGCACCCATGACCAGATGGTGCAGGCGGCGCGAAGTGGCGTGCAGAATATCGCCGAGGGCAGTCAGGCGGCCGGCACCTCGAAGAAAACGGAGCTCAAGCTCACAAACGTGGCGCGGGCAAGTCTGGAGGAATTGAGGCTCGACTATGAGGACTATCTGCGGCAGCACAAGCTTGCGTTATGGGCCAAGGAGGATCCCCGCAGGGCGGCGCTCGTTTCGCGAAGATGTTCCACTCTGGATCAAGTGTCCCAGTGGATCAAGGAACAGCATGGACAAGATGGACAGAATGGATCAAATGGACCGCAAACGAGTGAAACTCCGTCCACAACATCCATGATGTCCATAAAGTCGACCTATCCCGAACTCGCGGCTAACGCCGCGCTGGTGCTGCTCGGCGTGGCGTGTGCTCTCCTTGACCGCCAACTCGCCTCCCAAGCGGCCACCTTTGAGAAAGAGGGCGGTTTCACCGAACGGCTCTACCGGGTTCGTTCAGAAGCCCGCGCCCAAAGGGCAGGGGGGCGGCCATGAACGTTCGCACTTTACTCGACAACTTCGACCTTATTGCCGACGCCCCCGGCGGCGTGCCGAAACTGCGCGAACTGATCCTCCAGATGGCAGTCCGCGGCAAACTCGTGCCGCAGGATCCGAAGGATGTATCAGCGCAAGTGACGGGATCAGATGATACAACAGAGACTGAACCGAAGTATGCTATTCCTGTGCAATGGATCTGGACCCAACTGGGTTGTGTCATCGATTACAACTATGGGGGAAAGACCGAAAGTGAGCGGATTCCGGCGGATGCATGGCTACTTGATCTTGAGGATATCGAAAAAGACACCTCGCGCCTGCTTCAACGCGTCCTTGCAGGTGACCGGAAATCCACGAGTACCAAATCCCAGTTCGGTGCCGGAGATGTGCTATATGGCAAACTGCGTCCCTACTTGAACAAGGTGCTGGTGGCGAATAGCGATGGATATTGCACAACGGAAATTGTGCCCATGAAACCGTTCAAAGGAGTGAATCCGCATTACGTTGTCTGTGTGCTGAAGAGTCGAGATTTCCTGGACTATACGGCAGCGCGTTCGTATGGGATGAAGATGCCGCGATTGGGAACTGAAGACGCAAAACGGGCACCTTTCCCTCTCCCCCCTCTCCCCGAGCAAAAACGCATCGTGGCCAAGGTAGACGATTTGATGAAGCGGTGCGACGAACTGGAAACCCGGCAAAAAGAACGCGCCGCCCGCCACAAGACTCTTGTCGCCTCCTGTCTCAACGCCCTCTCGGTTCATAAGAAGGCCGACTCATCATTCAGCCTTCGCTCATCAACGTTCGACCTTCTCTTCACTTCCCCAGAATCCATTGACGAACTCCGTAAAACCATCCTCCAGCTCGCAGTCCAAGGCCGGCTTGTGCCGCAGGATCCAAAGGATGAGTCGGCGGCGATTACTCTCACTGCAGCCGGTGTCGAAAAACGCTATCAAGTAACCAGTTCAGAGGATGCACTAGGTCCGATTCCAAAATCTTGGGTGTGGGTGCAATTTTTAGGGGTTGGTGAGCAACGGTTAGGCAAGATGCTGGATAAGGCGAAGAATCAGGGCGAAATGCGGCCATATCTTCGCAATACAAACGTTCAATGGATGCGCTTTGAATTAGGTGATGTAAAAGAAATGCGTCTTACAGCAGTTGAGCAGACTGAGTTCCGTCTTAAGGTAGGGGATATACTTGTCTGTGAAGGAGGGGAGCCGGGCCGTTGTGCGATTTGGAATGACGAGATTCGGGAGATGTATTTCCAGAAGGCTATACATCGCATTCGTCCATGTTCAGCCATTCTTTCTGAATACATTGCGCTGAATCTGCGTGCTGACAGCCACAACGGGAGACTGGCTACCTATTTTACTGGGGCGACTATCAAGCATTTTACTGGTCGGTCGCTTGGCCAATATACGATTCCTGTTCCCCCGTTAGCAGAGCAAAAGCGAATCGTAGCCAAGGTCAATGCACTTATGGCCCTGTGTGATAAACAAGAGTTCAAATTGAGCCAATTTCGTGAGGTTGCGGAGAAACTGGTGGAGGCTGTGGTGACACAAAGCGCAAAAAGGGTAATCCCCCCTCATCATTCCCCGTATCTCCGTTCTTGATGACAAAACTGAAACAGGAAGTATATGCTGGAAAGATTTGAGAAGATCACAAAGATAGGCCTTTTCGAGGACCATACCCACGTCGCTGGGTGTGATTTCGGCGAGGTCACCCTCATATATGGAGAGAACGGTGTCGGCAAATCCACCTTGGCAGCCATTCTCGACTCACTTCGCGAATGTAATGCAAATGAGATCATCCGCCGTAGGAGCCTACCTGGCGATGTGCCCCCTGTTGCAATCATTCAGATCGGCGGGAAGGCATACACATTCAACGGCAAAGACTGGGACGCTCAACCCCCATACGATACGCTCGATGTATTTTATCCCGGCTTTGTCACGCGCAACGTGCATGCAGCGACGGGGGTTGACGCTGAACACCGCCGGAACCTTTGCGAACTAGTCCTCGGACGCAAGGCAGTCGAGAAAGTGGCATTGCTTGCCACGGCTGACGGCGAAGGCCGGACTGCTCTGGCCGACCTGAAAGCCATAGAGAGGCAACTAGACCTTCTCATCAAGAAGCCCGATACGTTAACCATCTTTGTTGCGCTTCCTCATGACCCGGACATCGTGCAGAAATTGGACGCGGTGCGTGCAGAACTCAAGGAGGCGCAAAGCAAGGAAGCTATTCTCAAACGGAGCGTCCCGAAGGAAATTCAACTTCCGAGCATTCCAAGAGAGATTATCACGCAATTCCTCGAAAGAAGCACTGACGTGATTGCTGCCAACGTCGGAGCAATCGTCAAGGCTCACATCAAGGAGCGTCTTGATGCCGATGGTGAGGCGTGGTTGGGTTATGGCGCGAAGCACGTTACGGACGACGAAGTATGCCCATTCTGCGAGCAGAACCTGAAGACCTCACCCCTTATACATTCATTCCGCGCCTATTTTAGCGAAGAGTATAAGAAATACACAGGTGCCGTTCGTCATGATGGTCAAAGCATTCGCTCACAACTAGGCTCGGCGATCTTTCCCCAGATTAGGACCTCCATGGCGAACCAGTTGACGATGGCAGCACAATGGGTGGACGTAGTGCAAATTGATCAAAGCGCCGCGACGACCATTCTTGATGAAGCGGAATCGGCTTGGGCAAATGCGGTAGCGAAGTTGGGTCCGCTTGTCACAAGCAAAGAAGCTAGACCGAGTGAGCGCATAGATGTTCACCAGGCAGACGAGAGTCTAGTCGAGTACGAACGAAGCATCGCGGCTCTCATAAAGGTGAACGCGATTCTGGCGACTGCTGTCAGACAAATCGAGACGCGCAGGGCGACGTTGTCCGCAGCTAGCACGATTGAGATTCAAAACCGACTCAGTCGCCTTGAGAACCAGAAGACGCGATTCGAGCCACTAGCCAAAGACCTTCTTGAGAAACGGAACAAGCTGATCGAGAAGCGTGCTGCGGTGGACGCAACAAAGGTTATCCTGAAGAAAGAAATAGACGACGATGCCGCAAGGGTCGTTGGGAAATATCAAGCAGGCATCAATCACTATCTAGCGCATTTTGGCTGCGACATCCGTATTGAGTCGGTGGAACCCGGCTTCCCTAGTGGCAAGGCTAGCGTCCAATACACGCTCAAGGCCCACGGTCATGCGATTGAACTTGGTATATCGGCGACTGCCCCCTGCTTCGAGACCGTATTGAGCGATGGCGACAAATACACGCTTGCACTCTCCTTCTTCTTTGCGCGCCTCAAGGATCATGCCACCCTGACTGGCAGGACCGTGGTTCTTGATGACCCTGTGAACAGCCTTGGCTTTTCTCGTCGAACTCTGATTGAAGGTGTCATTAGGGATCTGCGACAAAAGGGTGCCCAAGTTGTGGTTCTTACGCACGACGAACGACTTGCGGCGATGATGTGGCGCGACAGACAACTGAACCATATTGTCGCCTTGCAGGTAGCAAGGACTCGCACGGGAAGTCGGTTGAAACCTTGGGATGTGGAGCACGCCACTCAAAGTGAGTACGTAGAACACTATCTTTCCTTGGTCAATTATCTTGAAAATAGTGGTGACCATAGGGCTACTGCAGGATGCATCAGGCCGTATGTCGAACAACGATTGCGCCACATCTATCCTGGTCCGCCCTTTGAAACGCGCGACACACTCGGCCAGATGATCGGAAAGATTCGCGGCAGCGCTCCGGGATCCCGGCTAGATGTGCTAAGGATCAAGTTGCCGGAACTTTTGGCGATCAACGACGCAGCTTTGCCGAGCCACCATGCAACCGATGATGTTCCTGGCATGCCGCCGCTTACTCCTGAAGGTGTGCGGCTATTCGCGCAGAAGGCACTCGATGTGCTTGGATAAGTCATGAAACATAGATAGTGACCTCATGAATAGACGCACGCAGTTAGTTTGCCAACACTTGGAGAACATCTCCCGGCAGGCATTAGAACGGCATCAGGATATTATTGGGCAGTATGCGCGG
>Ga0194063_10002117_pt1 | contig 12528 bp, 13 predicted proteins | sample SepL3720m_MetaG_FD_155459 | JGI IMG/M metagenome (GOLD analysis project Ga0194063, IMG submission 155459) | Anoxic zone freshwater microbial communities from boreal shield lake in IISD Experimental Lakes Area, Ontario, Canada - Sep2016-L373-20m | ecosystem: Environmental > Aquatic > Freshwater... | reverse complement strand
AGGAGATCCTGACGCTCGGGGAGACTCCGAAGCTGACCCCGCGTTCCACGATGGCGGTTCTTTACCTCGATGCCGACAAGGCGCACTGGGTGCATGTGGGGGATTCCAGAATCTACCGTCTGCGCGCAGGAAAAATTCTCGAGCGGACACGCGACCACACGATGGTTCAGATTCTTTTCGAGCAAGGCGAGGTCAAGGAGGCGGAAATGGGCACGCATCCCGACCAAGGACGGCTCCTCCGCGCACTGGGCAGCGATGAGGAAATCCGCCCGACCTACGGCTCGGCCGAACTCACGGAAAATGACGCATTTCTTCTCTGCACGGACGGCTTTTGGGAGCGGACGCCCCAAGGGGAAATCGAGAAGCTGTTCCGCGGTGAGCCGACTCAGTCACGCTTGGATGGAGTCGTCCGCCGTGCGATCAAGAGCAACGGCCCGAAGGGCGACAATGTCACCGCCGTGGCGGTTTTTAGCGGCGTGGCAAGGCCGACCCGCCCGCTTGGGCTGGAGGGCGATGCGCCGTCAGCGCCCAAGAATAATTGGGACGGCACAGAGGCCATCCCTCCATCGCCGGATCGAGCGACATTCCGCTCGATTCCCTGCGTCTTCCGACGACTGCTTCTGGCGGTGATCCTCCTCGCCATTATGCTCCTCCTCTGGTTACTTTGGTCTTCTCCGCACAATCCATTTTCTTCTGATCGCGACCAACCGAGAAGTTCCCTCCATGAATAAAATCCTTTTCCCGCTTCTCGCCGTTCTGCTTGGGATTTCAGCCCACGCGTTTGCGATGGATGTCGAACGCATCAAGCCTTCTGTTGTGCGCCTGCTGGTTCCTGGAAAAACAGACGAGTTAGACTGCACGGGTTCGGGTTTTGTCGTTCAATCAACGGGAGATTTTTCCATTGTCGCCACGAATTGCCATGTCGTCGCTAATCGCGCACAAGACGATGCCATTATTGTTTGCCGGAAAAACGGGGAACACATCGAAGCCTACCGCGCCAACTTTTTGTGGCAGGATCCCCACCTCGACCTTGCATTGGTGAGGGTTCCAGGCATGAAAGCCTCGGCACTCACGCTCTCCAAGGCGAATCCAGCACAGGGTGAGGATGTCTTTGCCATCGGGTTCCCCGGATTCGTGGATGACGAGCAGAGTTATCAGACATTTTGTGAGGCCCTTATAAAAACATTTTCGTCCGGCGCGTCTGTTGTCAACGACCCGACCGGACAAGCCGCACGCATTGTCGAGCCAACACTTTCCAAAGCGGCTGTTCGGCGTATAGTCAAAGGGAAATGGGAGGCGAACGATCCGATTCCCGAATTCGACATCATCGAGCATGATGTGAACATCGGTCGAGGGAACAGCGGCGGCCCTCTGCTGAACGCCTGCGGGCAAGTGATTGGAGTCAACACTTGGGCTCAAATGGATCCCGTGAAAGTGATCAATCAGCCGACGAGTGTCGTTCGAAAATCCTCGCATGTCAGTGCTCTCATTGATGCGCTCAGCCGCCAGGGAATTCTTGCTTCCACAACAAGTGTTCCATGCTGGGGTGGTGGCGATATGCTCTGGATTTTTGCCATCATGGCTACCGTAGCCATCGGGGCTGCACTGTTTTTTGCCATCCGACGTCCGTCGATCATTTCTGAAACCTACACCCAATTTCTTCGCAGGGGACACAGATCCTCGCCGGTGGCTCCCCCGCCAATGCCGCCAGCCTATCGCGCTCCCAAGCACACCGGCAGATGGCTGCTGGAGGGCATCAATCCCGAAGCCGGGCAGTCGGCCACGATCCGTCTGGAAATCCCCCAGCAGATCGGCAGCAAACTCATCCTCGGACGCAAATCCGGTCTTGTGCATTTGCTGGTAAAAAACACCAGCATTTCCGGCCAGCAGGCATCGATCTTGGTGTCCGCATCCGGCCTGAGTGTGGAAGACCGGAATTCCTCCAATGGCACGCGAATCAACGGCAACCGCCTGGCTCCCTTCACCCCGCATCCCTTGACGCCCGGCGACTCGCTGGAAGTCGGCGAAGTCCGGCTCCAAGTGCGGCGGGCATAATCTCGCATGGAAACCCATATCCTCGCTCTCCCCGCCGGCTACCGGATTGAAAGCTACGAGATCCAAGCGGTTCTCGGCAAAGGCGGGTTTGGGATCACGTATGTCGCTCTCGATTTGCAACTCGGCAAACGAGTCGCCATCAAGGAACTCCTTCCCGACACCATCGCAACCCGCGTCGAGGGCTCGACGGTGGTGCCACAAAGCACATCGCTCCAGAACGACTGGGACTGGGCGCGGGAGAGCTTTCAAAAAGAAGCGAAAGTTTTGGCCAGGTTCTCGCATCCCGCGATTGTCGGGGTTCACCGGATCATTGAGGCGAATGGCACCGCCTACATGGTCATGGACTATGTGGAGGGCGAGACTTACGAGGCCCGACTGCGTCGGATCGGGCACGAGCCCGACCAAGCCTCGCTCATGGCGGTGATCGGCCCGCTTCTCGACGGCTTGAGCGAAGTCCATGCAACCGGGCTCCTCCACCGGGACATCAAGCCGGAAAACATCCTCATCAATCGCCGGGGGCAACCGGTCCTCATAGATTTCGGCACCGCCCGCTCGGCCGTCGGCGCGACCATGACGATGACGATGCTGGGCACCCCCGGCTACATGCCGATCGAACAATCCCAGACGAAGGGGAAAAAGGGTCCGTGGACGGACATCTACGCGATTGGCGTGATGATGTGCCGGGCGATCACCGGAGAGAAACCGCCCAGCGCCACCGACCGGATCATGGAGGACGAGTTCCAGTGGCTCAGCTACCGCCAGATCCCCGGCTACTCCGAGCAGTTCCTCCAAGCTGTGGACTGGGCACTGCGCGTGCGGCCGGAAGAACGACCGCAGAGCATTTCCGACTGGATGCCACATTTGCTTTCAGCCGGTTCCGCCACGTCCTCGCCGCCCCACACGCCAGTTGAGGAATCGATTCCAGAAACCTTTGCGCCAGAGGAATCCTCACCTGAAATTTATTCAACACAGGAACCTCCACCCATTGTCGATCCGCTACCACCTCCGCCGAAACGGAAAGGGAAATCCGTTCGGATCGCTATGGTTGTTAGTGTCGCTATCTTTGTATTGATTCTTGCTCTTTCGCCGTTTCTTGTTCCCAAAGTGGAAAAAAATGGGGCGGCACAGAGGCCATCCCTACAGGGAAACGCGACCAGCGCGGTGGAGGGCGCTGCTCCGTCTGCGCCCACTTATGCCCCCGATGCAAAAAAAGCGACGAAGGAATCACCGTATGAAAACAGTCTCGGGATGAAGTTCGTTCCGGTGCCGGGGACGGATGTACTCTTCAGCATCTGGGATACGCGGGTGAGGGATTTTGCGACGTTTGTTGAAGCAACGAACTATGATGCACGACCTCCAAACTTTTCACAGACGAACGACCACCCGGTTGCGAATGTGAATTGGGAAGATGCGAAGGCCTTTTGCAAGTGGCTGACGGCGAAAGAGCGAGGGGAGGGGAATATCAGCAAGGATCAGGAATACCGATTGCCGACGGATGCCGAGTGGAGTGTTGCGGTTGGATTGCCGACGGAGATTGGAAATGCTCCCTGGGAAAAGATGGAGAAGGGGAAAGTGAAGGGAGTCTATCCATGGGGAACGCAATGGCCGCCCCCAATGGGAGCTGGGAATTACGATCCTTCGCTAGGAGTAGATTCGTATGAGAACACCTCGCCGGTGGGAAGCTTTTATGCCAACCGGTTTGGCCTATATGACATGGGGGGAAACGTGTCGCAGTGGTGCGAGGATCTGTATTCAGTTGCTGGTTATGCGCGAGTGTTGCGCGGCGGGTCGTGGGGCAGCGGCAGTCCAACGGTTCTGGTGTCTTCGTGGCGGGGCAACGATTTTACGCGTTATGGCTACTTCGGTTTTCGCTGTGTTCTCGGTGGCGGGTCTTCGCTCTCCGACTCTGAAAAGCAGGCACACTCTGCAAGAATCGAATCGGAGAAAATGGCTCAGGAACAGCAGCGCTTGGGTGAAGAAGCAGAAGCAACCAGAGCAGAAACGGCGAGGGTCGAGGCGGCGAGAGTGGAAGCGGTGAAAAAAGCAGAAGAGAAGGCGCGAATGGCCAGAGAAGCCGTAGAGGCCGCGAAAAAAGCGACGAAAGAAGCGCCGTTCGAGAACAGTCTGGGGATGAAATTCGTTCCGGTGCCGGGGACGAATGTCCTCTTCAGCATCTGGGATACGCGGGTGAAAGATTACGCTGCATTTGTGGCCGCGACGGGCTACAATGCAACGTTAGAATGGAAGGCCACCAGATTTGAGCAAACACCCAATAACCCCGTGGTGAATGTGACGTGGGAAGATGCGAGAGCATTCTGCTTTTGGCTGACGGCAAAAGAGCGTGGCGAGGGTAAGATCGCGGCTTCCCAGGAATACCAGTTGCCGACAGACGCGGAATGGAGTGTTGCTGTGGGTTTGCCGCCAGAGAGCGGAAGGACTCCCGAGGACAAGGATTCAAAAGTGCAGGGAGTCTATCCCTGGGGAACGCAATGGCCCCCGCCGAATGGAGTAGGAAATTACAATCCATCGCTGGGAGTGGATTCGTATGAGCACACCTCGCCAGTAGGGAGTTTCCCCGCGAATCAATTTGGACTTTATGACATGGGCGGGAACGTGTATCAGTGGTGCGATGACTGGTATTCAGCAACTCACCAATTTCGCGTGGCTCGGGGTGGCGCGTGGGTTCACGGAAACCCCAAGCGTCTGTTGTCCTCGTATCGCGGCTTCGACTATCCCACCCCTTTTGGGCACTGTCTCGGTTTTCGCTGTGTTCTCGCGTCTTCGCGTTAGGCAGGCGGGTTTGGGGAGCTTGCCATCTTGGGTTTTGAATCTCGATCTCAAACCGGCAAATGTAACAGCACGGTGAGCATGAGCATAGAAACCACAAAGTTGTCAAAACGTCTGTTGGAAAGTCTTGCCACGAGTCTGCAACTTCAACAAAAATAAATCTTTCCGCGTTTACTTTGCGGGATACCATGAATAATGAAATCTGCGATACTATACTTCGAAACACCAATCAACACACAACACCCATGCGTAAACTACTCAGTAAGGATGACGCGGTTGCAATTTCTGCAATCACCGCCGCAAGTGCTGCTGGCGGAACAGCGTCCGTTGTAGTGGCAACCGGCACCGCTGTGACGAGCGCAACTGTGCCAGCCGCCGGACTCGCAGGATGGTTCGGATTTACAACCGTTCTGACCTCCACCACTATTACAACGATCGTGCTTCCGGTTGCGGGCGTGATTGCAGTGGGTGGCTTTTTAACTTACGGCGGAATCAAGGCATGGCGCGCAATGCGGAACCGTCCTCTAAAATGAACACTCGACAAAAAAATCAGGTGCAACATCAAACTCCAAACTGGAACCCGGAATCGCACGCGATATTCCGTAACGGCCCGGATGATCGCCTTAACGCTTGCGTCGGGTCCAATGGCGGCCCCTATGATTTCCTCCACTACGGTTGCGGGTATCTCACGGCAGCCGAGGCACTCTGCGAGCATGTGGAGCAGGAAAAATCATACATAGACAGTAAGATCTATCCTGCAATATTTTTGATCCGACATGGAATGGAACTGTATTTGAAGGGGCTTTTGGAGTGTATTCCACCATTGTTTGGCGACGAACCGCATCGACCTCAGGGCCACTTCGTTGGCGAACTGTGGAGAGAACTCAAACCGTTCTTAGAGAGACGACGAGTTCAGTTCAACGAAGGTCATGATCTCGTTGATTTTATGGATCAGGCAGTCGCCAGTATTGAGAGCATCGATCAGAACGCACAGGTTTTTCGCTATCCGAATCCTCAAGGGAAAGGAACAAATTTACTTGGACGATATACGCACATTAATTTCGGCAGGGTAAAAGAATTCGTTAATAAAGTCTTTCTCACATTCGAGACTTGGTTGTATACCTGCGATCAAATACTTGAGGAAAGCCGTAAAGCTGAATAATGCGTGAGGCATCTCTGACTGTTCTGAAAATATGAGCCCGCTCCAAGATTGCTTCCAACAGGTCTATCGAATGGCTCTTGCAGCGTGGCAAAGCCATACGTTTTGGCTCTACACGCGACATGATGAACCCCTGAACGAAGACGTTCAAAAAGAATATTGGAATTTCTTTTACGCAACGCACGAAGCTCATTTGACAATGATGATTATATCTCTCGATTGTCTTTATGAGAAAAAGAAGCCAAAACTTTATAACTTTGAGACCCTTCTGGAACTCTTGTGTGAGCAAATAGACCCTGAAACATATGCGGGGCTAAAGCTCAGATTAAAGAAACTTCAAACGAAAGCAAAAGGAATACAGATTATTCGCAACAATAGTTTTGGACACATCACAGGCTGGGATATGCGTGTTCCCGCTGGAGAGAAACACGGCCCGACTCGACTTGATCTGCTTACACTGTGTTGCAATGCTATCCGACTAGCCAGAGATGTTGGCGTGATATTGCAGGACAAACATACAGTCACTCCTATCGAGGACATCCAAGCGAAGGATATTGAGGACATTCAGCGCATTTTCAAAAAACTAAAAACAGACCAAAAGATACCTTTATGACATTCGGAAGCGACACAGACTGGCAAGGATGCGAGTTACCTTGGTCTTTGTATTCCGGCGGCAAGGGTTTCGCGGCAATCAGAAGATCACGTCTGATGTCACTGGTGGACGATCATTGCCACCATGTTGATTTCGACAAAAACCGAGGATTCAAAGGCGAGTTCCAGAGCGGAGAGATTTTTTCGAAAGGCCTCGCACAATTGGTCGTTGGAGATGTTGCCGGCCGGTTTCGCGATAGACGCTGCTGCGGTGGCTAACGACAGCAACGAGCACGCAAAGATCCCGATCCTGGATCTGGCAAATCAACCGGTAGTCTCCCACGCGATAGCGCCATAATCCGGCCATGCTTCCTTTCAGCGGTTTGCCGAATGCTCGCGATCCATTCTGAATCTGCGGAAATCTTGCCAATCTGCGGATGAACCTTTCCGGAGGAATTGCCCGGCTGGAAGCCTGGCAAGGACACGCAGGATGCGTGCGCTCCTTGGGGATCTTCCTGCTGCGGATTGGTGTTCCTCAAATTGCCTTGCATCATTTAACGGATCGCATAAATTCCCATGCCATGAGCATCGCCGAGTTGCGCCAACTTCCTCGCCGGGAAAAACTTCAAATTGTGGAGTCGCTTTGGTCCGATCTTGCAGCCGAGGAATCGCTCGTTCAAAGCCCTTCGTGGCACGGCGAAGAACTCCGGAAGACCGAAGAGGATCTCAAACTTGGGAATGTCCGGCCGGTGAACTGGGAAGCAGCCAAAAGAAAGCTCAGAAAACAATTTGAATGAAACTGCGGGTTCTGACTTCCGCCATCGAGGATCTTTCTCAGGGGCGGATGTTTTATGACCTCCAAGGTGATGGTCTCGGAGATTATTTTTTTGACAGTCTCTTTTCCGAGGTGGATTCCCTCTTGGTTTTTGCCGGAATCCATTCCCTCCACTTGGGATATTACCGGCTGCTCGCAACACGCTTTCCCTATGCCATCTACTACAAGGTGAGACGTGAGAAAATCGTGGTCTATCGCATTTTGGATTGCCGTCGGGAGCCGAAGTGGATCAAGCAGCAGTTGGCAGTTTCAAATCCGAAATCCATCCGGTAGAGCGAGATTTCTGAATCTGCGGATGAACCTTTCCGGAAGAATTGCCCGGCTGGAAGCCTGGCAAGGACACGCAGGATGCGTGCGCTCCCGTCGGATCTCGATGCGCTTTCCTGATGTCTTTCCTGATTGCTCCTTCTCGCGCGAGCCTGTATAAACGCAGCTTATGACAAGGCGATTGATTCCCGGCATTCTCTGTCACGCGGCTGTTGCGCTCGGTGTTTCCCTCCTGTTTTTCTCCACCGCTGCGGTGGCGGGGACGGTGGGATTTGATCCGGGCGCGACAAAAATAACGGAGGCCAAGTCGCCCGAGCCGACGCTGAGGTTCAAATACCGGCTTGTCCCGAATGCGGCTGTCACGGCGACCGAGGTGGCCTGCGATGGGAAGGTGATCGAGAGCCGGGCGACCCCGTATGCGGACAATCCGCTGAACCTCTCGGCCATGCTGATCCTCGTGGATACGAGCGTCGGGAAGCTGCCGCGAACGGCGACGATCGAACTCAACAAGCAGGTGATCGCAGATCTTCTGAATCGCTCGCGTCCGAACAACCTGATCGGACTCTCGACGTTCGCGAACGACCTGGTGGAACTGACTCCCGTTGGCGCACCGGTTGCCGACACCCGCGCTGCCATTGCCAAGCTCAAGGCCGATGGGATGGGTACGCGGCTCTACCGGCGGGCGATGGATGCCATTGAAAAGCTTTCCGCCGTGAAGGCCGACCGGAAGGCGCTTCTCATTTTCTCCGACGGCAAGGATGAGGATACTGGCTACACGCTCGCGAACCTCCAGGATGCCGCGAAGAAGGCGAATGTGATCGTGCTGGCGGTCGGGTGTCCGGAATCCGCCCAGGATGTGCCGGCGCTCGGAAATCTGGAACGTCTGGGAGCGGAATCGCTCGGCTACTACGCGCAGTTGCCGATTGCTGGCCGTCCGCAGAATCCGCCGGGCCTTGCGGAGGAACTGCTCGGATCGCTTGTCGGCGGCGGCGAGGTCGTTGCCTCGCTCAAAGAGGTGAGCCCGACAGGAAAAATTGCTGTGTCGCTGACCACGCAGGACGGCCAGAAATTGGAGCAGTGCCTCCAACTCGTCCCGACACCATCGGCGACTCCCTCGCCAACCGCGTCGCCAACACCGTCCGCGACACCGACCGCGACTGCAACCCCGACCGCGTCGCCGACTCCGACGCCGACAAAAGTCGAGGCAGCGAAGGCATGGGCAAAGCAGAACAAAGGATCGGTCATTGCCGGGGCGGTTGCTCTGCTCGCGATTCTCGGAATCATCGTAACTCTGGGCACACGGAAGAAAAAGACGCCGCCTGCGGCCGCTGGAGCAGCCCGAAACGCCGCATTCGCCTGCCTCATCATGCAGGATGCCGAAGGCTCCCGCATGCCGATCACCAAGACGGCCAGCCGGATCGGACGCCGTGGCGACAACGATATCGTCTTCTCGAATGACAGCGTTTCCGGCCACCATGCGGAGATCCACATGGCACGCGACGGATCCTTCGCCATCACCGACCTCGGAAGTGGAAATGGGGTCGTAATCAATGGCAAGAAAATCACGCAGAGCGGGCTTCGTGAGGGTGACCTCATCGAACTCGGCGAGGTGCGATTCCGGTTCACCCTCTCCCGGTAAGCCGCCATGTACGGGCAAATCGAGGTGCTGGTGGTTGGACGGTCAAACAACCGTTCCCAGTCAGACATTGAGCTTCCCGCCTCGGAAGATACCGTGGGTCGCCATCATGCGGAGATCACAGTCGGAGCCAACAGCGAATGCTACATTGTGGATATGGGGAGCGCGAATGGAACATTCGTAGCCGACAGCGGGAAGTGGAAAAAAATCCAGCAATGTGCGCTCGATCTCAATACGCCGATCCGCCTCGGCACCTACGAGACGACGATTTCCAGCCTCCTGCGTTCCCGTCGCAAGGCGACAAAGTAAACTCAACAAAAAATAAATATGGAAAACGACGACAAGACCCGCATCATCGGCCGCCCGGAAGGTGGCTCGCCCGGTTCATCCGAGGACAAGACCCGCATCATCAACAGCCCGCCGCCGATTCCCGGGCAGAGCGGGGGTGAAACCACCCGTATGTCTGGAACTCGCCACGACGAGGATAAGACCGTTATCTTGGGGCCAAGCACCCGTCGGCGCGCCGCCGCCTCGGGCGCGGATGGCTCGGCGGCCGAGCCCAAGGATCACATGCACGATCCGGTGGTCGGCTGGATGGCCATCGTCTCCGGCCCCGGCGCGGGGGATTATGTCCGCCTCGGCTACGGGATGAACAGCATCGGCCGCGCGGATGATCAGCGGTGCAAGCTGAACTTCGGAGATGAGAAGATTTCGCGGCAAAACCATGCCTCGATCACCTACGACCCGCGCGGCCGAAAATTTTACCTCCAACACGGCGGCGGGCAAAACCTTACCTACGTCGGCGAAATCCCGGTCCTGCAACCGACCGAACTCAAAGGCGGCGAGTTCCTCATCATCGGGAATACCGTCCTCCGCTTCGTCCCGCTCTGCGGCGCAGACTTCGACTATCAGGAAGCCCCGCCCCAGCCGCAGGAATAAATGTGGTGCGGGCGTCTCGCCTGCGAAATGCACCGTCCATATGAGCGCCATCATCCTTTTTGAGGAAAAACAGGTCCGCCGCGCGTGGAACAGCGACGAGCAGAAATGGTATTTTGCCGTCGTTGATGTCCTTGCCATCCTGACGCAAAGTGTTGATCCCGGGGCCTACTGGCGGAAGCTGAAGGAGCGATTGAAAAAGGAAGGGAATCAAACCGTGACGAATTGTCACGGTTTGAAAATGACTGCAGCCGACGGCAGGCAGCGCGTGACCGATGTTGCCGATACCGAGCAACTCCTTCGCCTCATCCAATCCGTTCCGTCACCGAAGGCAGAGCCGTTCAAGCTCTGGCTTGCACGGGTCGGCTACGAGCGCCTCGAAGAGATCGAAAACCCCGAGCTTGCTGCCCGCCGGATGCGGCAAATCTACGAGCAGAAGGGCTATTCGGAAGAATGGATCGAGAAACGCCTGCGCGGCATCGCCGTCCGTGATGAACTCACCGATGAATGGAAAAAACGCGGAGTCAAGGAGCAGAAAGAGTTCGCGATCCTCACCGCCGAAATCAGCAAGGCCACGTTCGGCATGACGCCCTCCGAATACAAGGACTTCAAATCTCTTTCCAATCCGAAGGAAAACCTCCGGGATCACATGACGGATCTGGAACTGATTTTCACCATGCTCGGGGAAGCCTCGACCACAGAGATTGCGAAGAAGAAAGATGCCAGTGGATTTCCAGCCAATAAAAAGGCCGCCCGCGCCGGTGGCACTGTTGCTGGCAACGCCCGGCGCGAACTCGAAGCCGCCAGTGGAAAAAAAGTCCCCACAAAAGAAAATTTCAAGCAACTCCCCGGGGTCAAAATAAAGGCGCTGAAAAATCCGCGGAAATCCGCGTGAATCTGCGGCAAAACTCCTAAAATATCTTGTCCCTTCTCCCCACAAAAACCGGGCCTCCGCAGCCTCTGCAGCTCGACCGCGACTTTGCCGGACGCCAGATCCTCGGCTCCCGCGACGAACAGCAGGACTCCTACGCGTTCAGCATCGTCGAGGGCGATGATGCCGGCGCGGAAAAACTCCTCGTCATCATAGCCGATGGGATGGGAGGGCACGTCGGTGGCCGTGAGGCCAGCCTCGCGGCAGTGCGCGGTTTCGTGGACGCCTTCTTCGAAGCACTCGACGCACCAGCAGAAACGAAAAACGCTGGAGGGACGGCCTCCGTGCCGTCCCAAATTTCGGATCAAGAGTCGGCGCTGACGGAGAATCGCCCTCCAACCACCGCAGCGTCCGCCCCTTCCTGCCCCGAGGGGGCATCATCCTCCAGCCCAGCGCAAGCGTCCGCTCCACCCTGGGTCTTGAAAGAAAAAGCGGCTTGCCCTGCAGGGGCAACATCACCTCTCAAAGCGGCCCTCCTTGCAGCTAATCATGCGGTGGACAAAATGATCGCCGCCGACCCGGATACACTTGGCGAGGCGGGCACAACTCTCGTGGCCGCCGTCATCGAGCGCAGCTCCGTCCGCTGGATCAGCGTGGGCGATTCACTGCTTCTTTTGTGGCGAAAAGGCAAGCTGACCCGCATGAACGCCGACCACTCGATGCGGGCGGTCTTCGCGGAGAAAGTCGCCGCCGGGCAGATGCGTGCCGCCGATGTCAATACCCACCCCGAACGCAACGCGCTCCTCGCCGCACTCAACGGCCTCGAAATCGTCCGCATTGATGAGCCGCCGGAACCCACCCCACTCCTCCCCGACGACATTCTCATCGCCGCCAGCGACGGACTCCTCACACTCACCACCGCAGAAATTTCCAAAGAAATCAAAAAGCTCCGCAAGGCACCGGCCATCGAGGTCGTTCGCGCACTGCTGGCCAAGGTGGAAAAAAAGGCCGCTCCAAAACAGGACAACGCCACGATCGCCATCATCCGCATATAGAGCACCTCGCATGGAAACCCATATCCTCGCTCTCCCCGCCGGCTACCGGATTGAAAGCTACGAGATCCAAGCGGTTCTCGGGAAGGGCGGGTTCGGGATCACGTATGTCGCGCTCGATCTTCAACTCGGCAAACGAGTCGCGATCAAGGAACTCCTTCCCGACACCATCGCTACCCGCGTCGAGGGCTCGACGGTCGTGCCGCAAAGCTCATCGCTCCAGAACGACTGGGACTGGGCGCGGGAGAGCTTTCAAAAAGAAGCGAAAGTTTTGGCCAGGTTCTCGCATCCCGCGATTGTCGGGGTTCACCGGATCATTGAGGCGAATGGCACCGCCTA
>Ga0194063_10002116_pt1 | contig 12529 bp, 11 predicted proteins | sample SepL3720m_MetaG_FD_155459 | JGI IMG/M metagenome (GOLD analysis project Ga0194063, IMG submission 155459) | Anoxic zone freshwater microbial communities from boreal shield lake in IISD Experimental Lakes Area, Ontario, Canada - Sep2016-L373-20m | ecosystem: Environmental > Aquatic > Freshwater... | reverse complement strand
TACTGGTTACGGGAAGATTGGTTGCATTGGTGAGGTTAAATGCAGGAGTGGCATCACTTGCTCCTAAGGCAAGCGATACACCTCCATAACTGACGGTGCTATTGGCGAGTTGTCCATTGGTGATACCGGCTGTTGCGTTAAGGTCTGCGGTGGTGATCGTGCCATCAGTGATTTCTGATGCGGTCACTGCCCCCAAAACTGCAAGTGGCCCTAAACCAAGATTAGATCGAGCTCCTGACGCGGTTATCGCTCCAGTTCCCCCGTTTTCTATGGCAAGTGTTCCTGTTAGAGTGAGGGTTCCTGAAGCAGTTACTGGCCCACCGGTGAAGGCGAGTCCAGTAGTCCCCCCTGAGGCGTCCACAGAGGTGACAGATCCCGTTCCTATCGCAGCGATCCAGGCAGGATTTGAGCCATCCGTTGTGAGGACTTCTCCACTATGCCCTATTTGAGAAGGGAGTAAGTTATTCAGCGCACCCGCTTGGTCAGTCGCACCGGTTCCTCCGCGATCGACGGTGAGAGTGCCTGATGTGCCGGTGAGTATCGGAAGGTTCGTAGCGTCGGTAAGATCAAATGCAGGAGATAAATCTGCCCCCCCAAGTGAGACGGTCACTCCTCCAAAGTTCACGCTACTATTGGCGAGTTGAGTATTCGCGATGGCAGCTGACGCAGAAAGATTGCTGGCCGATAGTCCAGATATGGAAGTTGTGGTTACTCCAACTATTCTGCCTTGTGCATCTGTTGTGAATACTGGCACGTGTGTTGCTGACCCATATGTGCCAGCAGTCCCCACATTCGCCAGTTCCACAACTTTTTGGGGCTTCTCCACAGCCAGATTCTGTATCTCGGCCAGAGATTTTTCCAATGCGCCCAATCTCGCGTCTACGCTGAGACTGTTTGCAGATGGAGGAACTGTTGCGAGCGGTTCCGAACTGGGATCCGATACAGCACTCGTCTTTTGCAGATCAACAATCGGATTCGATCCTACCGCACTGCCGAGCCCATTTGCATCCAATTCCTGGGCATCTTGTGGCTGCGATATGGGCAACGATCCATCTATTGCATAGAGCTGGCTGAGCAGATTATCCTGCGATGGATCTGGCGCCTCAGCAACGAAAAACGCACTACTCACTCGCGTGCATATAATCAAAAACATGATGAAGAAAACACCAACTCGTCGTGTCATGAAGGCGAGTGTTTTCTTTGAAATGCGAATGATTATATGTTTGTGCATGGGTTACTATTGGTAGTTTATGATCGAACGATAGATATGTGAATCTTCTCTCAAATTTTCCCAGAAAAGGATATCCGTTTTGGATATTTTCATTCCTGAGCTTGATCCTTGTGATTTTGTACTCTGCTTGACAAGTTGCACTTTGCCACTTGTTGCATGGACATTGTTAAGTGAGTCTCTATTGAGTATGAGTTCGGATCCACCTTTAGCCAGCATGGCTCCTTGCTCATGTTTGAGATAGTACACTCGGTTGAGTAAAACACTTTTTTCATCTGTATTAATCATTTTTCCAAAAAAAACTTCTCCATTTTTTAGAAAAACTACTTGGAATCTTCGACTGTCTATATACATCGATCGAAGTATTCCATAGCTCAATGCGCACAAGAAAAAAACCGCACCAACAATCCGAACAACATTCATGATGCTAAAAAAGACTGTGTTTTGCTCACGTGGAACGACTACAAGCTGGTGCATTGGGTGTCGACTATGATTCTTGATCATTAGAAAAAATGAAATAAAAAACCCCTATGATATACAAGGATGTGTAAAGCGCTATATATATACAGATGAAATACAGTGCTATAACATACAGTAACATAATTTGAACAGTAAAGTCAACCGTGGCTACAGATATTATTCAAATAGACTGACCTACCGCAATATTTGCTATAGACCATGCTCATTCATCAAGTAAAATACATCTATGTCGTCCAAACTTTCTCTCGGAATCGTTGGTCTCCCAAACGTTGGCAAGTCAACCCTTTTCAACGCGTTACTAAAAAAACAAATTGCACTCGCAGCAAACTATCCCTTTGCTACTATTGAGCCTAATATAGGCGTTGTTGACGTCCCAGATGAACGATTGGCTGAGCTAGCGAAGGTAGTCGGCACCCAAAAAATAGTTCCCGCCATCATCGAGTTTTATGATATTGCAGGACTGGTTAAGGGCGCCTCTCAGGGCGAGGGATTAGGCAATCAGTTTTTGAGCCATATCAGAGAGGCCTCCGCCATCGTCTATGTATGTAGACTATTTGAGGACAAAGAAATCATCCATGTGTACGATTCTGTTGATGCAATACGTGACTTATCTATTGTCAAAAGCGAGTTGATATTTGCTGATATTCAGACACTCGAAAAACAAAATGAGCGAAAGCCTCCAGTACTCCCCCCGAGTATAAACATCAAAGTCACTCCAGAGCTTTGGAAAGAGACAATCACTCTGTGCAAGACTCATCTCAATGCAGGCAATCCGCTAAATACCCTCACATTGAATGATGAGGAAAATGTCATCGTAAAAATGCTTAATCTCATCACGTTAAAACGAGAGATTTATGTTTTCAACTTATCTGAGCCTCAGCTGAAGGAATACCAGGCAAATAAGGATTTGTTTATCACCAAATACAAATTAGAGGAGCTGTCAGACAAATCAATCATGCTCAATGCAAAGCTTGAGTCTGATCTGGCCTCTTTTGCACCTGATGAGGCTGCCATGCTCCTTGATGAATACCATCTGAAAGAGCCAGGCCTTAATATTCTGATCAAAAAAGCATACCAAACACTCGGACTCATGTCGTACCTGACTGCTGGAGAGATAGAAGTCCGCGCATGGACTATTCCCATAGGCGCTACAGCTGTCGAAGCAGCAGGTGTGATCCACACTGATTTCATCAAAGGATTTGTGAAAGCAGAGATATTCCCCTACCGCGACTTCATTGCTTTAGGTGGATGGGCAAAGGGGCGTGAGCAAGGGAAAGTCATCATGGCGGGTCGAGACTATATCATGCAGGATGGAGACGTTGCAGACTTCAAGATAGCGAATACGTAAAGGAACTTCAGCAATGAGCAAGGAACTCATCACGAGCACTCGACAATATATTGAGATCATACATCCTGTCTCCTGCCAACATACTCTGTCCTGAGAGTTTCAATACCAACTCATCTGATATTGATAGAGAGCATTCCAACGGGATAAGTATACTCCCACGTAGTATTTTCTGAGTAGCGTGGGAATCATGATGGTAGAGCTGACACCAGTCATAGTCTTTCTTGGACAACAAGTATCTCTTGTTTTGATTTGTGTATAAAAAGATCTCAAAATCTTCAGGGCATGCAGTCTCAATCACAATATCATTTTGCTGCCCTGTACCAATACTGATGAGATTGTTGTTCTTGTATTGCTTAAAAGTCTCAAGGGTCTGTAGCTTATTTGCTTTACGTTGATACAAGTGCATATATTGCCGATGGAGATCTTTTTGTATCAGTTCCTCTGTGCTAAATGAGCTCATTTGCGGGAGATCTGACTTTTGTTGAAAAGAAAGAATAAACATCACGCGCTGAATATTATCGAAAATTTTCTCGTACAAATTCGGATTGCTCTCCGATAAACTGCTCAATAATCTCGTAATATCATCCTGATGTTTCAAATCAAAGGAATACAGTTTTTCATCATGAAAAAAAACGAGATATTTGATGTCATTTACTGATATTATTGCCGTCGCGTGGGGCTTTGTATAGATGCTTTGTCCATCAAGAAGTATTTTTTGATTTTTTGTCTTTATTTCGATGCCAAAACGCTTCGAATAATGTATTTCTGCGGAAATAAGAGGCAAATAGAGACTATATTTTGAGGCTCTATGAAAGGTTTTCTTATTTTCGTGATGATATTTGGGGCTCTGCAACATAGATATGCATCCATGCTAGACTATTTTTATTGAAAATGCAAGACCATTATGAAAAGAAGCGAAGTTACGGTCGTAGACAATAGTAGACGATCCCCCACCAGCGCAAAGCGCTCATAAAGTGAAACACAAAGCCCTGCCACCCATCCATGCATCCTTTGTGTCTGATGTATGTATTCAAAAAAGTATATCCAGGATAGACCAGAATATACTTCATTAGGAGCAAAATATGCGAAATATATTTTTGCAACGAAGAAGTGTTCATTTCGTCACTCTTTTTTTTCAGTATCACTGCTTCAGCTTTGCAATATCTATGCCATCTGTTGATGTAGCGCGCCCAATTTGGGTCTGAATAATGATTCATGGGGTGTTTGAGCTGGCCAAGCCATTTTCCTTCTATAAGATGGGATCTGGCCTCAGCAGTTGGCTCGACATTTTCGTGAAGACTTTTGCACGGAAAATACATAGTGCCTCGTCGGTAAAGACGTATGGTATAGTCCGGATAGACACCACCTTTCATCAAAAACCTGCCGAGAAATAGATTTTTACGAGGGATTTGATATGCGATTACATCCTCATTCTGAGCGGATATGGTGGACAATATCTCGTCCCGCAGTTCAGCAGTGATTTCCTCATCCGCATCGAGCTGTAGTACCCAGTCGCCCTGTGCACTTTCGATGGCCTTTTGTTTCATCCGATGAAACATTGGATCGTTTTTGACCGAGATGATGCTGATCTTTGGCCCTCGAGATCTGAGTGCCTCCAGGGTGCCATCAGTCGATCCTCCGTCCACTATCACTATCTCATCGACCCAATCGATGGTCGAATCGATAACAAGAGGGATATGACCGACTTCGTTATAAAGTGAGATGCAAAGAGAGAGCCTCATGGTATACTGTATAGAGCATTAACACGTTCTATTCTACGCTATAAAAACCACTCCGTCAAAGACTCTGAAACTCGTCATCGTCCCTCACATCGCCCTCCGTACGGTGAGCGATCCAGTGACTACATTCGATGAGACACTCGATAACATAATCGGTCAGATGAAAACCGTCCTCGCTCAGGCTTCAGATCCCATTGGTGTGGGATTGGCCGCGAATCAGGTCAACGTGCTCAAGCGACTATTTGTTACACGACTTGAGCCAGGAGCCAAGACCAATGTATATATCAACCCCCAGATCATCAAAAGACAAAATAAACAGGCTAAAAATGATCATGACGAAGATGATGAGCCACTCGAGGGATGTCTCTCAGTACCCCGTATTTGGGCACCAATTGACCGAGATTGGATGATTCGCCTCTCATGGCAGGATCGAGGACAAAAAACACATGAGCGCGATTTTGATGGATTTGAGGCCGCTGTGATACAGCATGAGATCGATCATCTTGACGGCATCCTTTTCACCCAGCGTGCTATGGAACAAGGGAAGCCAATCTACGAGGAACGCGGTGGAAAACTACACGAAGTGATACAACCGTGAATGAGCCTATGTTAGGTAGAAAGTCTGAAGAAAGAGCTATTAGACCTGATACTTGGCAACAAGGACTTTTGGTTTGCGTCCATCAGCAATATCTTTTTTGACCCGTTTGAGAGCTCGAGCACTGATCTTGACCTTGGTTTTGATACCATCGAGCAATATAGTGACCGGTTGGAGGTTGGATTTGAAGATATGAGCTGTTTTTGGAGCTCGTTTCTTCCATCGTCCACCTGCAACACCGCGATGATGCGTATGTGAGCGTCCGTAGAGATTGCCTTTGCCAGTGATAAAACAGCGTGCCATAGAGTTATTAAAACTTTACCAACCAAGGGTATATGGTATCATGGAGACGCTCTTTTTTCAAATGTAACAATCAAAGCATATGCTCGATATCATCACCAAAAATCCACTCCTGGGCTTGATCTATATACTTGTGCTCGTTTTCTGCATCACTATCCATGAGTTCGCTCATGCGATAGCAGCTGACAAGCTCGGCGACCCAACACCTCGATTACAAGGTCGCATCACCCTCAACCCGCTCGCCCATCTCGACCCTCTGGGCAGCATTCTCATGGTGTTCACTGGGTTTGGATGGGGACGCGCAGTGGTATTTGACCCGTATAATTTGGAAAACCCACGTCAAGATGGTATGAAAATCGCCCTCGCTGGACCGGCGATCAATATCGCAGTGGCACTCGTCTGCTCTGCTCTCCTCAAGCTTACCCCGCTCGGCGGGGTCGCAGTCCTCGGGAGCATCATCGCGATGGTCATACAAGTCAACCTGAGTCTCGCCCTTTTCAACCTCATCCCAGTTGAGCCACTCGACGGCTTCAAAATAGTTAATGGCTTATTGAGCAAAGAACAGTCATGGAAGTGGGAAACGCTACGTCCGTATGGTTTCTATATTCTTATCGCCTTATCCGTGCCGTTATTTGGACCCGCTCCAATCGGTCTCATTTTGACCCCACTTCTCCGGTTCTTACTTGGAGTTTTATTGTAAGGATTCATCTACCTGCACATCCAGCTCGGAGATAGTCTGATGTGCTACACCCGTTGTCGAGAAGTGATCTGATGGTTGCACAATCAGTGGATGGACAGGTGCTCGATTTGATGGTTGGTGAAATAACGAGATTGTCAATAGGAGCTATCGTGGATGTGGGGATCGTGGTATCAGGGATCGTTGGTCTTGGAAGTGCGGTTGCTGATGTCTGCTTTGTCACAAATGTCCATGGATTGCCTGCATCATCAAATGTCTTATCGCCTACTTTGATATGGAAATAGTACGTCGTTGATGGACGAAGGAGTGACAGATCTACTCCGTGATTTTTTGATGAGAGTGTTTCTGGAGCGATGAGAGTCAAAGATGTTGGGTTGGTCCCGTACTCGACATATCCCTGATTTTCGATCGACGTGGTCCAGTCGAGGCGTACGGATTCTTCGGTGACTTTACTAATGATGAGCTCTTGAGGGGCATCGTTGCTCGCCTCTACGAATACACCCGAAAAATATGCTGCAGATCCTGCGACGAGCAACAAGAAAGAAAGCGTCAATCCAACGCCCACGCCAAGCCACTTGTTGTATTTCTGAGTGCGGAAACTTTCGAGAGTAGCTACTTTAGTATTGTCCATGTGCGGTACACCAATATTTTACCCCACTAACCTGCGAAGTATAGTACCAAAACTAATGAATAGTCCTCCGGAGATCAGTGCATAAATAGTATTGTCAAATGCTCCAGACTGAGGGAGTTGTGTGGCGGTATTTTGGGTAGTCGTAGTTTGGGTGGTAGTCGTAGATGTAGATGGGCGAACCGTTGCTGGTGTGCTTGTTGGGGTCGTCGTGAGAGATGGGTTGGATGTGCCATCACCGATACTGACTGCGAGGACTTGGGCAGCTGTAGATGAACAGTCGATGACATTTTTGGGGTCATCAGCAGTCATATTGAGCTTCGAGGTATTTGTCTGGACATCCGTACAGAGATAGGTGATTTGACTGGTTCCCGCCTTGATCGCTTTGAAGTTGACCGTGGCGATGGTACCAGTTCCCTTTTTTCCCGTCGTACCCTCAGGAAGGGCGCCGATGAAAAGAGTGCCCGGAGTACTGATGCTGTTGGTGATGATCGGGAAAAAGTCACCGGGCTCTACAGATACAACTTGCAATGTATTGAAGTCGTATTTGAGCTTCACATCAGCACTATTGATAGCATCATCAGCATTCACATTCACCTTGATTGCGATGGGTTGGCCAATGTTGCTGTTCACAGATGTTTTATCGAAAGAGAGCGAGTTTACCGCGTAGGCAGATGCAGGAACAGCCATTGCAAATGCAAGCAAAAGAAAGGCTCCTATCAGGACGCGGGTGTACCGAAGATACATATGTATTATCGAGTCTATCATGTATTACATCACCATGTCAATCACAACACTCATTATTGTGCTGTCGCACTCACTTTTTCGAGACCATTTGTAGTGGTGATGTCATCGAAAATCATCTTGCTCGTTTCTTTTCCGACTGATTCGACGATCTCTGGAGTCAGCGCACCATCTGACAGGGGTTTGATTACCAGCTGAATGACCATATCGCTTGGAGCGAGCGCTAACTCGCGAGTGATATTGATTTTTTTGACTGCAGTGAGGGTCAAATGGGTTGGCTTCTTGAACTTGATCAGATCAAAGGTGGTCGATTTTGCGGATACGACCTCGTAGTCTACCCCAGTCATTTTCACGAGTGCATCGAAGCCCTGGACTGATCGTCCTCCCGAGTCTCCATAAACAGAGAGGGCGACCTCACGACCTGCATAGACGTGAAGCAGATCACTATCAGACTTGACTGCAAAAAAAGCCTTCGAGGCACTAACTGGTGCCACAGATGGTACAGATACCACTCGCTCAGTACTTGCCGAAGTCGATGGCGAAGTAAAAAAACCATTCGTCTGGGCACGTCGTACGAGAAACAATCCAAGACCACACAATCCCACCATGATGGCGACTATGATGACACGGTATATATTGCGATGGGGATGGAGTACGGGTATTTCGTCCATAGGATAACTATATATCAATCTTCATCAAGATTATTCACAACATTGGAAATAGTCATGAGATAGTCTTGGGTGTCGATTTGTCCATCCATGTTGAGATCTCCGATTCGCAATAGCTCAGGGTCTTGAGTGCCGAGATTTTTCCGAATATATGTCAAATCGGTTGAGTCAATGACCCCATCTTGTCGTGTGATGAAAAGATCTCCAGCAGGTAGATACACCTTGGTGAAGTCATATGGACCGTTGAGTCCATTTCGGAAATCGAATATACCCATGTTGTCTTTTGAGCAGACATATGCATTGTCAGGCTTCGACTTTGACTTATTTGGCTCCGGTTCACAGATACGCTTCGCCAAATGCTTCGATCCTTTGACGACAAGTTTATAGCCTTTGCCCGGTTTGATGTATCGGGGATCAAAGGTGACGATACCTTCAAACACTCCATCCCCTATCGAAATGAATTCATTCGATACTGGGTCGATCAGATTGTTGTTCGTTGGGAGGCCTCCCGCTGAGACAGCTACCTTGAGCTTCGTGTAGGGCAATCGTCCTTTGATGACTCCCTGAGGGCGGATTTTCATACGCACAGATACTTTGTTTGGGTCGATATACACTCCATCCAAACTACTGACAGGACCATTTTCGTTCGACTGTATGTTCACCTCTGGTTCACAGTAGGTGTTGTCCGTGCGCCAGATTTGGATCCGATCTGTACCCTCTGCCGCGGGAGCGGTATAGGTGAATCTTTTTGGCGGATTTTTCAGAGTGATGCCAGTGCCTTTATCCGCGAGTATTTTGTATGCGAGGCCCTGGTTCATACTAATGATCACGGCCTGTTGCGGGCGGATATATGTATTTTGTCCGTTGGTATCTACATTGAGTTTGAGATCTTCACATGATGGATCCACGACAGTACTTGGAACAACATCGAGTGTCAATGTGCTTGCACTGCCGTCGGTGCTTTGGATGGGTACCTGTCTCCCTCGTGCGTCGATAGCTATTCCACCATCAGCTTTGATTGACATCGTCACGAGACCCGTCTCCATAGCCTTCATATAGATACGCCCGACACAGAAATCAGTAGAAGGAAAAGTGGTATGCCCCGCTTTTGAATAGGTGATATATGGTCGTTGGCTCGCGATATTGTATCCCGTGGTAGTCGAGGGCAACACATGGTCGAGGATATTGCATGTGGGAGTCTGTGTGGTATCAAAACTCGTAATCAATACCTTTGAGGTAGGAATACCGTCGGATCCCAAGACTGCCCCATATCCAAAGTCGAACTGAAGTGCTGATATACCGGCCGGTACTCCTGAAGGCACCACCGGCTTTGCCATAATATCGATATAAAACTCGTCACCACGCTTGATCTGATCGACAGGCTTCTTGATGGTGAGCGCAACGGTGCCAGTCATCCTGATATCATATGCAGGTGAAGATATCGTGTACGTTCCAGAGTCAGTTTTGGTCACGTCGACGATATCTTGACCAGTCACAGCCGCCATCGTTGCAGTTGAAACAGGTGTGGTCACCATCTGGGTATCTGCCCCACTCGCAACCACCTGTACTTGCCCGGTGGTGAAGCCAGCAGATTTTATTTGCATGATCGCTTTGGCGAGACAAAATGTGGTGAGCCCGGCTTGCGTGTCGCCGGTGGTCTTTTTGGTAGCATAGACTATTTCTATTCCAGTGCTCGCTCCCAACACATCTCCATGGAGAGCTTGTCCCGAAGCCTCAGCCAGCTGTGAGGGGAGACTTGCTGCAGCAGGCCCGTTGTATAGATAGCGGATAATGACGATACCCGATCCGCCTTTGCCTCCGTCAGAAGCTGCAAAACTACCTCCGCCACTCCCTCCGCCACCACCCGTATTATCAGTTCCGGGAGTTCCAGGACCATTTACTCCACCATTTCCCCCTCCGTCCCGACCACTTCCTGCCGTTCCAATTTGTATGCCTCCTCCACCGCCTCCAGCGTAATTCATGATGGTTCCACTCATATCAGAAGATCTGCCTTGTCCACCATTCCCCGCGGTCGTAGATACCCCATCCACGCCAACTCCCACCGCTCCTCCACCTCCACCGCCAGGGTTAGCTGCATAAACCAAGGTTCCCAATCCCCCATTGTTTCCTTGAGCTGGGGCAACATTTGGTGTATTACCCAATCCGCCTGCATGACCACCGCCAGCTGCTCCACCTCCACTCCCCCCAACCCAACCGTCACCGGCTACTCCACCGCCTCCTCCTCCTGCTGCAGTGATATCTGCAAAGGACGAATCTCCGCCTTTCCCGCCATTGGCTGCTCCACCCTGTCCAACGACAACAGGATACGCAGTGGAAGTGACAGCAGTAACAGTGTTAGAAATAAAGCCACCAGCACCACCACCACCGCCATTAATTTTTCCTCCACCACCTCCCCCTCCCACAACGAGCACTTCAACTGTCGCAGCTGCATTTGGGGTGAACGTCTTTAGTGTGGTAGATGAGATAAAGGTGTGTATACGATACCCACCAGATGTTGTTATGTCTCCACCTGTCGCAGAAAATGGAGGAGTCGCGGTGATAGTTGGACCTGAGGATGGAGCTGGTATCGCTGATGGAGTCGGGCTGACGCGCTGCATCAGATCACAAGAGGGATCCGCTTCAAATCGAGCAAGGGTAAACTGTGTCGGGTCATATTTCAGATTCACTGCAAGATCAGACAGGATCAGATCAGATGGTTTCGACACCATGATTTTCACCGGGACTTCGGTGCCAGTAGCAGGAAGACTCGCGATATCTGACTCGAGAGTGACCTGGACATCAGTGGTCGCGGTCGCTGTGACCAGAGTGAGACCACTTGAAGGTGGTTTGGCGGGGATCCTCGCCAGCGTTGATTGACGGATAGTCATGACGAGATATCCAAAGGCCGCGAGGATAATCGACACGAGTACGAGTGCGATGATGACACGCCGATTGTAAGAGTCAAATATGTGGTGGAACATGCTGGTTTTTTATCGAAATAGGAAGTTCTGATATCCAGACTTCCAGATTGCAAAATCCTTTCCGTCAACTGCACCATCCCCATTGAAATCAGCCAACTTTGTTGTGAGGATACTCGTTTTCTCACGTATAAACTGTACGAAGTCATGGATGATGTCGATTTCACAGTCGCCGTTGGCATCGCCAAATGCTTTGAAAATCGGCGGGTTGTTTGCGCTGCATGTGGGCTCAGCGCCGAGTGCCATCTTTGCAGTCGAGGTACAGGCGGCGAGACCATAGTATCGCGCTTCGCCCGTCCAGATACCCGTTGCGAGCGGGGCAGATGGAGTCCAACATCCGGTGTCAAAGCGTGTACCACCATTTTTCCATGGCACCCATCCACCAGTCAGTGCATTTGTAGTCCCGATGGAGGTCGCATTGGTGTCACTTGGGGCTGCAGTGAGCTCTGGCGTCCACCAGCGCTCCTCGAGATAGTCCATGTCCAGCGCGCTCCCGGTTGATGTGTCCACGACTCTAGCGCACATTTTCGCGGGTGGGTTAGATTGGAAGTATTGGCCATATCGTCTCCAGTTCACCTGATCTGCGCTGTACTCGAGTCGCACCCCTTGGATAGGACAGAGCGCTTGGATGGCGGGGGTGATCTTCACAGTCGCGGTAGCATTCGTACATGCGGGTGACGAGACGGTGAATTTGTAGTCTCCTCCATCGCCGATATTTTGAGCGCGATTTGTAGTGACCGTACCACAGGCAAAATATCCTCCATCTGTGTCAGTCCAATTACAATTTGCTGCATGACTGAGAGATAAGTTCGTAGCCGTTGTGGTATATGTACTCACCACTCCTGGTACTCCACCTCCGGTCGATGCTGTCTTTTCCCACTTGATCGTGATAGGAGATGTAGTGTCTTTGGCTTTATCGATCGACACGCTGTTTGACTTGATCCGATAAAATCGCTTCGTATATCCATTGGCACTGCGAACTGTCTCAGCACCAGATCCCCACGAGATAGTATCAGCGCTCACCTCAATGGCGAGGTTGGGATACGCGCAGGGTACCGCTGAAGTAGGCGTTGGCGTGAGTGGGTTGGGGGTGACCGTTGGAGTGAGTGGGTTCGGGGTAGCAG
>Ga0194063_10002115_pt1 | contig 12532 bp, 10 predicted proteins | sample SepL3720m_MetaG_FD_155459 | JGI IMG/M metagenome (GOLD analysis project Ga0194063, IMG submission 155459) | Anoxic zone freshwater microbial communities from boreal shield lake in IISD Experimental Lakes Area, Ontario, Canada - Sep2016-L373-20m | ecosystem: Environmental > Aquatic > Freshwater... | reverse complement strand
GTTCTTCGATGAGCTGATGGCGGCTGAGCGTTCGCCGCTCGGTGTTGCCCTCACCTACGGCGAGTCGACTCCGCCATCGCATCGGCAAAGTGCGCCAGTTAACGGCAATGCCGGTGGCGCTGATCGCTTCGTGGTCGGAATAATCGGGGCGGGTAACTTTGCCAGCCAGATCGTTGCGCCTGGCATGCAGGCAGCAGGCTTTGAAATCCGCTCGGTCGCATCGACACGTGGACTTTCGGCAGTTGGGATGGCAGAGCGCGCTAATGCGACGCCGACCGAAGTTGATTCCATTCTTGCCGATCCCGCGATCGGCACGGTAGCGATTGTTACTAGGCACTCATCGCATGCTGAGCTGTCGGTCGCTGCGCTTGAGGCTGGAAAGACAGTTTTCGTAGAGAAGCCACCAGCATTAGATGCGGCTGGACTTGAAGCAGTGGCCACTGCGCGCGCAGCTAGCGGGTTACCGGTATTTGTTGGATTTAATCGTCGCTACGCGCCGCTCCTTCAGCAGCTGCGCAGCCATGTCTCGGGAAGAGGGCCGATTGAGGCGACATTCAGGGTCAATTCGCCACTTGGCTTTGGCGACCATTGGCTTGATGACCCGACTGATGGAGGCGGCCGCCTGCTTGGTGAGGGTTGCCACTTCGTTGACCTAGCCTGTTGGCTTGTCGGCGCCCTTCCGACTCAGGTGAGAGCGGTAATGCTCCCTGAGACGGGCTCGTCAATCGCGCTCGCAAGGCGGTTCAGCGTGTCACTTGGTTTCGAAGACGGTTCAATCGTTCAGATTCTTTATGGGACGGCAGCAGCCAAAAGGTTAGGCAAAGAATGGTTCGAAGCGAGTGCCGCTGGTAACACAGGCCAGCTGGATGATTTTCATAGCCTTCAACTCCTGGGTTCGGGCGGACGCAAGACGATTCGATCGAGATCTCGCGACAAGGGTCATATTTCGCAGTTCGCTGCCATCGCGTCCATTCTCAAAGGGTGCGATTCCGACCCACTTGAACCCGACTACCTAGATACGATGAATATCACCCTTCAGGCTATGGAAGCCGCCAGAGGTAATGATGCAAACCGACCCTATGAATACCATTAACAGTTCATCGGTAGCCTTGATAACGGCCCCAGTAGCCCAAAATGACCCCTATCTTATGTCTGAAGAGGCTTTCCGACGGCGGTCGACATGTAAAAAGGCGCGAGGGCAAACTGAAATAATGCTAAGCCAACATGACGCTAAAAGTGACCAGAGCGAAGCGTCCCAAGGTCAAGGCTCCTGATACTACTAAATCCTTTAACAGACTACTTTATTATTACTCGCTTTAACCTCGTTAATGAAGTAGGTGCACGCGGAGTGTCTGAGTCTTGGCTCGAGGAAAGGCTTGAGATTTTTGAGGAGTTCACGATGCCGTCAGTTAATAGTCAGACGGACCAGGACTTCCAGTGGCTTGTGCTTTGTGATTCAGGATCGCCACAATGGTTCCGATCTCGGTTGGCCCGGAATTCAATCGTTCAAGCGATATATCTAGATAGATGGGACCTCGATGAGGTGCGTCGAGCAGTTCAGACGCGGAGGAGGCACTCGAAAGTAGTGACAACGAGACTTGACAACGATGACGCCATAGCGTCTGACTTTGTTGAACGAGTAAAGCAGGCGGCAACTCAAGTTGGCTTCATTAACTTTCCGCATGGGTTGATCTGGAATGAAGGACGCTTATACCGGTGGGTTGACCAGTCAAACGCGTTCATATCAAGAGTTGAGGAAGGCAAACTTATCGACACGGTATATGCAGATAAGCATGCTTCAGTAGCGGCTCTTGGCGTGGTTAATCAGGTTACAGCTGGATTCAAGTGGCTGCAAGTCGTGCATGGTGGTAATCTTGGTAACTACAGGCGTGGAATTCTTGTCCATTCGTCAGCGCTACAAGGGTTTAAGGTGCATGCTGAGCCCGAGTCGCTTAGATGGGCACAGTTCCGGTTAGCTCAAGGAAGATCGTTGTTGCGTACCTTCATCCATGCTTGTCGGAGGCCCCGAACTGCTTTGCGAGCAATTGCAATGAAGTTTAGCCTGTAGCCGTCGAGAGTTGTATGCCTCCGGCAATTACTTGGATAATGTCAATAAAGGCTTGAGACACTTGTGACGTGAGTCCCTTTGAAAATACAATTTCATACCGTATAACAACCCGGATATATAGGAGTAGATTCGAGAGCTGGACGGGAACATGAGCTTAGGCCTTCAGGTCCAACCAGCTCCCGCTAGGCACATTTGCTAAGGCCGAAAGCCATTCATCACTTAAGAGTATCTCGCGGTCAGAAGGCCAGTATGGGTGTGTGACGACCTCAATTGAGCGGCCGCGAACCAATCGAGGTAGCTCTGGCGCTATCCCAGTTCCAATCGGAATCAACGAGTTAGTAGTTCGGTAGCGTCGCGTAATTACTTTCGAATCAATAAGTGCCCGCATCCACGCCGCCTTCCGATCATTGTCACTCAGGTTTGCGTCGCGCGTAAAGTTGCGTCTCATCCTGGTACCAAGTGGGATCTCGCGTTGAGAGCTTACGAATGCCACGCTTCCATGAATATGGTGGTGGCTATCGATATGAGTCGGTTCATGCCCGAACACGCGCTGAAACTCGCTTAATTGAGCTCTGACTGACAGTCTGATGAGTCTCGCGATAGGAGTTAGCGCACGCGGAATATGCCGGCTCCAGGATCGTCCGCTACTAGTGCCGAGCACGGACGATAGCGTGCGTTGTTGGCGTTGAAGATCTATGGCCGTTCGATTACCGTGAAACGGAACCGTAAGATTGATATGTAGTCCGGTGGGAATACTAAGTTTCGCCGACATTTCGGCCGACCGCTCAGTATCGGCTTGGAAAACCATGGCCGAAGTTGATGTGATGGCGCCAGCCAAGTAACATTCAGCAATGGCGTCCGTTACCTCGCTCGAAAAACCCCAATCGTCGGCATTCACAATGCAAAGGCTCTGATTCATCGAGATTCTAGGAGGCTTTGTTTGGCCCCTCCAAATTATAGACATGAGCATCCACCGCCCTCAGAGATCAGTCGCGATTCTTCAAACATATATCCCACAGTATCGAGTTCCACTCTACGCTGAGCTGAGTGAGACACTGCGTGGAGAAGGAATTAATTTGACGGTTGCCGCGGGGGATCCGTGGCCGTCGCATCGCGGCAGAGGCGATGAGCGTAAATCCTCAGGAACAACTGTTTTGAAAGCGAACGAAGTGACTGTACTCGGGCGCCGAATCTCGCTCAGAGAAACTTGGAATAGTGCGCTATCAGCAGATCTGCTGATCGTAGAGGACGCTTTAGGTAATGCAGATGTATTTCGGTACTTGCTGTCAAGGCGACGCCGCGGTTATCCGACCGCTTTCTGGGGTCAAGGTATTCCCCGAGGCGCTTCAAAGCTAGGAATCCACCTGCGGGCATGGCTGCGCAGTCAATCAGACTGGTATTTTGCATACACTGAAGCAGGGGCCTCGGAAATCACAAGGCTAGGCTATCCCAGCGATAGGGTTACTGTGTTAAACAACGCAATTGATGTCGAACCACTAGTTCGTATTACAACTCAGCTGACTGAGCATAGGCGAGCACAGCTCCGGCAAGATCTACACTTGACAAGGGGGCACACAGCGCTCTATCTAGGAGCTCTTCATAAGTCGAAGCGGCTTGAGTTTCTCATTGCTGCGGCAGATCGTGTAGCAGAGAATGACGACCACTTTCGACTTCTCATCGTAGGTGACGGTACGCTCCGAAACTACATACACCAGGCAGGTACTCAACGGCCATGGATGCAGATCATGGGACCCGTCTTCGACGACCAAACCAAGGCTGAGTTGATGGCTATTTCAGACATGATCACGGCACCTGGAACCATAGGTCTATTAGCGGTCGACTCTTTGGGTTTAGGGGTGCCAATCATCACAACCGAAAGCAACAAGCATGGGCCTGAATTCGGTTACTTAACAAACGGAAAGAATGCTTTGGTAGTAGCTGGAGGTATATCCGAGTACGCCCAAGCGGTTCAGGATGTAATCCGTGATTCGGATCTCCAGGGACGTCTTGTGGCAGAGTGCCTCAAGGACCGCGAAACTTATACGATTGCGAAGATGGGTAAGTCTTTTAGCCAGGGAATCCAGCAAGCGCTTCATGCACAGCGGTGAGTGGCGGCCACCGCTGAAGCAACCTTGTGGAATCGGTTTCTGGCGGCAGCCGATAATCGCATTCCACCTGCTTTATGGCCCTGAGTCCAACCGACCCATCTAGTTAGTTGCTCGCTGACGGCGCGGCTTAAGGCTGCGTAGATGGGTTTAGAAGGGGGACTACCCCTTGTCAGTCGGATTCGCGAGTCTAGATTCAAATCGAGCGTGCCTCAATCTAGATCGATAGGGAATGACCATGATAGTTTGCTTGGGGCGATGCGAATGCCAAAATGGATAACTCTCGACGAACTTAGGTTCCGCCGTGTTCAGCGGTTAAGACGGCGCAATTCCATAAGAGGGCCCGTAAAGATAGGTTCTAATCTAAGTTTAGGAGCCAATGTAAAGATATGGGCTCCCAACTCGCTGAAGATTGCCAATGATGTTCATATCGGTGCTGGTTCTACAGTTGAAGTTGATGGTTCAATCGGCTACGGAACATTGATTGCAAATTCGGTTGGTATCGTAGGGCGCCGAGACCATGATTTCCGAGCTATCGGTGTGCATATCCGAAAGGCGCCCTGGGTTGGGGATCAACCCGAGAGGCTAAGCAACCCAGTCTGCATTGGTAGGGATGTCTGGATTGGCTACGGCGCAATCGTCCTGTCGGGTCTAACTATTGGTGACTCAGCGGTAATATCTGCTGGAGCCGTCGTCACCACTGACGTCCGCGCGAATACCGTCGTAGCAGGCTGCCCAGCTAGAGAGGTGGGCACTCGCTTTGAGGACCCAATTTTACATTGGAAGCGCTTAGACGAAATAGAAGAAGCTGAGTAGGCAGCCTCGGCACCTTCTCTTGGCTAGCGAGAGCAAAGACACCGCTGAAGTGTAACTAGATCACAATGGGCAGTGAAACACGAGCGAGTATCTACCGACTGATCCATCACTGCTAATCAAACTAAGTTAGACTTTTGTAGTCACTAGTTATAACCTAGTCTTGAAAAACATCGCATCCATTTGGAGCATTTTTCCAGTCACGGGATCACTAAACCCAGGAGCAATTCTATGCAGCTTGAACCCCCAAGATTCCAGATAATTTGTCATATCCTGATATAAGATTTGTCCTTCGTAAAGTGGTACCAGTGACATCTCGACCTCTACTCCTGCAACGCGATGAAGTGAAGACTCTGCACCGCGAAGAACTGCTTGCTCATAGCCCTGCACGTCGAGCTTCAAGAAGCTAGTTACGTTCGGCTCCCCAATCAGTAGACCGTCAACGGTCAGTTGATCAATAGTAATTGAGCCCACGACTCGACTTCGAGGAGCTGAGGCCTCATGCTCCTTCAGTATCGGAAGCACCGATGATGAATCGCTATTCTCGGAAACGTTCATGGTGACCAACCCTTCACTACTTCCAACGGCGGCATTGAATGCTCGCCAGTGTGGGTCTAGGTGACTACGTTGGCTGAGAACCGCGAAGGGTTCTGGCAACGGCTCAAACGAAAAAGCTCGCCCTGAATAGCCGAACTCTCTGAGGCGAGTAACGTACTCGCCCCGCGCAGCCCCGATGTCTAGAACAAGATCGACGCCGTAGTGCTCGAGCAGCTGAACTCTTGGTCGCTCCAAACTTTGATCCGGGTACCGCGAAACATCGACACCAAATGACCTCAGAACCTGTCGTATCGGGTTCTTTCGCTTGAACACAGATTTCATCGTAGCGCAGACAGGGAGCAAGACTTAACCCGACTCTCAGCTTGCAATGGGTTCGCCGATTTTCGACAGATCACGCAATTTATATCCGGCAAGGCAGACTGCAACCGAGGCAGGTTCCTATTGATATCAGTCGCTCAGGAACTTGTAAGGGTGCGGTACGCGAAGGCAACTCTCGAGTTACTGGAGTCTAGCGAGGGTGCAACTCTAGGATTAGAAGCATTGTGGACCCATTGGTTCATATCGTCTATAAACGTACAAAAACTATTTTGTTAAGCGTCTTCGGGCCCTATGGCAAAGATCATCAAGAGCGAATCTTAACTCTTTAATCACAAACATCATATAAGGAGAAACTGCAAAAATTGGCCAAAGCACGCCAGCGTGTCTCTTTACGTAACGCAGGTTCTTGCCAGGTGGCGCACCTTTAATTGATGTTAAGTCCCGCCATCGGCCGAGTATTGACGCTGGTCGTTTCGGCTGATCTCGCTTGCCGAGCCCGCAAACCTCGCCGATAAGCCAGGTTTCGTACCCCAGAGCGCTCGCCCTCCTTCCATAGTCAAAGTCAGCCGCTGCGTGTCCGTACTGACCATCTATTCCCCCTAGCGCCGCTACAACCGATACGGGGACAAGTACGGCGTTTCCGTTCATTGTGTCCACCTTTTGCGGGGCGCCGTTGGGGCTAACCTTGCGATTGTGCCCTGGGTGCCAGCGGCTGCATCGAATCCCTGAGTAAATGACCTCTCCGGAATCGTAATCCGCAATCGAACCAACGATAATCGAGTCTGGTAATTGCACGCTAAGCTTGAGAAGATTGCAAACAGAGTCTGGTAAGAGCAAGGTGTCGTCGTTTAGCCATAGGAGGTGTGTGAGACTCGGGTGGTCGCGAATAGCAATACGTTCGGCAAGCGCCATGCCTCCCGCCCAGTAGAGGCTTCCATTCGCCTGTACTATCGTTGCTTCAGGCCAGACACCGATCAGGGCATTCGATGTGCCGTCGGTACTCCCATCATCAACTGCAACCACCGATAGTTTCATCCCGGGAAAGTCTATGGTGGCACGATTAAAAGAAGTGGCCAAACTCACTAAACATGAGGTGGACAAGTTAACACGGTTATGGCAAGTGAGAATGGCAACAACGTTAAAAGGCGGACTTTCAGTAAGTGCCGCTCCTCGTAACGCGGATTCGGTACTTAATCTAGACTCAAACACTTGCTCGCGCTCTCAATAGTGCAGGCTGCACGTAGTCCCGGACTATGCGCCCAGTAGCACCGCGTCTCAAGATAGCTGCAGAATAGGCCAGAGCCAATAACCCTAGAGATCCGAGCATGGCGTACCCTGAGAAGTCCGCGATGGCCCAAAGCCCTATCGCTTGCGCAATTCCGAGTGCAAACAAGGGGCTGGTTGCCACAATTAGCCTCACATGAACTCTGCCAAGCAGCTTCAAATCAATAAGCCCGCACTGATTAGCAACATATAGGTCTACAATGTGTCCCATGCATTGCGTAGCGCCTATGACCAGAATGCCCGCGTAGATATTATGTGTTAACGCGACTGCAGTTGCGCCAATCGCTCCCAGTGCAAGCATCGCCAGTCGACTCCACCTCTGTTGACCAAATCCGTAAAGCGCCTGGAGGGCCAGCGATAGCGTCCATTGAGGAATCAAGGTTGTGAGGGCCAGCGTAAGAGCTACGAAAACCGGAATAGTCGCAATCCACTGGCTACCAAGAACTAAACGTATTTCCGGAGTTGAGAGCGCGCTCATGACTGCGAGCATGAGCATTGACAGAGACGAAGTAACCGCTAAGAGGTCGGTAAGCATCCTCGACTGCTTTGGATCGCTAAGATTTCTGTACTCGGAAAGCAGAGTATTTGAGATGGAACCGGCGATTCCCTGAACGGGAGTCGAAGCAAGAAGGTAGGCCCTCGAAAACAATCCCAAAGCCGAGGGCGCCACGAACCTTCCAATTCCCCACGGAATAAGATTGTAGGAAAGATAATTCATCAAATTATAGGTCACTGCGCCCGCAACATAATTGCGTTCGGGAATTTTAAAGCCGAAGGCAGGTCGTAAGTTGGCCCCGGCAATTGCGGCTCCGAATACTAAGAGCCAAGGAAGTAGTATATTCGGAGTGGCTAGGGCTAAGGGCGATTTGAAGTGAACAGCTGCGGCAACTCCTACCCCGGCCGAAATCACGCTGGAAATTGCTAACACTAAGGAAGCCTTGCCATGGCGCGTCGATCGTCGTAGCTGAGCGGCGGTGAGAGTTGAAAGTGGTGTAACTAATGCAACAATCCCAAGAAATCGCGTAAACGCTGCTGAACCAGGGACGCCCCACAAACCAGCCCAAATGTCTGCAAAGGCGACCATCAAAAAGGCTAATATGATTCCAGCGACTATCGATAAACCAACATGGCGCGCTTCTTCTCTAGCTTCAAGAAGAGGCGCCCGCTGCAGATTCATCGTAAGCCCGGAACCAAGCAGTATGCCCCCGATTGTCAAGGCTGCGAGCCCGACGGTGTAAGAAGCCACGATGTCCGGGGAATAAATCCTCGATGTAATGGAGACATAAATTAACGTAGCTAGTGCACTCACGCCCCATGCGGCTGCTGTCCCAGACAGCGCTTTTGCGAGCTTGCCAATACTCAAGTTGTCATCCTAAGCGGTGAAGCTGACGTCCGTCGGGGCGAGAGCTGAGCTGCATTCATGGCTCCCAATGCCCCTACGTAGAGGAAAGCTAACCATTGAAGATCGTAGGAGTAGCCGCTTCCAAGGGTAGCCGCAAGCAGAGTAATTGATAGATGCGCGTAGGGCGATGAAAGGGGAATTAACAATGAAGCAACTACGATGCACAGGGCAGCCGCAAGTCCCAGAAGGCCGACGGTCTCTAGTGTTGAAATATAGAAGCTATGCGCACTGTTTATTCCTAATTGTTGAATCGTCGCATAGGACTTGTTAGGACCAAGTGAAATGCCTGTCAACCATTCGTTCGTCGACCGGGGGGTAGAAAGGGATAAGTCCCAGCGATTCTCCCGCCATTGTAGGTTTGCACCCGAAGTCGCCGAGTTTTGCAGTGCTGGAGTCGTGGAGTAGGCGGCGCCGGCGGCGAGGCCCGCAAGCAGTAACTCGGGCAGTGAGCGAAGAATTAGAAGAAGCTTTGTTTGACTGCTCGAATCGACCACTTGTAGAATAACCCAGACCGCAACGCTCGCTATCATGGCAATCCACATAGTGCGCTGTTGGGCGATTACAACCCCTAGAAAGCAGAGGGCGGAAGCAGCGCGCTGGAATCCACCTTTTGTGCCCTGGCTAGGTATCAGGGCTAAGAACCATCCTCCGGCTAACATTATGAATGCGGCTGAGGGTCCGATCGTTCGCCCATTAATTTCAACTGCTCCCACCTGAATCGCCTCGCCGGCGCCCGCATTTAGCCCGTATTTACTTACCTCTAGGACCAGCAAACCTACGGCAAGCAGCCCGACCCACCCGAAGGTCCTAAGGTCCTTCGCTTGCCAAAGCCGAGGCCTCGTCGAAGTATAGGCGAAAGCGCTAATCGCAATTAACCACCCACGCCACTCGTTCACTCCCTCTTGCATTCCGGAGCCTAACACCCAGGCGCAGAGTCCAGTCAAAACAAGCATTGCTAAAAGCATGAAGGCCGCTGTTGGTAACTGCCTAGCGCTCCAATGCCCAATTCCAGCAATTGCACATATAGAGAAAACAAAAATAAACACGTCAACCACATGTATTTGAAAAGACGCAGCAGTAAAAAGAGTGCCACTCGCCCTAATGAAGTTCGTTGACTCTTGACCAGTTAGGCTGAAGTCCCGCGTCGACTCGAGTGACATAATTGACAGCGCGCTTACAACAAATAATGTTTGCCTAGTGTGTCCAATCCAAACCACTACAGAAACCAAGGATATTCCAAGTGGCAGCGCTAGGACGATTAAGATATCGCTAGACATTCCCTGCTCTAGACTTGCTTAGGGCGCTGGGCAGCATAGAAATACTGATACCGACAGCGAGGTCAGGGTCGCGCCTATTTATCGTGATTACTAATTTCAGCATCAACCATTATCTTGGCGAGGTCGGGTGCAAGCACTGTTGGTTCCCAGCCCAAGCAGTCCCGAGCCTTACTTGCATCTCCAATGAGCGCGTCAACTTCACTAGGACGCATGTAGCGCTCGTCGATTTTTACAAACTTCTCCCAGTCAAGTCCAACATGGCCGAACGCGTGCTCAACAAATTCCCGAACGGTTATTCCAACTCCAGTGGATATAACAAAATCTTGCGGCTCGTCAGCCTGAAGCATCATCCACATAGCGTGCACGTATTCAGGGGCGTATCCCCAATCTCGGACGGCATCTAGATTCCCAAGGTATAGCTCACTTTGTGTACCGGCTGCTATGGCTGCGACGGCCTTGGCAACTTTGCGGGTTACAAACGTCTCTCCTCGCCGCGGACTTTCGTGGTTAAAGAGAATTCCGTTTGTCGCGAAAACACCATAAGCTTCGCGATAGTTCCGAGTCATCCAGTAGCTGTAAACCTTGGCTGCTCCGTAGGGAGATCGGGGGTAGAAAGGGGTGCTTTCATCTTGCGGAGGAGGTGATGCGCCAAACATTTCGGAGCTGCTTGCTTGATAATAACGTGCTGAAACTTTACTAACACTTAGGGCTTCCAGTAGACGGGTCGTACCTAGACCAGTTACATCACCCGTGTAGCCTGGCTCGTCGAATGAGACGCGAACATGACTCTGGGCACCTAGGTTGTAAATCTCGTTAGGCTGAATCTCTTCTAGCAGCGTAACCAGTCTGGTCCCATCCGCCAGATCCCCGAAGTGGAGGAACAGACTAGCGTTGTAAACATGCGGATCCTGATAGAGGTGGTCAATGCGCCAAGTGTTGATGCTGCTTGACCTCCGAATAATGCCATGCACCTCGTAACCCTTGGAAAGCAGTAGCTCGGCCAGATAGGATCCGTCCTGTCCGGTGATGCCAGTGATGAGCGCTCGTTTCTTCATCCCAACAAGACTACCTAAGTCCACTTGCTCCTGAGTTAGTGGTGTTCGCGTATTGTCTCGTCCAATGAGCGCAGCAGCCCACAAATTGAATCCGGATTCACGAATCTACGTTGCAGGGCACAACGGTATGGTCGGATCTGCAATCTGGCGGGAGCTTGAATCCCGCGGATTTGCGAATCTGGTTGGGCAGAGGTCCTCAGTTTTGGACCTTCGAGATCGCTCAGCAACATTGGAGTATTTTGCTGTCGAACGCCCAGATGTAGTAATTGACGCTGCAGCTCGGGTTGGCGGCATTTTGGCGAATAATTCTTATCCCGCCGAGTTCCTTAGCGACAACCTTCTCATTCAGCTTAATATTATGGACGCAGCAGCTGGCGTCGGAGTCGAACGGCTTCTCTTCTTGGGCTCGTCGTGCATATACCCTAAGTTCGCTGATCAACCGATCCGAGAGCATGCTTTGCTAAGCGGGCCACTTGAGCCAACTAACGAAGCTTATGCCATCGCAAAGATAGCCGGCATTCTTCAGGTGCAAGCCATTCGGCGTCAGTATGGATTCCCGTGGATCTCAGCTATGCCGACCAATCTTTACGGTCAGGAAGATAATTTTGACCTAACGACGAGCCATGTGCTGCCAGCAATGATCAGAAAGTTTCACGAAGCTAAAATTGAGAGAGCGGAGTCGGTGACTCTTTGGGGTACGGGCACTCCATCTCGCGAGTTTCTGCACTGCGAGGATCTTGCCCGAGCAGTTATTTTCTTGCTTGAACACTATGACTCTTCAGACACAATCAACGTCGGCGTAGGCAAGGATGTGACAATCCGCGACCTCGCGGAGATCGTGGCTAGTGTTATCGGCTTTAAAGGGACCATTGATTGGGACAGCTCAAAGCCCGATGGAACACCTCGGAAGCTTCTCGATGTTTCGCGGATTAATCGGCTTGGCTGGCGGGCAGAAATAAGCCTTCGAGAAGGTATTAAAGCAACATATGCTTGGTACCTTGAGAACCTTTCCGAAGCTCAATAAGATTTTGCGCGAGTTTGGGTAGGTCCCAAGCATTCACAAACTGCCAGTAAAGCATGGTCGTGTCGCCAGCGATACCGGCTCTCAAAAGGGCCCGGCTCTTGCGAACCGGACCCCGTTTGAGATCTGCTGGTCTGTGACCGGGCCTTCGGCCTGGTTACATCATCCCGCTCATGTCAGGCATTCCGCCACCGCCACCGGCTGGAGCATCCTTGTCTGGAACTTCGGCGATGATCGCCTCGGTTGTAAGGATGTTCTTGGCGATCGAGGCTGCGTTCTGGAGCGCTGAACGCGTGACCATTGCTGGGTCAATTACACCTTCGGCAACGAGGTCGACGATTTCGCCGGTCGCTGCGTTGAGGCCCTGACCCTTCTTGGCCTTACGGACGTCGTTGACAACTACTGAACCTTCAAGGCCAGCGTTGGCAGCGATCTGACGAAGTGGCTCCTCGAGCGAGCGGAGAATAATCCGCGCGCCGGTGCGCTCATCTTCGTCGGCAATGCTCTCAACATCAACAGCCTTGGCCGCTTCAAGCAGTGCGGTTCCACCACCAGGGACGATGCCCTCTTCGAGAGCTGCGCGAGTTGCCTGCAGCGCGTCTTCAACGCGGTGCTTCTTCTCCTTCAGCTC
>Ga0194063_10002112_pt1 | contig 12546 bp, 10 predicted proteins | sample SepL3720m_MetaG_FD_155459 | JGI IMG/M metagenome (GOLD analysis project Ga0194063, IMG submission 155459) | Anoxic zone freshwater microbial communities from boreal shield lake in IISD Experimental Lakes Area, Ontario, Canada - Sep2016-L373-20m | ecosystem: Environmental > Aquatic > Freshwater... | reverse complement strand
TTCAGCAGCAACAACAGCACGGCTTCTTTGCCCGCTCAGCGATGAGCGATCAGGGTGCACTCGCGCGGCAGTGCGTACCGACGCCTGAATGGTTACAGATCGCGAGATTCGGGATGTTCGGGTCTTGGTTCGAATGGTGCCAGTCCATGACTTTCGAGCCTGCTGACAAAAAATAGCCTTGCCGATGCAATCCCAGAGCCTGGAATTGCATCGGCAAGGGCAGAACGGTTCGTTTGAACCAGGGATTCAGGCCGTGGGTGCCGCTGCCTGGCGATCGCTGATCACGGCGCTCAGGATCGGGCTGAAGCGTTCCTTCTCCGGCACGGTGGTGAACTCGGCGACAACAGCGCGGAACTCTTCGCCATCGAGGGTTTCTTTCTCGATCAACATGTCCACCAGGCGATCGATGCAGACCCGGTTGGCGGCAACCAGCTTCACCGTATCGAGATAGCAGCTCTGCACGATCTGGCGAACCGCATCATCAATGCGGCTGGCCAGGGCATCGGAACCATCGTTGCGGGTCATCAGGTCGCGTCCCAGGAACACCTCCTGGTTGCCAGCTTCGAGTGAGAACTGGCCCAGGGCACTCATGCCGAAACGGGTGACCATCTGGCGAGAAATCGAAGCGACCTGCTGAATATCACCGCCGGCTCCGGTGGTGACTTCTGAATGACCAAACACCACATCTTCGGCAGCCCGTCCGCCGAGAGCGCCCATGATCCGGGCCCGCAGCTGGGCGCGGCTGACCAGCATCTGCTCTTCATCGGGAGCAAACCAGGTCAGCCCCTGGGCCTGACCCCGGGGGATCAGCGTCACCTTCTGCACCGGGTCGTGGTCCTTGATCAACGTGCCGACAATGGCGTGGCCGACTTCGTGATAAGCAATCAGCCGTTTGCTGCGACCATCGGTGAGCGGTTTGCCCTCCATGCCGGCGATCACCCGATCGACCGCATCATCGATCTCGGCCAGGCTGATCGAATCGCGACGGCGCCGCGCCGTCAGGATGGCGGCTTCATTGAGCAGATTGGCGAGGTCGGCGCCGGTGAAACCGGGGGTGCGGCGGGCGATGGCTTCAAGCGAGACGCCTTCGGCCAGCTTTTTGTTGCGGGAATGAACTTCCAGGATCGAGAGGCGACCCTTGATGTCAGGGGGATCCACCTGCACCTGGCGATCAAAACGACCCGGCCGCATCAGGGCCGAATCGAGCACATCGGGACGGTTGGTGGCGGCAATGATGATGATGCCGCTGTTGCCCTCAAAGCCGTCCATTTCGGTGAGCAGCTGGTTGAGGGTCTGCTCCCGTTCGTCGTTGCCACCGCCGATGCCGGCTCCACGCTGGCGACCGACCGCGTCGATCTCGTCGATGAAGATCAGACAGGGGCTGTTCTCCTTGGCCCGCTTGAACAGATCCCGCACCCGGCTGGCGCCGACGCCGACGAACATCTCGACGAACTCGGAGCCGGACAGCGAGAAGAAGGGAACACCGGCTTCGCCGGCAATCGCTTTGGCCAGCAATGTTTTACCCGTACCCGGAGGGCCCACCAGCAGCACACCCTTGGGGATGCGAGCACCCACGGAGGTGAAGCGCTCTGGTGTCTTGAGGAAGGTGACGACCTCCTGGAGGTCCTGCTTGGCTTCTTCGACGCCGGCAACGTCATCGAACTTGACGCCGGTTTCAGCTTCCATGGCGAAGCGGGCCTTGGTCTTGCCGAACTGCATGGCCTGGCCTGGGCCGCCGGGCATGCCATTGGAGCGCCTGGCCAGCAGCACCAGCGAGCCGATCAGCAGCAGCGGGAACAGCAGGTTGCCGAGCAGGCCTACAGCCGGTGGGGTGGTGCGCGGCGGATGGATGTCAAAGCTGATGCCCTGATCCTTGAGCTTGTTGATCAGCTCCGGAGCCAGGCCAGGCAGGTCGACCCGCAACTGCTGCACCCGGTTGTCGAGGTCGGGATCGACGGCTTCGATCACCGCGGTGCGACCCCCGTCGAAAATGTCCACGGCTGTGACCCGGCCGGCATCGACATAGTCAAGGAAGCGGCCGTAGCTCATGCGGGCCACGGCGGCATTGCGGGGCGCCACGGTGGGGCCGCTGGGGGTGAGCTTGTTGGGGCCTGCCCCCAGCAGTTGCCAGCCCAGAAACAGCGCCACTCCGATTGGCAGCAGCCAGAGAGCAAGGAGTCGCCAGCGCTGATTCATGGTGAAAAAACCTTCTTGAATAATCGTAACGGTAAGCGTCTTGGGATCGTGACGTCCCAAGCGCTTACCAATCTGCCCCAGCGCCGTGACCCTCAGCCCACCTTCAGCCAGGGGCTCAACTCTGCGGTTCCCGCCAACGGGTCGGGCAGGGCGGTGGCCACGCTCAGCGGCGGCTCGACGATCAACTCCTCGACGGGGAAGCTTTCGACCAGCTCCGCTCCGCCCAGCCCGTGGGTCCAGATCTCAACCTGGCTGAGGCGGGGGGATTGGAAGCTGAGCAGCTCGAATGGAAACACGACACGCTCCAGGTAAAACTCCTCTGGACCGCAACAACGCACGATCACCATCCGATCGGTGGCGTTGCGATAACCACAATCCAACAGGGCCTGGAGCTCCAAGTTTCGAGACGAAGACAAGACATCCATGATTTACCCACCGACCGTTGCTTGCAGAAGGTGACCATGGTCACGGTTTGCCGGTCTTAAGGGTTTTTCCTGTTTCCAGCGATCTTGGGGAGCCGATTGCGCCTGGATCAGGAGCGGGCTGGATGTCCCTCCAGGGCCGCCGAGATCGGGATCTGCATCAGAGGCTGCGCAGCGCCACGATCGGGTCGAGCTGGGAGGCCCGCCGGGCCGGGACCACGCCGAAGAACAGGCCGATCGAGCCTGATAGCAGCACGGTGCCGATCACCGTGCTGGCGCCGATGCTGGCGGGCAGGGGGGTGAAGGCTGCCACCAGGGCAATGGCGGTGATGCCCAGCCCACTGCCGATCACGCCGCCCAGGCTGGCCAGCACCAGGGATTCCACCAGGAACTGCAGCAGCACATCGGTGCTGCGGGCGCCGAGAGCCTTGCGCAGCCCGATTTCCTCGGTGCGCTCACTCACCGACACCAACATGATGTTCATGATGCCGATGCCCCCCACCAGCAGGGAGACGGCTCCGATCGCCGCCAGCATCAAGGTGAGCCCGCCGGTGATCGTGCCGACAATCGTCTGGGCATCTTTCTGGGAGCGCACCGAGAAGTCGTCGTCGCGCAGGATGCGATGGCGCTGGCGCAACAGGTTCGTGATCTGGAAGCTGGCGGCGCCGGTGCTCTGTTCGTTCTGGGCCTCGATGCTGATGAAGCTGAGCGTGACGCCGTAGGTGGGATCCCGCCCGCTCAGCCGGCTCACCATCGTGGTGAGCGGGATGTAGGCCGCCTCATCCTGGTTGGCGCCGAACACCGCGCCTTTGGCGGCCAGCACACCGATCACCTGGAACGACTGGTCGCGGATGCGCAACTGGCGGCCGATCGCCTCCCCGGTCGGCATCAGCTTGTCGCGCAGATCAGGGCCGATCACCGCCACACTGCGAGCCCCTTTGAGGTCGGCCTCGCTGAGGAAACGACCCTGGGCCACTTCGAAGTTGCGCACCGGCAGGAAGTTGGGCGTGACGCCGGAGATCGTCGCCGTGGCGGCCAGGGAACCCGCCTGAACCACCTCGCTGAGGGTGATCTGGGGCGCCACGCGCCGGACGCTGGGCACCTGCTCAGCGATCGCCGTGGCATCTTCGAGCACCAGGGTTTTCGGGGTGTCGATCCCCTGGCGCCGCGTGTCGTTGCGGCCAGGCACGATGAACAGCACGTTGGCGCCCAGGGTGCTGAGCTGACCGGCCGCCAGGTTCTGGGCCCCCTGTCCCACCCCCACCAGGGTGATCACGGAGGCGTTGCCGATCACGATGCCCAGCATGGTCAGCAGACTGCGCAGGCGGTTGGCCTGGAGGGTGCTGAGGGCCATGCCCACGGTTTCCCGCAGCGGCAGTTTGTGGGCCATCGAAAGGGATGCCTGGACTTTGGGGAAGTCTGGCCTGCTGGCGATGCCGGCCGGCCTCTGGAGGCGTCCCGGCGCCTAGAAGGCCGAGGTGCCGCCCAACTCCATGGGGCTGAGAGCGCCGCGATGCACCACCCCTTCCTGCACCGCCAGGGTGATGATTTCGCCTTGACGCAGTGCTGTCGTGGCATTGGCTACACCCACAATCGCCGGGATGCCGAGCTGCTGGGCCAGGCGGGCGCCGTGACTGTCGGCCCCGGCCTGTTCGCAGATCAGCCCGCGGCTGCGGCTGATGGCGCCGTGATAGGCGTCGCTGGTTTCACTGACCACCAGAATTTCGCCTTCCACCAGGGCTTCAGCTTCGGCCAGGCTCTTGGCGACGCGGACCTTGCCGTTGATCGATCCGCTGCCCACCCCCAGCCCCCGAATCAGCACGGCCGACACCAGACCCACCCGCACCAGGTCGGTGGAACCACTGACTCCCTTGAGGGTGCCCTGGGTCTGGACGACCAGATCTCCCTCCTGCAACAGGGCCCGTTCCTGGGCCACGCCCATCGCCACATTGAAGGTGCTGCCGGTGTTGATCTGCTCGGCGATCAGCAGCGGAGTCACACCCCACACCAGCTGCAGCTGACGGGCGACGCTGACATCGCTGGTGATCGCCAGGATCGGCGTGCTCGGCCTGAACTTGCTGACGTTGCGGGCGGTTGAACCGCTCTTGGTGAGGGTCAGGATCGCCGCTGCGTTGAGTTGGCGCGCGATGGTGCTCACCGCCTGACAGATGGCGTTGGGGATGGTGGTGGCCATGTGGCTGTCGAGCACCCGCTGCGGGTAATCGCGCTCGATGCGGCGGGCGATCTGGGCCATGGTCGCCACCGCTTCCACCGGGAAATCACCGACGGCGGTTTCGTTGGAGAGCATCACGGCGTCGGTGCCATCGAGGATGGCGTTGGCCACATCGCTGACCTCGGCCCGGGTGGGCCTGGGGCAGGAGGCCATCGAATCGAGCATCTGGGTGGCGGTGATGATCGGAATGCCGAGGCTGTTGGCCTTGCGGATCAGCTCCTTCTGCAACAGCGGCACCTCTTCGGCCGGCATCTCCACGCCCAGATCGCCGCGGGCCACCATGACGCCATCACAGAGCGGCAGGATGGCGTCGATCGAGTCGATCGCCTCGAATTTCTCAATCTTGGCCACCACCGGTGTGGTGTGGCCATGGGAGCGGATCAGCTCGCGGATCTCCTGCATGTCGGAGGGGTTGCGCACGAAGCTGAGCGCCACCCAGTCGACACCCTGGGCCAGGCCGAATTCCAGATCGATGCGGTCCTTGTCGGTCAGGGCACGGATCGAGAGCTGCACATCGGGGAAGTTGACTCCCTTGTTGTTGGAGAGAACGCCGCCGACGGTGACTTCACAGTGCAGGGTCTGCTGGGGCTTGTCCACCTGCGTGACCACCATCTCGACCCGGCCGTCGTCGAGCAGAATGCGGCTGCCGGCGGTGACCTCATCGGCCAGGCGGGTATAGGTGACCGTGGCGATCTGCTGGTTGCAGCTCACGTCACGGGAGGTGAGGGTGAAGCTGTCGCCGTTGGCCAGGGTGATCGGGCCGCCGGCAAAGCGGCCCAGCCTGATCTTGGGGCCCTGCAGATCCTGGAGGATGCCGATGTTCACCCCCAGTTCGCTGGCGACCTGGCGAATGGTGACGATGCGGGCGGCGTGCTCGCTGTGGTCGCCGTGGGAAAAGTTGAGCCGAAATGTGGTCGCCCCGGCATTGATCAGGCGACGCAGCACTTCTGGTGATTCGGTGGCTGGGCCGATGGTGGCCACGATCTTGGTGCGACGCATGGGATCGTGTCGGCCCTCAGGCATGGAGACGCAAGCGGGAAACTACCATCCGACGGCGACGTGATCCCGCTTGTCATGGACCTCCGCACCTATCAGGAGCGATCCCGTCTGACGGCGCTCTATCCCGATGTCGGTAACAATCCGATTTATCCCACTCTCGGGCTCTGTGGCGAGTCGGGGGAGGTGGCCGACAAGATCAAGAAGGTGCTGCGCGATCGCGGCGGCGTCTTCGATGCCGGCATTCGGGAGGATCTGCGGCTGGAGCTGGGGGATGTGCTCTGGTACGTGGCCCAGCTGGCCAGCGAACTGGAGCTCGATCTCGAGGACATCGCCGCCGCCAATCTGGCCAAGCTGGCCAGCCGGGCGGCCCGTAACGTGATCGGAGGCAGTGGAGATCGCCGTTGATGCCGAATTGCGATCAGACTTCAAAGGTTGTCATTTTCCCTGGGCTTTGGTCCAGGCCCCTGGGCATGGCTCCGATCAGCTGCTGGCTCCGGCTGGCGGCGGCTCCACTCACGCATGCTGAACCGACTGCTGCGGAACTGAGCGCTGCGCCACGGATTGCTGCGCCACTGATCGCTGCGCCACAGATCGCTGCGCCACTGACCCCATTCCAGCTGATCGCTGCGCCCCAGATCGTCGCTGTCGATGCGGCCGCTCTGCCGGCAACTAATTCCAGCGCTGCAGGTTCCCGGATCGTGGCCTCACTATTGACTCTCCGGCGGCTTGTGCTTCGGCGGCTGGCTGTTCAAGGCTTTGGGCTCGAACGCAGAGCCGCACGACTGCAGCGGCTTCGGCTCCTGCCCGCTCGCTTCCTGGCAGCTCGGCTTCGGCCTGGTCGGTTTGCTGGTGTGCTGCTGGCGCTGGCCCTGGGCGGGCTGCTGCTGCTGGATGCAGCCCCTGCCCTGGCCGCCGATCTCCAGGTCAGCGACGTGCGGCTGGAGCGCTGCCCGGCCGACGACATCGGCAGCCAGCCTGATCTCAGCCGGCCCGCTGGGGCCAGTTGCTACGCCCTGCGGGGTGTGGTCGTCAATCCCACGTCCCGGCCGGTGATCGACACCGATGTCTTCGCCCGGATTCTCGATGCCAGCGGCGAACCGGTGCTGCCCAATCGCACCCGGGTCGGCTCGATCGGCGATATCCCGCCCGGCCGCTCCGATTTCGCCCTCAGGCTGGCGGTGCCGGCGGGTACGCCGGAGCCGTTGACGGTGCGCAACGCCAAGGCTCGTGGCTTCTCGGCGCCGGTGCGCACCCGCGTGGCCGAAGGGGAAGAGCGGCTGCCGCTCGAGCAGGCGCTGGCCCTTCAGTAGATCGAGCTGGCCAGGGTCATGGTGGCGCCGTTGAGCAGACTCTGGGCCAGTTGCAGGGCCAGGAAGGCCAGCAGGGCGGAGAGGTCGAGTCCACCGATCGGTGGGATCAGGCCGCGGAAGGCGTTGAGATAGGGGTCGGTGATAGCACTGACGCCGGCGAGCAAGGGATTACTCCAGTCCAGGTTGGGGAACCAACTGAGCAGCACCCGCACCAGGAGCACCAGCAGGTAGATGCTCAGCGTCTGGGCAAGCACCTGGAGCAGAAAGATCAGAACGGTCATGAGAGGGCTGCAGGTGGAGGGCTTCCTGCGGAGGGGAAGCCAGTGGGCACAGATCGGACTCTATTCAGTCCCGGCGGCGCCGTTCAGGCTGCCCGACTGCGCCGCTGGCTGAACTCGTCAGCGCTGACGGCAAAGGTGCGGTGGAATTTCTCGCTCAGGCTCAGCCAGTAGGAGCGCCCCTCGCTCTGGCGGCGGCGTTCGATGAACTCCTGGGCCAGCAGCTCTTTGATGTGGTCGTAGGCGCCGGAGCCGCGCAGCTCCACCAGCTCCGATTGCAGGATGCGCTTCTTGAGGGCAATGGTGGCCAGGGTGCGCAGGGCGGCGGTGGAGAGATCGACCGGCAGCAGGCTCTGGACCAGATCCCCGAGGCTCTCGCGCAACTGCAGGCTGTAGCGCTGACCTTCCTGGCGGATTTCCAGGGCCGTGTCGCGATGGGCGTAGTCGGTCATCAGGGTGATCAGGGCCATTTCCGCCTGGTCGCGGTCGATAGCGGCGATCTCGGCCAGCTCGGCCAGCGTCAGCGGGCGTCCCTTGAGATAGAGGATCGCTTCCAGCCGCGACGGCAGCGACAGACTGCTGAGCGCCTCGCTGGCAGCCCGGGCGGCTGGCGGCCTGGAGGGGAGGCCCGCAGGCAGGGGTGATTCGGTTGCCGAGGCGGAAGCCTGGAGATCGGGCTCGCTGGGGTCAGGATCGGGGGTGCTGGGCATGGGCCGGCTCCTGCACGCACTGTTGGCACGGTATCGCGGCCCTCAGGGGGTCACCAGGGAGGCCATCGCCGGCAGGGGCTGACGCTGTTCCCCCAGGAACAGCCGGTAGGCGGGATTGTGCGTTTCCTCCCAGTGCTGATAGGGCAGCTCCGCCAGAAACGCCTGCCAGGCCGCCAACTCCAGGGGCGGCACCTGAACGCCGACCACGATGCGCCCCACATCGGCGCCGTGGTTGCGGTAGTGAAAAATGCTGATGTTCCAGTTGGGATGCAGGGCGCTGACGAAGGCCATCAGCGCCCCGGGCCGCTCCGGAAACTCGAAGCGATAGAGCAGCTCCTCCCCCTGGTCGAGGGCACTGCCGGCGCTGGCGGGCAGGCGGCCGCCGACCATGTGGCAGACATGCAATTTGGCCAGCTCGTTGCCCGAGAGGTCGAGGCAGGGAAACCCCTGGGATTCCAGATCGCTGCGCAGCGCCGCCGTATCGGCGGGCCCGCTCACCTGCACCCCGACGAAGAGGTGGGCCAGCTTCGGATCGGCCAGGCGATAGCTGAACTCGGTGAGGCTGCGCTGGCCCAGCAGACCGCAGAAGCGGCGCAGGCTGCCCGGTTGCTCCGGGATCTCCACGGCCAGCAGCGCTTCGCGCTGTTCTCCCAGTTCGGCCCGCTCAGCCACAAACAGCAGCCGATCGAAATTCATGTTGGCGCCACAGGCCACCGCCACCAGGGTGCGGCCCTGGAGCTGGCGCTGCTGCACATCCTTCTTCATGCCGGCAATTGCCAGGGCCCCGGCCGGCTCCAGGATCGAGCGGGTGTCTTCAAAGACGTCCTTGATGGCGGCGCAGATCTCGTCGGTGTCCACCGTCACCATCGAATCCACGTACTGCTGGGCCAGAGCGAAGGTGAGTTCCCCCACCTGACGCACGGCCACCCCATCGGCAAACAGGCCCACCTGCTCCAGCCGCACCCGTTTGCCGCAGGCCAGCGAGCGGGTCATGGCATCGGCATCGACCGGCTCCACCCCGATCACCTCGACCAGGGGCCAGAGGCTCTTGACGTAGGCGGCGATGCCGGCGATCAGGCCACCGCCACCGACGGCCACATAAATGGCATCCGGCGGCTCAGAGCACTGGCGCAGGATCTCCAGGGCGATGGTGCCCTGGCCGGCGATCACGTCCGGGTCGTCGAAGGGATGGATGAAGGTGAGCCCCCGCTCCTGTTCCAGCTGGCGTGCCCGTCCATAGGCCTCGTCGTAGGTGTCGCCGTGCAGCAGCACTTCCGCGCCGCGGGCCGCCACCGAGCGCACCTTCATCTCAGGGGTGGTCACGGGCATGACGATCACGGCCGTGCAACCCAGGCGCTGGGCGGCCAGGGCGACACCCTGGGCGTGGTTGCCGGCACTGGCGGCGATCACACCCCGGGCCAGTTCCTCGCCGGTGAGGCTGACCATGCGGTTGTAGGCGCCGCGCAACTTGAAGCTGAACACCGGCTGCAGGTCCTCCCGCTTCAGCAGCACCTGATTGCCCAGGCGCCGCGACAGGTTGGGGGCTGGGTCGAGGGGGGATTCGATCGCCACGTCGTAGACGCGGGCGCGCAGAATACGCTGCAGGTAGGGGCTGGCCAACGGGTATCCAGCCGGGCCAAACGGATTGGCGATCGATGTCTTCATTCAGGGAGTCTGACAATCACCGACGCGAACGGGCGTCGATGCCGCCGTTTGCCTGAGGGCACCCCGTAGATTGCATTTCACGGACGTCGAGTGGGTATGCATCCAAGTGAGCTGAGCCATCCGAACCAGCTGCATGGCCTCAGCGTCGCTGAATTGGAAGCGATCGCCCGCCAGATCCGTCACAAGCATCTTGAAGTGGTGTCCACCAGTGGCGGTCACCTGGGACCAGGCCTCGGCGTGGTGGAACTCACCCTGGCCCTCTATCAGACCCTCGACCTCGACCAGGACCGGGTCTGTTGGGATGTGGGTCACCAGGCCTACCCCCACAAGCTGATCACCGGCCGCTGGCAGGGCTTCCACACCCTGCGGCAGAAGGATGGGGTGGCGGGCTATCTCAAGCGCAGCGAAAGCCGTTTCGATCACTTCGGCGCCGGCCACGCCTCCACCTCGATCTCGGCGGCCCTGGGCATGGCCCTGGCCCGCGATCAGCGGGGCGAAGACTTCAAATGCGTCGCGGTGATCGGCGATGGCGCCCTCACCGGTGGCATGGCGCTGGAGGCGATCAACCACGCCGGCCACCTGCCCAGGACGCGGCTGCTGGTGGTGCTCAACGACAACGACATGTCGATTTCAGCGCCGGTGGGGGCGCTCTCCACCCACCTCAACCGCATGCGGCTGAGCAAGCCGGTGCAGTTCCTCTCCGGCAACGCCGAGGAGGCGATCAAGCATCTGCCGTTCATGCACGGCGAGCTGCCGCCGGAGCTCAAGAATCTCAAGGAGAGCATGCGCCGCCTGGCCGTGCCCAAGGTGGGCGCCGTGTTCGAGGAGCTGGGCTTCACCTACATGGGCCCCATCGATGGCCACGACATGGCCGAGATGATCCGCACCTTCCAGGCCGCCCATCGTGAGGAGGGGCCGGTGCTCGTGCACGTGGCCACCACCAAGGGCAAGGGCTACGCCTATGCCGAAGCCGACCAGGTGGGGTATCACGCCCAGTCCGCCTTCGACCTGGCCACCGGCAAGGCCTATCCCTCCAGCAAGCCGAAGCCGCCCAGCTGGAGCAAGGTCTTCGGCCAGACCCTGGTGCGCATCTGTGAGCAGGATCCGCGCGTCGTCGGCATCACGGCGGCGATGGCCACCGGCACCGGCCTGGATCTGCTGGAGAAGGCTCTGCCCGGCCAGTACTTCGATGTCGGCATTGCCGAGCAACATGCCGTGACCATGGCCGCCGGCATGGCCTGCGAGGGCCTGCGCCCCGTGGTGGCGATCTACAGCACCTTCCTGCAGCGCGCCTACGACCAGCTGATCCATGACGTCGGCATCCAGAAGCTGCCCGTCACCTTCGTGCTCGATCGGGCCGGCATCGTCGGAGCCGATGGCCCCACCCACCAGGGCCAGTACGACATCAGCTATCTGCGGTCCGTGCCCAACTTCACGGTGATGGCACCCAAGGACGAAGGCGAGCTGCAGCGCATGCTCGTCACCTCGATTGCCCACGACGGGCCCTGCGCCATCCGCATTCCCCGCGGTGAGGGCGAGGGGGTGCCGCTGATCGAAGAGGGCTGGCAGCCGCTGGAGATCGGCCGCGGTGAGCTGCTGGCCGATGGCGATGACGTTCTGATCGTCGCCTACGGCTCGATGGTTTACCCCGCCATGGAAACGGCCGGCCTGCTCCAGGAGCAGGGCGTGCGGGCGGCCGTGATCAACGCCCGCTTCCTGCGCCCCCTCGATGAGGCCCTGATCCTGCCGATGGCCCGCCGCATCGGACGGGTGGTCACCATGGAGGAAGGGGCCCTCGCCGGTGGCTTCGGCGCCGCTGTGGTCGAGAGCCTCAGCGATCACGAGGTGCTGGTGCCGGTGCTGCGCCTGGGCATCGGCGATGTGCTGGTCGACCATGCCAGTCCCGAGCAGAGCAAGGTGCGTCTGGGTCTCACCCCGGCCCAGATGGCCGAATCGATCCTGAAGCGCTTTGCCGCCGCCTTCAGTCCCGACAGCCGTCGCGTCGTGGCGGTCTGAGTTTCTCCCCTACGGACGTGAGGAGCTTGCGCAGCCAGGTGCTCGTGGTCGGTGCCGGTCCGGCCGGAGCTGAGCTGGCACGCCAGCTGGCGGCAGCCGGTGTATCCGTGCTGCTGGTGGATCAGCTGGCCGATCTCTCCCAGGCCGCCTTCAGCAGCGCCGCCATGCCCTTCGCCAGCCTCGAGCGCTTCGGCCTACCGGCCCAGGTGGTGGCCAGCCGCTGGCGAGGCTGGCAGTTGCTCGGTCCGGCCCAGGAGCGGCGTAGCTGGATGGCCCAGGCTCCCCTGGGGGTGGTGCTCGATTTCGGCGCCCTGCGCCAGTGGCTGGCGGACCAGTGCAGCCGCTTTGGCGGTGAGGTGCGCCTGGGTCTGCGGGCCTTCGACTGCCAGAGCCAGGGATCGGCGCTGCGCACCTTGCTGCGCGATCGCCAGGGGCGCGTGCAGGAGGTGATCAGTGACTGGGTGATCGATGCCAGCGGCCAGGGCCGGGCCCTGCTGGGAGCGGCCAGGCCGCCGCTGCGAACCGCCAGGGCCGATCGGGATCTGGTCCAGGGAGTCGGCGTCGAGTGGTTGCTGCAGGTGCCGCTGGCCTGTTGGCAGCGCTGGTCCGATCAGCTCAGTTTCTGCCTCGGCAGCGACTGGGTGGCCCAGGGCTATGGCTGGATCTTCCCGATGGCCCCTGGCCAGTTGAAGGTCGGTGTCTGCCGGCTGAGGCCCG
>Ga0194063_10002111_pt1 | contig 12547 bp, 6 predicted proteins | sample SepL3720m_MetaG_FD_155459 | JGI IMG/M metagenome (GOLD analysis project Ga0194063, IMG submission 155459) | Anoxic zone freshwater microbial communities from boreal shield lake in IISD Experimental Lakes Area, Ontario, Canada - Sep2016-L373-20m | ecosystem: Environmental > Aquatic > Freshwater >... | reverse complement strand
GTAAGAAAGGGCGCTTGCTAGATTACATTTGGAGCAGTCTGCCGTCTCACGCGACTGGCAAGGGGCCTGATTGGTTGGAAACCGGTCGTTTGTTGCGCGCCTTCGAGTTGGCAGGAGACGGGCGTGGACGACGGGCGTATGTGGCATGGTTGGAGGCTCGCGCGGCCAACCCAAAAGGCAAAATCGATGAAGAAGCGACGAAAGCTCTCAGGCGTGGGTGGTATCTCGGAAAAGCGGGATTCCGGGACCGGCTCCTTGCGATGTTGGAGAGGCCAACGACGAAAAAGAAGCGCCCTGCCGGGATTCCAAAATCCCACGGGGAAGCGGAAGCCGAGCGGCTCGCGGTGGATGCGCTCACCGCCCTTGGAATGCCAGTCGACCTCAAGAGTCTCGGAAGCCTCCGCAAGGGACAGCAGGAAAAAGTTCTTATCGCGGCGCTGTTGAGGGAACGAACGACGGTTGGAAATCCCTGGATTGCACAACGGTTGGCGATGGGGCACCCTGGATCCGTGAGCCGTCTGGTAGTAAGCTGCGGCAAGAGCGCAACCCAAACCAGAGAACTGGAAAAACTGAAGAAAATGTTGAAATGCGATACCTGACCCCTTTACTGATACGCATACTTTCCATACGCCGGACCGTTGCGGAGAACGGTCCCTGCCTGTTTAAGACAGGTCCTAAGGTTTATTGAAATATGTTAGGAGTTGGTTTTTTGCGACAATACGGCTTTGCATTCAATGAATGCTTTTTCCAATTCCCCAAGCAGGTCATTGATCGTTTCCGAGTCACCCGCCTTGATCGCCATCTCCAGTTCAGAGGCGATTTCGCTGAGGACGGCAGCCCCCATGCTGGCCGATGACCCCTTGATGCTGTGAGCCTCACGCCCGGCACCGATGACATCCCCGGCTTCCATGCAGGACCTCAACGCCTCTATCCGGAGTGGCGTGTCATCGAGGAAGGTTTCTATGATGTCATCGACAAGCCCCTCCTCCCCACCCAGGCGTCCTAACAAATCCGAACGATCAAAGCCCATGGGTGAACGAGTCACGGCAACCTCCAACTTCGGACTTGTCTGCGGGGAATCCGCCTCTGTCGGTCCCGGCGTTTTAGGAAGCCATTTTTTAAGGATCTTGATCACCGCCTGAAGTGATACAGGTTTGCTCAGGTAGTCGTCCATGCCCGCTTCGAGGCACCTGACTTTATCACCCTGCATCGCGTGGGCGGTCATTGCGATAATGGGAACACGATGTGGCGTAAGAGCACCTTCCATTTCCCTGATTTTTTTCGTTGCTTCGAAACCGTCCATCTCCGGCATCTGCACATCCATGAAAACCAAATCGTAGGGAGTGGTCTTCAGCGCCTTGACGGCCAATCGGCCGTTGCCCGCCACATCAGCGGAAAGCCCCAGTTTTTTGAGGATACCGAGCGCGACCTGTTGGTTGGTGATGTTATCCTCGGTCAGGAGTATGCGGGCCTTGCGATCCGCAAAGTTTACAATCGGAAAGCTAGACTTGCGCAGCCGGTCGACCGCAAACGTCACCGGGGACTTCAAGACATCACATAACAGCAACTTCAAATCCTCATGCCTGACCGGTTTGATCGCATAGGCGACAAAACCCGAATTGCTCATGCGCTCGGCATCGTTTTGCTCACCCATGGAAGTGAGCATGATCAATCGGGTCCCACCCAAGGCGGCATCCGACTTCACGGCCCTTCCCACCGCTTCGCCGTCCATGTCGGGCATTTGCATGTCAACAATGGCCATTTGATAGGGATCCTTGTCACTCAATGCCCGGTACATTGCCCGCAGTCCGGACGGACCGTCGTTCGCATCATCGGGACGCATGCCCCACAATCTCAGTCGAGTGCACAAGATCTCGCGATTGGTTGCATTGTCATCAATTACAAGCACCCGCACATTCGACAAACTCACGGGCGGCAGCGCAGCAGTCTGGGTCGTGTCCTTTGACAAACCGAAGCGCGCCGTAAACCAAAACTCGGACCCCTTGCCCAACTCGCTCTCCACACCGATATCACCGCCCATCAACTCGGCCAATTGCTTGGATATGGCCAAGCCCAAACCGGTGCCACCGTATTCACGCGTGGTCGATGCATCCACTTGGAAGAACTTGGAGAATAGCAATTCAATCTTGTCAGCCGGAATTCCCGGCCCCGAATCCCTCACTGAAAACCGCAGCAAACAAGCATCAACCATGGTTTCATCGTCGCCGGGTTCCACCGTGCTTACCCGGATCGACACCTCCCCGCTGCGGGTGAACTTCACGGCATTGCCCGTCAGGTTTGTTAGAATCTGGCGCAAGCGCCCAGGATCTCCCGTAATTCGTGCGGGCACTTCCGCACCCACGTTGCAAATTAATTCCAATCCCTTCTCGTGAGCTAGAAACGCCATGGATGAGGCAAGATCATCGATCAGGCCATGCAGGTCGAAATCCATATTTTCCAAACCCAGCTTGCCTGCCTCGATTTTCGAGAAGTCCAGAATGTCATTGAGCACCCCGAGAAGCGACTCTCCGCTGGCTTTGACGATCTCGGCGTAGCGCCGTTGTTCCTGGCCGAGCTCGGTGTCCAGCAGGAGACCGGTCATCCCGATCACGCCGTTCATCGGGGTGCGGATTTCGTGGCTCATGTTGGCTAGGAAATCACTTTTCGCCCGGTTGGCGGATTCTGCCTGGGAAGCCATTTCATTGGCCCTGGCTGAAGCTTCCTGCAGATGCGAATTGAGATCCAATAGTTCCTGCTCCGCTCGCTTGCGATCCGAGATGTCCACGAAGCACTCCAACAACTTCTGTTTGCCGCCTAACTGAACAAACTTGACGGTCTTGAGGATTGGCCGGGTGCCACCGTCGGCACAAATCATCACCCGTTCCGATTGCTCCAGAACTTGCCCCAAATCGCACACCGGGCAAACCCCGTCTTGACCAGGACAGAGGAGACTGCGGCAGTATTTTCCCACCATTGACTCGATTGGGGCGCCGAACAACATTGCCGCGTGTTCGTTGACCACCTCGATGATGTGGCTCTCCGGATCCATGATGACCACGCCCACGGGCAGATTCAGCAGCAATGTCCGTTGAAACTCCTCAAGCTCGCGCAATTCCTCACGTCTGCGGTAATCTTCTGAAACATCGCGGAAAACCAGCACCGCGCCGCCCCCTCCCCCCGAAGCATCTCGAATCGGCGCGCACGAGTCGGAGATTTGGCGTTCCACTCCGTCCTTGGAGACAAGAGTGGTGGGAGTGGCCGATTCGCAATGCACTCCGTGTTCCAGCACGCGCTTCACGGGATTCCCTGCAACCTCGCGGGTTTTGTTGTCGATAATGTGGTATACCTCATCAATCAACCGCCCCTCGGCGTCGTCCGCGGTCCATCCCGTGAGAATTTCGGCTTCACGATTGAGGCTTGATACGCGGCCAATCGGATCGCAAGTGATGACCCCGTCACTGATGGACCGGAGAGTTGCCGATAGATATTCCCTGCTTGCGACCAACTGCCAGCGGGATTGGGTCACCGCTTCCAGCAGCCGGTTGACATCCCGCGCCACTCTGGACAACTCGTCAGTGCCCACCCATGGGATTGGAGTGGAGAAGTCCTGCGTGCTGGCGATCCGGCTGATGTTTCCACTCAGCAACTCCAGTTTGTTGACCACCAGCTTTCGTAACAACCAGAGAACACTCAGGAGAAACAGCGCCCCTGTTCCCGCGAGCAAGTATCCTACCAGGGCCGTGGTCCCGCGGGCCTGCTGATAGGTTTCGCGTGACAGCGTGATTCTAACAAGCAGTGCGGGAGCACCGCCCAGATCACGAACCAGTCCGTAAGCATCCAAGGAATGGCCATCGCGAATACGCACCTCATGGCTAGCACCTTTGGCCATGTTCCGCACCATCGCAGTGTAGGGGGAATCTTCGCCGAGGCTGTCAACGCGCGATATCTCCAGGCTCATCTTCATGGTGGTGGCCAGACGCTCGGTCTCGTTTTCATCCAAAACCCGGCCCATCACAATGGTCCCGCGCGATGGTCCTTTCTCCTCGCTCGTCAGGATCGGACAACTGCTCACGATCATTGGACCGGCACCAGTCATGACAAGCCCCGCACGTTTCTCTCCATCGCCACGAATCATTTGCGGGGAAATGATTGTGCCATACAATCTTGTAAAATCCTCCGGCGTGACAAATTCCGGGGATTTTCCGGGAACTAACGCACTTCCCCACTTGAGGCGATGATCGACATCCAGCATCGCAATCGCACGCACCCGGAGTGTCGCAAACGCATTGGGAGACAAATTCTCCGCAACGAACTCCTCGTTGCCGTCACCCATGAATCGGTATGCGCTGTCCCAATAACCCCAGTCCTTGACCGTCGCATCAAGAGTTGCGCCGCTGGCTTCCAGAGCTAACAGAACCCGATCCACGTTTTTCCGGGCCTCGCGTTGCTCCAAAAAGGAAAACTTCGTCTCGATGATATTTCTGGAGCCAAAGTAAACCGAAACAATCAGCACCACCAGAACGCCTCCAACCAACAAAGTCGATTTTTCCCGGATTCCAAAAAATTGACTGACACTTGAGTCCCCCGGTTCCGGCAAAGCCCGTCGTATACTCGGCCTCAAGGATATCACGGTCACCAGCAGCATGGCCACCAACCCCAAGGGCAGCGCAAGCTCCCCCGCCACATCCCATCTCCAGGCATTGGCATCCACGTCCATGCCCAACACCGCGACGACCCGCTTGGAATTTGGGTCGATCAGTGGAATTTGCACCGTAAACCACTTGCCCCAGCGGTCCTCGGTGGGGCCTAACACCAATTCCGTTCCGGTGTCAAACAACCGCAACTCTTCTGGTGTGATTTCATCATAAATCTGCCCTGCCGGCGACTCATCCGCACTACCCGCCGGTTCGCTATCAGCATAGAAGAATACTTTGCCATCCTCTCGACGCCCCAAAAGATAGGTGAATCGGCACGACTGATTGTTGTCACGGGCCAACGCGAGACGATCCTTCAAACGCAGGTAACCGAGCTTTTCCAGATCGGCTTCCGTGCCCGTCAGATCGCGAATCGACTGAAGATCCAGTTCCATTGCCGCCAGTCGGGCGTGTCCCAATTGTTCCCCACGCATCTCACGATCCACCCGTGCGGCGAGCCACCAGATGACGGCTCCGCCGACCACGACGACAATAGCCAAAACTGCAAGCCAAACGCGGTGCGCTTTGCTCCTCTTCATGCCCTGTTCTCGTTGGCTCATCGATGTGTGTGCAATGGGGGGATTAAATCGAAATGCAGGTTTAGGAACGGGCCATTTCGCGGATCACCTTGCGACCGAGAAACAACAACGGGACCATGCAAACCATCCCGCGCCAGCCAAGATCCAACAATCCGCTCTTGCCCGATGCCGGCACCCAGATGGCAAGCGCGGTAAGGATCGCCACGAAAACCACCATCGGAACCACCGTCCCCTCGAGGTGGTGGAGAAGATAGGTTTTCCATGGGATTTGCAACCGGGTCACCGTCAGCGGGACCACCCAGCACCAGCCGACCAGAGTTGTCGGAATCATCGTCCCGACCGCCACGCCCAGCACACCGAGTTTGAACGCGAGGATGACACTCAGGATCACGTTTGCCACGGCATCGCTGATCGAGATGAAAAGCAGGCGGCGTTCGTCGCCACACATCATCAGCACCCGTTTCGAGCAACCATTCGTGAGCTGCGAGCTGAACACCGCGAACAACAAGGCCTGCCCCACCCACCATGTTTCGGTGGGCACACTCTTCATCCCCGTCAGCAGGCTGATCAAGGGCTCCAGATAGACCGCCGAGAGCAGATAACACGGCGTCACCAGAAAAAAAGTCAGCCGGGAACTGCTCAACAACATCTTCTTCAAGCCCGAGTTATCACCCACCGCATGCATCGCCGCCGCCGCAGGCGAGAGCACCTGCTGGAGTTGCACGCTGAACAACCCGAGCATCTCGCCCATTTTGAAACCCGCCTGATAGATCGCCACCAGCGCCACGCCGATGGTCAGCGAAATCACCAACTGGTCGCTCTTGGCCATCAGCATGTTGCTGAACGTGATCAGATAGGCTGCGATCGAGAAGCCCATCTGCGCCTTCACCGTGCGCCAATCGAAATGTTTCGGTAACAACGAAACCCCGGGCAAACGCCGGATCGCAACCACCGCCGCGATCAGATTTGGAAACGCGCTTGTCGTCACGCTGATAGCCATCAGCACGGACAAGCTCCAACCAGCGGTCAGCCCCCAATAGAGAAACCCGAAGTTGAGCACGGTCGAGAGCGTGCCCACCCAGTTCGCGATATCAATCCGCTGCAAACCCCGCAGGATTTCCGGAAACAAACCTAACGGAAACATCACCGCCAGCCCGATGAAAAATACCACGTAAGCATTTCCAAATTCGGCGCGATCCGCCGCCAGCACCCCCATCCTGGCAAGAAACGGATCACGGATCAGCAGGAACACCACCAGCAACGTCACCGCCATCCCGATGAAGGTCCAGAAAATCGTCGCCAGCAAGCGGCTGAGTCCGGCCATGTCGCCGGTGGCCGTTTTTTCCGCCACCGCCTTCTGCGCCGTGAATCCGAACCCGAAATCCAACAGAATGCCATAGCCGAACAACGACCACAGCAATGCCCAGAACCCGAATTGCGCTCCGGTAAAATTCTGGAACATCAGCCGGAACAGCACCAACCCGAGCAACATCCGCGTCACAAAGCCGATGTATCCGCTCGCGGTGGTGCTCCAAAACCTACGTTGCCATTCAGCCATGAGTGATGTGGGTGTTTTACTCCGGAGGCCGATATGCCACCGGTCCGGAGCTTCCAACACGCTCTTTAAATAAATCCGCGCCGTTTGTCACGATCCAATAAACAAAGGTCTCGCAAAAAAACAGGACAAACACTCATCCCCGGCAGGCCGCCAGCAAACCTTCCTTCTCTTCATTTACAAGTGGAGTCGTCACGCACCTCATCGCCCATTCCCGCTGCGGTTCCACAAAACGGTCGTGCATCGGCTGCACATGCCCGGCGAATTGTTTATTCACCGATTCCCTCGTTCGTCCGCGTGCGATCACATCCCGCTCCAACCGCCGCTGCAACCGGACTTCCTCGGGACAATCGACAAACACGCTCAGCGCGAATCGTTTTCTCAGCCATTCAGGATGCAGCAGCCATAACCCGTCCACCAGGATGATCGGTCGGCTTTCAAGCTCAACCACCTCGGGTTTCCGCACGTGCTCCGCGAAATCATAAACCGGAACCCGAGCCGTTTCGCCTCGCTCAAGGGACTCGAGAACCACCCGCAACGCATCCCAATCAATCGCCGCCGGGTCATCGAAATTCACGCGTTCCCTCTCAGGCTCCGACAAGTGACTGAGATCCTTGTAAAAATTGTCTAGGCACAAGTGGGCAGCCTCATCGCCAAGCTCCCCGGCCAACTCCGCAGCCAACCAGGTCTTGCCGGATCCACTACCCCCCACCACTGCGATCAATCGGATAGCTTTCATTTCCTAAGGATATACCAAGCTCCTCCGCCACCGTCGATCTTATTTGGTGTCGGTTTTCTCGTTGTAAAAACCGACCGGGTGGGTAGTCTATCGATAGTGAAAACACGCTCCATGAGTCGTCCCAAGCCCGCCATCCGCCCAACCTTCGTGGTGGGACATCAGCGTCCGGACACCGATTCCGCGGTATCCGCATCGGTTTATGCCGACCTGCTCAACGCCCTTTCGCATGATGAAACATTCGAAGGCATCGTCCTCGGCGAGCTTTCCGGACAGACGAAATGGCTCTTTGCCGAAGCGGGCACGCCATTACCACGACAAGTGAGCCACCTTCACGCCTGCGTCCGCGATGTCGCGCGTTGCGAGGTGTTCTCCATCGGCCAAAACGCCGCGCTCGGCGAGGCGCTCGACCTCATCATGCGCCACCGCATCGGCGTCGTTCCGATCCTCGACGCAAAGCGCAAGCTGCTCGGCCTGCTGAGCGACCGGATGCCTGCGGCAAACTATTTCTATCATGCCAACGCGGAGGATTTCCTTGGCGTGCTGTTTTCCATTACTGACTTGGAGCACCATTTCAAACTCACGCGCTGGCAAAAACCGCAGACCGAAGCCGGCGGACAAATCGTGTTAGACATGAGCCGCGTCACGCCCGGCTCACTGGTGCTCATCGGCGACCAACCGGAACTGCTGGCACACTGCCGGGATGCCGGTGCCGCTGCGGTCGTGACCTGTGCTTCGGAGAAAAACAGCACTTGGAAAAATGCCATGCGCGCCTGCCCCGGACTTGGCGTGTTTCACTACCGGGGGTCGTTGATGGCGCTGGCCACTCAATTGCCGATGGCGATTCCCGCCACTCGATTGATGCAGTCGGAGGGCTTTCCAAAACTGACTCCGGACCAACCCCTGGAGGAGGTCCAGGGCGCACTGCGTCAGGCGCAGTTCGCACTGCCAGTGATGAATCCTGATGGCTCGTTGTTCGGCGTGTTGTCACGCACCGAAGTCATGAATTTCCCACGTGGCAGGGTCGTGCTGGTGGACCATTTCGAGCAACACCAGGCCCCAGCAGGCATCGCGGATGTGGACATTGTCGAAATCGTGGACCATCACCGCGTTGGCACACTCGAGACAGCCATACCCATCCGCGTGGATTGCCGGCCAGTCGGCAGCACGGCTACCATCATCGCCTGCAAATTCACGGAGAACGGCAAACGTCCCACTCAGGCCCAGGCGAAACTTTTGTTAGGGGCAATTGTCGCCGACACCCTGCTGCTCACCTCTCCGACTGCCACGGAAGTGGACCACCAACAGGCCGCAGTGCTGGCGAAGCTGGCCAAAGTCGAGTTGAAGGAATTCGGTCGCGAAGTGCTGGTGCGCAATGACGAGACGCTGGATCGATCCGCGGCCGAGTTGGTGGAGAAGGATCTCAAGGAATTTTCGGGCAACGGTGTGCGGTTTGCGGTTGCCCAGATTGAAACCGTGGATCGCAGCCGGCTTGACGGCACAAGGCTGAAGAAATTCGCCAGCGCCCTGCACGAGCGCCGCCAGCGTGGTGGCTGGGAATTTGCCGCGCTGCTCGTCACCGACATTTTCCGCAGCGACAGCCTGGTGTTGCTCGATGTGAAAACCCCGGTGATGGCCCGGAAGCTCGGGCCCAGCGGCGAGATCTGGGCGGGCTGCGTCTCGCGGAAAAAACAATTTCTGCCGGAAATCCTCAAACGTCTGGGGGAAAAAGCGTGAAACCACAGATCTCCAAATCACCCGTGAAATGGTGTTGAATCCGGGAAAACCCTATGGATATCCTCAAGACGTTTCTCAAGGTGTTAGTGATCGCCTTCGTCTATCTGGGGATCGGGCCGATGCTTGGATTTTACCTCAAGGGGAAGGATACGGCGAGGCGGATCCTGCTGGGATTCATGGCATGGTGGCTGGTCCGGCCGCCATCGGATTTCACCCTGATGCTTTATTCGATCGAGAAGTATCGCGGGCACTGCCGCGGTTTCGAATTCAATTACATCGAGGCGCTCGCGATCGGGCTGGCACTGGCAGCGCTGTTAGAGAAAAGGAAGGATTTCCGTTTCCTGCCGCCGGGCTTATGGGCGTGGTTCTTGTGGATCGCGGTGGGGTTGATGTCGGTTCCTGGCGCGCTGGATCCGATCTACGCACTCATGCCTGCCTTCAAGTATGCGAAGATGGCCTTCGTGTTTATCGGCGTGTTTGCCGCGCTGCATGACGAGCGGGATATGAAGGCGGTGATGCGCGGCTTCGCGGTGGCCTTGATCGTGCAGATAATCCTTTGTCTGTGGAAGCGCTATGTGCAGGGTGGCTTCCGGGTGATGGGTTGGTTCGAGCACCAGAACCCGATGGCGATGTGGTCCTACATGATCGCGCTGCCCATCCTCGGCCTGGCGATCTCGAAGCAAACCTCGAAGCGCGATGTGATCCTGTTTTTCTGCGCCTTCGCGTCGGCCGGTTTGGTTGTGGTGCTTTCGGTTTCCCGTGCCTCGCTGGCGGCCTTCGGCATAGGCACGGTGTTGGTGATGCTGGGATCCTTTGTGCAAGGGTTCACGGTGCGGCGGGTCAGCCTGGCATTGGTCGGTGCACTCGGCGGTCTGTTCGTCATGGCCATGGCGGCGGACACCTTCATGGAGCGGATGGGTGAGGACAGTTCACCCAAAAACGACCTCAGATTCGCACTCAACCAACAGTCTGCGGCCATGTGCGGGGACAAACCACTCACCGGGATCGGTTGGAATAACTTCGGCCTGGCCAACAGCAGGCCGCAGGGAACGAAGTATTCAAAAATCCTCGAACGTTGGGAACAAAACCGGGGACGCAATATCTATCCGGAACAATACCAGGCGAATCCGCTGACGGAAAGCCTCTATTGGCTGCTTCTGGCGGAAACCGGTGTGCCGGGATTTGTCATGTTCCTGTTATTCGCCCTGATCACTCTCTGGTATGGGATACGGGCGACTGTGGCTTTCTGGAAAACCCCGCTGGGTTTAATGTTATTAGGGCTGACGGTGGCCTTCGGCATCTCCTACTTTCACGGTCAAGTAGAGCGCGTCCTCACCCAGACAAAAAACCTGACGACATGGATCATGCTGTGCGCGATTCTTTCCAAAGCCGAGTGGTGGCGGAGGCAGGAGAAGAAGTTGAAGTCGCAGGGACCTCGAATCCGCTAGATCTCGAATCACGGCGGCGAACTGAGCGGAATGCTGATGACCGGATCCTGCGTGCCACCCGCGACTCTGGAACCCTCGCCGGATGCAATGGTACGTGCGGCGTCCTGGAATACCAGCTGCACGGTAGCCTCAAGCAGGCCGAGCGGACGCTTGGGAATCCAGACGATATCACCGGGTTGGAGCAGCACATTGGTTTCCTTGCCAGTCAGGATCGCCTGGAGATTCACGATGGATGCGGCGGGCTTGTCGAGCGTGCCGCGGACAATGACGATTTCCTTGAGGTAAGCACCCTTGGCCGGCCCCTTGCACTGGGCGATGCAGTCGATCAAGGTGAGTGAGTCCTTGTAGCCGATGGCCTGCGGTGCCGCGACAGCACCTAACAAAAGAACCGTGGAGGTGGCGGCGGACGGAAGATAGATGTAGTCGTTGTGATGGAGATAGATGTTCTGGGATGTATCGCCGGAGCGGACGAGTTTCTCGAAATTCACCGGCAGAATTTCACCGTTTCGAATGACCACACTGTTGGAGAGGTCCGCAAGCTCCTCTGTGGTGCCGGAAAAGCGCGACGTGAACAGTCCGCCCGCCTGCGAGATCGCCTCAAGCAGGGTGGTCGGCTGCCGCAACGGATAGAGTCCGGGTTTGAATACGCGACCAAGGACCCAGTAACGCCGCGAGCGGACTTCTACCAAGCTCACATTCACAAGCGGATTGGTGTAGTCGCGTTTGAGCGCATCGCGCAGGTGCTTGGAAAGTTCCGCGGTGGTGAGCCCCTCAGCGCGGACTCCGCCAGCGAGGTTGTAATAGATCATGCCGTCGGGCATGACGAAAGTCCGCGCGAGTGTGCCGCCGACTTCGGCGATTTCGATCTCCATGACGTCACCCGGCCCGAGTATGTAGGACTCATTCGGTGGGATAAGCAGCTTGCGATCAGGCGAACGCTTGATTTTGACGTTGGTGAACGTGAGATTCCGGACCTTCTGATCCGTCTTGCGAGCATCGAATTGGGAATCTGGAATCGTCTGCTGGCAACTGACTGCACACAAGCAGAGCAGTGCGATAGACCATGTCATGGAAAGGATTCGCAACATCAGGGTGTCGGGAGGATGGGTGGGACGTTGAGGTTGACCCAGGTGGATGACGCACTCGTAGCAAAGGCGGAGAGCGCCAGCTTGAGGATATCCTCGGCCACCACCCATGGACGCTCGGAAATGAAGACGATGTCCTTGGGCTGGAGTTTGAAATCCTTTTCCTTCGCGGCCAACACGTTCTTCAGGCTGACGACAAACGTTTCAGGTTTGGTGAAACTGCCGCGAACGACCAGGACCCGGTCCGACCATGCGCGCTCGGTGAGCCCGCCGCGCCGCGAGATGGCGGAGACGACGGTGGCATCGGCAGTCAATCCCTGTACACCCGGGTTTACCACGGCACCGATCACATAATAGTCGTTGGTGATGGTGGAAGCAATGAAGATGAAATCGTTAGGTTCGATCTCGATGTTTTGTTTCATGTCGCCCTCGTTGAGGAGCTTGCGGAAGTCCACCGGAAGCTGCTGGCCCTTGCGCGAGACGAAGGATCGGTCGAGATCCGCAAGCTCGATGGTATTACGCTCAAACAAACCGGTTTCAATCCCTCCGGCATTGGCGATGGCTTCGACCAGGGTGATGGGCCGCTCCAACGTGACAACGCCCTTGTTGATGACTTTACCGAGAATCGTGAAGCGTTTGGAACCGACTTCCTGCGGCGTGATGATGACGCGGGGCGAGCGGAAATTCGACGAGAGGCCTTTTTCGATCGCAAGGCGCGCTTCATCGATGGTGAGTCCGGCGACCTTGATATTC
>Ga0194063_10002110_pt1 | contig 12550 bp, 14 predicted proteins | sample SepL3720m_MetaG_FD_155459 | JGI IMG/M metagenome (GOLD analysis project Ga0194063, IMG submission 155459) | Anoxic zone freshwater microbial communities from boreal shield lake in IISD Experimental Lakes Area, Ontario, Canada - Sep2016-L373-20m | ecosystem: Environmental > Aquatic > Freshwater... | reverse complement strand
GCATCACCGGAGTCGAGTGCCGTTTGAGCGGCTCCCGTGGGCCTGGATGGTGGAACCATGGCGGATCGGATCGGGCGGTTGCCCGCGGATCCGGATCTTAGGGCTCTTTACTGAAAGCCGCACTCACAATGGCTGTTAATTCCTAGCAATCAGCTGGCGGCTGGTTTGTTGGCTTTGCGGCTGTTGGGCTTCTTGTTGGCCGCCTCCCATTGCTCCAGCCATTGTCTGGGCTGATAGAGGTCACCCTCGATCCACAGCGGAGCCAGCTCCTCCGGCTTGTAATCCCCGAAGCCCGTCAGCACGGCATAGAAGCGTTTGCGGTGCTCGGCGCTGGCCCCTGCCGCCAGGGAGTTGAGGGCATCGCTGGGTTCGAGCTCGCATTCGTCAACGACCCGGCGCATCTGCTGGCGCCACTTGCTTGAGAGTTCGGTGGCTTTGCGCTGGCCGACGGTCGGTGCGGGTGTGGTGCGGAAGGCATCCGGCACCTCCCGCAGGCCGCAGTAACAGGCCCAGAGCTCCAACGGCGTCCAGACCGGGCAGTCGGCGTCTCCGAGCGGGATGGCGCCCTCGAGTTTCACCTTGATCGACTGGTTCTTGAGCGTTCCCCAATCCTTTTCGGCGATGCGGCGGTTGAGCTCCCCCAGCTGCCAGAAGGCTTTCTGGCGCAGCTCGCCGGCCTTGCCCTGCTCGATCACCGAGAGGTTGCCATAAGAGATCGCCTCAAAGTCCGCCTCCTCGGCCCAGCTGCAGGCGGTGTACTGGGTCCAGCCATTGCGCCGTCGCCAGTTCAGCAGCATCCGCCCGAACGCTGCGCGGTTTTCCTCCTGGTGCTCAAGCAGCTGCTTGTAGGTGATCGCCACGGTCAGACTCCTGAGTCATGAGCGCAAACCTAATACAAACTTGGCGTTGCTAGCCAGAGCCTGTCATGTCATGTCACAGATAGGCAGCCAGTTGTAAGTCTGACCAGGATCTGCTTGGCATGCTGACCAGTGATGACTTTTCCAGTCTCCACCTGCAATCTCAGAGCCAAGGTGTTGGGGTGCTCGCCCGGATGGGCCTGGGCCAGCCGCCTGAGCCGCTGCTCCAGTTCCACCGGATCCATCAATGGTCCAGCAGCGCTGGCCGGGTCTCCGCGAGCACCTGCTCGGCCTCGTCGACAGAGCGGCAGACCGCTGCCATGCCGCCGAGTTTCTCCACCAACCGCAGAAAGGCCCGCTGCTCCGGGCTGACGACCCCCTGGGGTGTTTTGACCTCCAGAGCGACGAACTGGGCGATCCGCTGGCCCAGCAACTCAGGTGTGATCTCCAGGGAGCGCAGGCCGATCAGGTCACTGCTGCCTTTACAGAGCCCAAAGCGCACAAAGCGCCCTTGCTGGTCGACCAGGGCGCCGGTGTTGTTGCGCCAGAGCCGCACCGGGCCTCGGCCGCAGGCCAGGCGAATGCGCTGCTGGATCTCGTGTTCGCTCGGGGAAGAGGCCATGCCCTGATTGCCCGACACAAGTCTGAGAACCGTTGCGACAGAACGGGTCTCAGGTCATTGGGTGGGCAGGGAGCCATGAGAACTTGGGGCTACGACACCAATCCAATCCCCAGTGGCATCCCATGCCCGGCTCCATGCTGAGCTGATCTGCCTGTTGCGTCAACACAGCCAGTTCGCCGACCAGCGTCATCTGGTGCTCTTGGCACAGATGGTGACTGGTCTGCTGCTGAGCCAGACGGTCTGTTTTGACCGCTGGAAGACTGTCTTGCCGCTCGGCCGTTGCCTGGCCTCCAGCTGGCAGCGACGTTGTCAACGCTGGCTCTCGAATGAGCGCATCGATGTCGAGGCGCTCTACGGTCCGCTGATCCTCTGGGCCCTGCAGCACTGGCAGAAGCCAGGCCAGTCCTTGCATCTGGCGCTTGACACCACGATGCTCTGGAATCGGTGTTGCGTGGTTGTGCTCTCCGTGGTGGCCCATGGTCGTGCCATTCCGTTGCTGTGGCACACGCTGGAGCATCCCAGCGCCAGCGTGAGCGCCGGGATCTCGATCGCGCTGCTGGACAAGGCTGATCGGCTCCTGGCCGGGTTCGGTGCGATCACGTTGTTGGCCGACCGAGCCTTCCCCTGTGATGAGCTACTCCGCTGGTTTGATGGCAAATCCCGCTGGCAGTTCGTGATGCGCCTGCGTGGTGACACCGAGATCCACGGCACCGCAGCGCCGATGGGCTGTCAGGTACGTCGGCTGCGCCTGCATCAGGGCCACTGCCGTGGTTTTCGCAACGTGCAGCTCTGGAGCGATGGCTGTCAGAAAGCCAACCTGCTGCTTGCCAATCCGGCCGGTCTGCCTGTGGATGAGCCCTGGTATCTGGTCAGCAATGCTGATCCCACGCTGGATCTGGTCTGGAGCTACGGCCAGCGCTTCTGCTGCGAGCAGCTGTTCCGCGATCAGAAGTCTGGGATCTTCCAGCTGGCGAGCAGCGGCCTGCGCGAACCCGAGCGCATCGATCGGCTGCTGCTGATCGTCGCCATCGCTGTGTTGGTGGGCAGTCTGCAGGGCTATGCCATCAGCCTGGCTGGCCTGCGCCGTCAGGTGGATCCACACTGGCGGCGGGGTATGAGCTTTGTGCGGATCGGCCTGGCGACGCTGCAGGCGTTCGTCGCTGATACCAAAGCCAGACTCATGACCTGGATGCCCATCCCCCAGCAGGAACTGGGGCCCTGCATCCCCAGCCGCGGCGTCAGGCGCCACCGGAAGCAGCCCTGGTTCACGCGGATTGAACTGCCGCCACGATCACAGCCTCAGCGCCGCGATCCGCTGCCGCTCGCTGTCGCATGAGCGTCTCGGGTGAGATGTGTCGGGCAGCCAGGGCCATGCCTCCTGTTGCCGGATTGGCCGGTGGCCATCCGCATGTATTGGCGAAACTGCCGATACATGTCAGGTATTGGCTGAATCCGTTCGGCGGCCAATACCTGGTCGACCAGCAGCAGATTGGTGTCCGACCGTGGTCACCAGAGCGGTTCGCTGCTCAGTTCAGAGACCTCGGTAGCCATGCCTTCAACGATCGACTCGCGCATCCCGGGGATCGAGACCAGATAGAGGGTCTCCTGGATGGCGCGCCAGTGAGCTTCCGAGATCAGTACGGCATTGCCCCGCGTCCCGGTGATTTGCACGGGCTGGTGGGACCGCCCCACCTCATCCATCAGGGCGTCCAGCCGCTCGCGGGCTTCTGTGGCTGACACGGTGGTCATGGCATCCTGCTGGCCGCAGGTCAAAGCCTATGGGCTATGGCTGACTGCTTCGGCCATCCCGGCATCAAAACCACCTTACGGTTGGTCGGCAAGATGATCAACAGCCAACGTGCAGGTGACAGTGGCGCAAGCCAAGTCCCAGGGATTGATCAACTCCAGGCCGATCTCGACGAAGTCGTTGATGTTCCTTGTGGCCAGGGGTACCCCGTGGGCCAGTGCCGTGGCCGCGATCACCGCATCGGCCGTCGCCATCGGCCGGGCCAGCCGTTCGCGACGCCGCAGCAATTCGCCGTACCAGTGGGCCGCTTCGCTGCTGAAGGGCCAGATCCGGCCAGCGAACAGCTCGGCCGCCAGCGCCTCCCAATTCTGTTGCAGTTGCTGCTGACGCCGTCCAGCCGGTAGCCGGGCCAGGCCGTGCAGAATTTCGGCCTCGTTCATGGCCGTGATCGCCACCGCCTCTGGATCGAGACCATCGGCCCAAGCCAACACCCGTGGCTCGGGTGCCGGGCGCATCAGCTCCGAGATCACATTGGTGTCGAGCAGGATCACTGAGAAGCCTCCCTTTGTGACTCTGTCGTCCTCAGTGCTCCAGGTTTGCTTCGCTGTTGAACTGGGCTGGGGTTGGTAGGGAGGAACGCTCAGGCAGCTCCAGCTCCAGCTCCACCCCGCCGAGCTGGGCGAAATGGTCATGGATGCGACTGCCCAGGCCCTTGCCACTAGCGGCGGGCTTCCAGTCTTCGATGGCGGATCGGATGATCGTGCGGGCCTCCTCCTCCATCGAGCGGCCGTGGCGGGCGGCCTGAACGCGTAGCTGCGCCTTGGTGCTCTCGTCGAGGTTGCGGATCGTGAGCGTGCCCATGGACAACGACTGCTTGCGCTGACAGCAATGCTGTCAATGCTGTCAATGCTAACGCGGCTCGTTAGCCAGCCCGGGCAGCGGGACCAGCATCACGGGGCGCCCCGCGGCGTCCGAGCCGTTAAAGCACTTTCGATCCTCGTCGGGCATGCCACCGCGACGGATCCCTATTGCTCCGTGTTGTTGACGGCCTTCATTCCCTTCATCACGGACTCCACCGCGCCGGCGGGCATCAGGTGGCTGCGATCGAGCACACGGTCAAGTTGGCTCAATGCGTCCGGGGCCACCGGTGTACGCGTGCCGAGCACGAAGGAGGCGAGTTCCTCACGTGTGATCGCGATGTGGATCGGATCCACAGCGTCTGCCCTGGTGAGCACGAGCACGCCGTTGCGTAACTCGAGCCGCCGCAGACGCGAATCCCCCTGGACGGCGAGCGTCAACGTCTGGCGTAGCCCCTCGGCTTTGCGCGGATCGACGAGGTAACGCACAAACTCCAGGTTTTCGTCGACGGATGCAGCGACGAGCGCCTGGGCGGTTGGCGTGGCAAGAAACCGACGAATCGCGTCGACGGTCAGCGGTTGACCATGGAGCTTCATCGCGCCTTCAATCTGCAGGCTCTCCGTCAGGAAAAAGCCGCGCGCGTTGGCCGATGAGGTGCGCTGTCCGAGCTGCCGTGATGCCGTTGCCCGGACCTTGCGGGCTTCGGCGTCCGCAGGATCGAGCTGCAGCAACAGCGACGTGAGCTTGAGGCTCCAGCGCCAGTTCGCCAGCCCAGCTTTCCTTGCGGCTTCGGCGGCGGCCTTGCGGACCGTGCTGACGCCACCCATCATCTCGACGGTCCGCCGTGCCTCTTCGGCCTCGGACAGCGGATTGATGTCATACACGTCGCCGCCGAACCAGCCGATTGTGCCGTTGTAGACCTGCCGCACATGGCTTTCCACCTGTCCATAGTTCTCCCAATCCCCACGCAGGTGGCCAGGCATGTACACACGCTCGGCCGCCTGTCGTGCATCCCGACCGTGGGCGATCTGACGCAGCGTCTGATCGTGGATCAGCTGCACCTGGTCAGCGGCACGCTGTACCGCATCACGCACTACGTTCTCGCCCTTGACGGTGGGTCCGTGGATGTCCAGCAGAATTTCCGCATTTCTTGCCTCTAGCCAGCGCGCATCCTGGATGAAGACCGCCGGATTGCGGTACGGTCCGCCGCGCAGGGTGTACACATTGAAGATGCCACCCGGCACCATGAAATTGGTCACCAGCAACCGCTTACGGGGGAAGTAGAAGCCGACGCTGTCCGTGTGTCCGAGCGGTTGGGTGCGACCTGCACCGGCTCACCCGCGACGACGATATCGATCACACGGCCGTTCTCGAACAGCCGCGTGGGTGGCTTGTAACTGGACTGGACCTGCAGTTTCTCGGGGGTGAAGCCGAGCTTGTTCGGAAAGGCATCCGGACCGCTTTGCGGATGGAAGACACCGAACTGCGCAGCCGCCCTGACCTGGTAGATGCCACTCAGCACGCTGATCCCGGTCGAGGTGCTTCGGTTGCGATCCAGGTACTCGTGACCCCAGACCTCCGCGCCCTCATCGAGCCACGCACCCGTGCCGTCGCCGTAGTGCCAGTGGGTCAGGAGGATCGCCGCCACCTTGATCTTGCGTCCGAGCACCGCCTCGAGTTTGGCGCGCATCTCGGCGGCCGCTCGCGTGGAATCTCCGGTGTCGATGACGATCCAGCCCTGCGGCGCATCGATCGCGAAGCTGCTCGCAATACCCCAGCCACGCAGCGCGTACACGCCGTCCGCCACACGCTCGGCATGCTTCATATCGCCAATGCCTCTCCATCAAGGCAAAGGGCACAGACAGGACAGCTATCAGCCCTTGGACTGCTCAAATCATCAAGTGTGGCCGATGCCCTCAACGTCCAAGCAAGACAACCGCTGCCTTCGCGGCAGGTAGCTGCGGAAACTTCCAGAGCTACTCAGGCGACAGCAACTTGCGAATGACCCACTTAAGGCAAGGCGTTGGAATTTCTTAGGGCTTTTACTGGCTAAGTCTGGCAGGCATTGATACACCTATCGATCCCATCTTGGGAGCACTTCGATGGTGATCAGACCCAGCTCCACATCCCACCTACAGCACCGGATTCCCGGTGGTGATGGCCTGTTCCACAATATCGGCCGCTCGGGTCACACCACCGGCAGCGACGATGGCCTTCTGTAGCCGTTGGGCGTTGGCTCTGTAGCTGGGATCGTTCCAGACCTGATCGATCGCGGAGCGAAGTCGCGACACCGATATTTTCTTCAGGGGCACTACGGCGCCGCTGCCGCTCCAAGCCACACGGGCGGCGACACCGGGCTGATCGTTGGCGATTGGGATCGCCACCATCGGTACCCCGCAGCTCAGTGATTCCAGCACTGTGTTCAGGCCAGCATGGGTGATCGTGAGAGCGGCGCGGGTCAGCAACTCCAGCTGAGGCGCAACCTCCACCACCAGCGGCGAACCGGGCAGAGGGGGCAGAGCATCGGGCGTGTTACCGCCGCCCAAGGCAATCACCAGCTGGGCATCGAGATGGAAGCAGGCCTCCGCGATCTTGGCGAACAGGCCCAGGTTCTGGTTCTGGATCGTGCCCAGTGAGGCATAGATCAACGGCTGGCCGCTGAGCTGTAGCCAGGGAAAGGCCACGGTCTCGCGGCTGAGCGGATCACTGAGAGGGCCGGTGAAGTGAAACCAGGCCGGTAGCTGTTGCCGGGGATATTCAAAGGCGGCCGGCTGCTGGCAGATCTGAGCCAACGGCGACCAGCCTTGGGCGCGGTTGGTGAGTACGGGTAGTTGGTGTTGGCTGCGGTAGTCCGCAACCACCTGAATAATGGGACTAGCCAAGCGCGCCAGTAACCTCTGGCCGAGCCGGTTACGCAGCCGCGCCCAAGCGCTCGGACTGTAGCTCCAGCCCGTGTTCACTGGCGGCACTGCCGGTTCAGAATTGAGCAGTAAGGCACAGCTCACACTTACAAACGGCAGATCCAGAGCGTGGGCCACTGTAGCTCCACCAAAGGAGGTCTGATCGATCAGCAGGGCATCCACACCGAGGTGCCGCATGACCGACGGAGCCTCGCGCAGCACCATGGCGGTGGAAAGTCTGAAATACTCCACCGTGGCGCGGAAAGCTGCCGGACCGCTCAACTCACCCATGAGGGTGAAGAGTGTTCTGGTGGAACCTGCCGGATAGTTAGCCTGGCCAATCGCCGCAAACTCAAGTCCGGCGGCTCGACTCTTGGCCTCGGCATCGGCGATCCCCACCAAAGTCACCCTATGGCCACGTTTTTGAAGGACATGCCCCAGGGTGGTCATGGGGTTGAGATGGCCGCTGGCGGCGGGGCAGAGCAATCCAAAATGGGTCACTGTTGGCTCATGGCTGGAGGGGAGCTTGCTTTGATTCCGGTCCATTAAACCCTGCCTCCTCAGCCGTAACCAGAGGCTTCCCCTGGCTTCGTGGACAGGTCTGTGGTCTGCATACGAATGAATTCAGAGGCAGAGATCAACGATGTTCCTCGATGATCGGACTCAGGTGGCCGATCGATGAGTAACGGCGCCCGAGGCTGGATTAGCCCTCAGCTGCCGCAGGCTGTGGATCCACGCTTGGCGCTGATCACATGGGACACTCTCTAGTGACGCATCTGCACTGCTACGCCGAGCGTGGCAGTGAAGGCGAAACAGCAGCGAGATATGCGGTGACGCTGGCAGGCATAGAAGCCGATAAATCCACCAAAATGTGGATCGATACCTTATAGCTCACCTGTCGCATTGCACTTTTTACTCTGCAATCAGCTGAGTGCTTGCGGAGGTATGATGAGTTGGTCAGTCAATACCCCAAAAGCCACTAACCAACAGAGTCTCTACTCATTGCAGAACGGTCTTCCAGTCGAGCACTTAGCAAAATACACACGAGCTTGATCAGTTCAACCATCTACAGCCCGCTGGGTCGGAGGCATTTCGGCTGGCGACACAGAGGGGCTGGCTGCGCTGAACGCAGGAATGCCCTGCCGGCAGTGCCGGTTCAGACGAGGGATTGAACCATGGCTACTGCCACAAAAGAAGGCGCCCCCGGTAGGGGCGCCTTAGCACCGGTCGCGGATGCACAACCTGGCATTTCGGATGCCATCCGGTCAGGTGTCATTTTATCTACGGATCACCTGTCTGAGGCCTGGCAGGCAAGGAGTTAAGTCACGGCTCAGGGAAGAGATGCTCGGGGCTTGACCTTCCCAAAAGTAACTGCTGGCCGGGTTATGCAGCCCAGCTTTCACACTTCAAAACGTAGGAAATAGCAGATAGCTCACTCGTCCACTTGGGGTGGCAACCGTTCGGTGCCACGTTGGGCCTGTTTCCAATCAGTTCACCTTCACAGAGACTCCCGGGGGACTGGCCCGGATTGCTTTGAGGAGAGAACCTTGGGGGTCTTTCCCCTCAATCACACACTAATGCTTTATGGCTACAAGAGAGGATCGAGGGTGTTCCTCTTTCCGTATGGAGATGGGCGGTTTCAGGCCCCATTCAGACCGCTGGGGGCACATCGAACGATTGCGGAACCAATCTCGGTGACGCCACCTTCGTGAAGCCCCGTAACCCCGGAGGCCAAGAGCAGCATCGAATCTGCATCACCCCCTGCCGCCAGCCTCTTTTCGTCCGAAGAGGAGTGTGCCTGATTCGGAGGCTTCATCGATGGAAGACATCCCCCCTGAGCAGCAGCAAGGAGCGCGCTGACGATCCGGCCCCTGCTCCACCATTCTTGACGGATCACTGATGTTCCTGGCGTGTCATTTCCTGGAGGGGACACACGCCGTTCACTGCACCGCCTCAGGTGCCCCGGACTCAACGGAACGTCCTACTTAACACCTGGCCCCAGGTGCCAGCGCCGGCAGCTCCGCCCCACAACCAAAGACACCCTGATCTTCAAGCGATCAACCGACCGCACAGCTGTGCCCGACCCCCTTGGGAAGGCACCACAGCTGAGCAGGCAAATGCCCGGGGCCAGCGCTCCGGGCTTTGTTGTTGTGGAGCAGCCCGGCGCCAACGAGAGGCCATGCCTGGCGGCTGTGACCTTCGCGATTCCGCCGTTGGAGAACAGGCTTTCGGGCCGGACGTTACTGCTTGGCAGCCGTGGCCAGCCAGATCAGCGCGGCCTGGGTGCGATTACTGACCTGCAGCTTCTGGAGCAGCACATGCACATGGCTGCGAACGGTGCCCTCACCGATCCCCAGCTGCTGGGCGATGGCGCGATTGTTGTCGCCAGCCGCCAGGCAGGCCAGCACCTCCCGTTCGCGTTGGGTGAGGCCGTTGAGCCGCTCGCCCGGATTTGAGCTGGCATGGGCCTGCTGGGGATCGGAGCGCTGCAGCACCGCTGTCGCCTTCTGATCCCACCAGCTGGCTCCCGCCAGCAGCGAGGCCAGCGCCAGCTCCACCTGGGCCAGGGCCCGCTCCTTGTGCAGATAGCCCCGAGCGCCGGCATCCCAGATCTGCTGCACCCAGAGCGGATCCTCCTGGCTGGTGAGGATCAGCACCGGCAAGGTTGTGGTGGTTGTGATCCGGCGACAGGTGGCGAGCCCGCCCAGCCCCGGCAGCACCAGATCCAGCAGCACCAGATCCACCGGCCGGTTCACGAGCAGCTCCAGGCCCTGCTCGCCGTCGTCGGCGACCCACACCTCCTGTACGGCGGCCAGCTGGCGCAGATGGCTGGCCATCGCCAGCTGGTAGGCCTGGTCGTCCTCGATCAGCAGCAGACGCATCGCTAAGGCTCCCGCTGCGGCAAGCGCACCACGACCCTGGCACCGCCGCCGTTGATGTTGCTGGCGTGGATACTGCCGCCGTGGGCCTCACTGATCAAGCGGCAGAGATACAGGCCCAGCCCTGCCCCCGGAGCCCCCTGGCCGCGCTGGGCAAACCGCTGAAACAGCTGCGGCAACTGCTCCGGTGGGAATCCCTGGCCGCCATCGCGCACATCGATGTAGCAGGCTCCCTCCCGCTGGCTCAGCTGCAACCAGACCCGCTGGCCGCGCAGGCTGTGGTGCACGGCATTGAGCAACAGGTTCTCGATCAAGCGCTGCAGCAGCGAGGGGTCGGCCAGCAGATCCATCCCGCCTGAGCCCTGTTGCCGCAGCACCAGAGTGATCTGCCGTGGAGCGGCGATCGGCTCGACGGTGCCCAGGGCCTCCTGGGCAATCGCCAACAGCTTGCAGGGCTGCAGCTGGACCTGCAGGCCCTCCTGCTCCGCCCGGAACACCTGCAGCAGGTCGTCGATCAGGCGCAGGCAACGTTGCTGGCTGCTGCGGATCGCCTCCACCACAGCACCGTTCTCCAGAAGTGAGAGTGAGGCCAGGGTGCCAAGCACCGGCGTCTTGATGTCATGGGCGAGGGTGGCGATCACATCACCGCGCAGCTGCGCCTGCGCCAGCTCCACTTCCATGGCGATGCGCTGATGCTCCAGCTCCCGGTTGCGCACCAGCAGGCCGGTGGTGACGACCAGGCTCAGGCAGACCAGCAGGCGATCGATCAGCACAGAGGCGAGGTTCTGGTGCACCGGCAACGGCACCAGCAGATTGAGCAGCGTGGATCCGCAACAGATCAACAGAAACCGCCAGGCCTCGGCGGGGGTGCGCTGCGAGGCCCCGAGCAGCAGTGGCACGATATAGAGAATCCCCAGCACGACAGCCGGAGGCGTGGCCAGCTCCAGCAGCAGGATCAGCAGCCAGATCGCCCACACCAGGACGATCGGTGTCCTGGAGAGCCTCACGAGCCGATGTCCTCCTGGGCCTGCGGCGGCAGCCCCTCGGAGATCAGGTGCAGATCAATGCTTTGACCGCGCAGTTGGTGCTGCAACCGCTCCGACAACGGTCGGCGGAACAAGGCCTTGAGGCGTGAGCGCATCGTCTGGCCCAGCACGATCTGGGTGATCCGGCGTTCCTGGGCGACCCGGGCGATCGTGGGCAGGATCTCGGCGCTGTCCTCGCGCAGGAAGGTCCCACCCACGTCCTCGCACAGCTGGCGACATTCCTCCTGGATCAGGGACTCCTCGCGGCTGAGGAAGCGATTGGGATCGTGAACCGTCAGCACCAGCAATGGCGCATCCATGGCGGCGGCCAAGCGGGCGGCGCGGCGCAGCAGGCGCTTGCTGGTGTGGTAGTTCGCCAGGCAGACCATCACCCGCTCGCGCAGGGCCGTCATTGCGGGGAGGATGTCGTTCTCGACCCGATCGGCCACCTCCCGCAGCGACAGCTCGCGCAGGGCCACCAGATGGCGCCGCTGGAAGAAGTTGGCCAGTGCCTGTCCCACCTTTTCAGGCGCGTAGACCTTCCCCTCCTTGAGCCGCTCCTGCAGCGTTTCCGGGGTGACATCCACGAGCACCACCTCATCGGCCAGCTCCATGACCCGGTTGGGGATGCGTTCGCGCACCACCACACCGGTGAGTTCGGCCACCAGGTCGTTGAGGCTCTCCAGGTGCTGGATGTTGAGGGTCGAATAGACATCGATGCCTGAAAGCAGCAGCATCTCCACGTCCTGCCAGCGCTTCTGGCGCTCGCTGCCGGGCACGTTGGTGTGGGCGAGTTCGTCGACGAGCACCAGCTGTGGATGGCGAGCCAACACGGCGGCCACATCCATCTCCTCGAGATTCACCTCCTGGTAATGGATGCGCTTGCGCGGGATCTGCTCCAGACCTTCCGCCTGCCTGGCGGTTTCCTGGCGGCCATGGGTCTCCAACAGGCCGATCACCACATCGGTGCCCTCCCGCAGCACCTCTTTTCCCTCCTGGAGCATGCGGCAGGTCTTGCCCACGCCCGGTGCCATGCCGATGAACACCTTGTGGCGACCGCGCCGGTGCGTGGAGCGGATCATGGGGCCAGCTGATCGGTGACAGCTCCAGCGCTCAGCCCATCGAGAGCCAGGTTGAAGCCGAGCACGTTGACCACCGGCTCGATGGACTGCAGACCCAGGGGGCCTTCCTGGTGCAGGCGCAACAGGCGCTCCAGTTGCACCAGGGGCAGCTGGCGTTCGCGGGCCAGGCGGGGAAGCTGCTGGCGCGCCGCCGCCAGGCTGATGTGGGGATCGACGCCTGAGGCGGAATCCTGCAGGAGCTCGGGTGCGGGGCTGGTCATCCCCAGGCTCTGCAAGCGACTAGCGGCCGTAGCCACCCGTTTGGTCAGTTCAGGATTGCTGGCGGCCAGGTTGGGCGCACCGGCCGGGCGGCCCTGCAGATAGCGGGCTGTACTGAAGGGTTGGCCGATCAGCCGCGCGCCCACCACGGCGCCATCGCGCCGCAGCAGGCTGCCGCTGGCCGCATCGGGTGCCACCAGCCGCGCCAGGCCGAGCAACGGCAGGGTGATCACCACCACGGTGAGCAACCAGAGCAGCAGGGTGAGGCGCACGCCTCGCAGCAGTTGAGCGGTGAATGACATCAGAACTTCTCCGGCTGGGC
>Ga0194063_10002106_pt1 | contig 12564 bp, 10 predicted proteins | sample SepL3720m_MetaG_FD_155459 | JGI IMG/M metagenome (GOLD analysis project Ga0194063, IMG submission 155459) | Anoxic zone freshwater microbial communities from boreal shield lake in IISD Experimental Lakes Area, Ontario, Canada - Sep2016-L373-20m | ecosystem: Environmental > Aquatic > Freshwater... | reverse complement strand
TTTCATGCCTACGTCGGGAAGCCACTCGCCCCATTTGGCCGATTAGGCGATCGGCGCTCCCAGGTTGCCCTTTTTTGCTGTGTCCAGCAATGCCGGCCACCTGTCTGAGCCGTTACGAAAATTATTTATCTGCGATACACCAAACCGCATCACGAGTACGGAAATAGATGCGTGATCCTTGGAAAAATGGACTGCCATTCATCGGGGCGACTTGATTGGTGGCAAGGATTTTCAAGGGGATGGTCGAGTCCAAAACCAGAACCTGACCATCCATCAATGCGTGGTAAATATGGCCACCGGCCCAGGTTGGACTTGGATTGAGGTAGCCGTCGGTTTTGCCAACCTTTGCCAAAGGAATTTTTTGCTTTGGATCCACCAAGATTTTCCCGGTGGTCACATCCATGATCTCCGGATAACTCCCGCCACGTTCGGGAATGAAGATTTTCCCCTCGAACAGAAGCGATGAGTGACTCCAGCCTGGACTGCCGTTTCGAGGATAGGAGGTAATGACCGGTGGACCTTTTACGCTGCAATCCAGGATGACCAACTGTCTTTTTGTGGTCCCTTTGCCATGATCGCCATGAATGAAAAAGACCCGCGTCCCGTCCACCACTGGCGATGAACCATAATCATTGTAAAAATCATGCGAAAACCATTCTTTACCGGTTTCAAGATCAAACATCGAATATACCGAGGTTACAACTTTGGGACCTTCTGCCGTCGAAACGATCAACGGTGAACCTGCTCCAGCGTGTGCGTGTGGAACCGAAAACTTGACGGACCAAAGCGTTTTGCCAGTGGCCGCTTCCACACAAAATACCTTGGGAGAATAACGACCGCCGACGATCGCAAGAACCTTGTTCTGGTACGTCACCGGTGAAGAATTTCCCATCGACCAACCACTCGAAATCGCCGGAACCATCCAAAGGCGTTTCCCGTCCAGATCATAGGCAGCAAGAACACCGGCAGGAAACTGGACATATACGCGTTGTCCGTCACTGGCGGGAGTCGGCGCCGACAAGGAAAAGAAATTGTCATATTTGAAATCGTTGGATACGACCCCTTTGGCGGCCAGAGCGTCGATGCGAGGGTTGCGTTTTTTGGGATCAGATGCGGTTTCTTTTCCTGAATCAGCAACCAAGGTCGCCAATTCTTGTCGGAGTTTTACCGCCTCATCTGGTGCCAAACAAGAAACCGGATCAACATCTTGCTGCCAAAGAACCGCGCCGGTATCGGCATCAAGGCAATAGACGTTATGCGGACTACCTACCGCAAAGATTTTTTTTCCGACCACGATGACTGAGGAGGCACTATCGCCCGGCAAAGGGGTATGCCATTTGACACCGGCCCCCTTGGTGACGTTCCATGTCATCGGTGGCGTGGCGCCAGGAAAACGCCCGGTGCCGTCACCCCGGAAACCAACCGGGTGTTCCGGTGATGGAACAAAGTCAGAGGATCCCAATGGAATATCCTTTCCGACTGGATCCGCTGCGATAAGGAGAGAGGTCGTCAGGAATAACACTGCAATTCCCGAAGCGGGAATGAATTGTTTCGGCATGGGGTTTCCTTTCAAGGGATGGATATTATTTTTCTTTGTTTTGTTTCTCTTTGGGGTTACGTCCGTGCCAATAACTTGGGTCGTCTTTTTCTGCCCGATTTCGAATTTCATGATCAAGTCGCCACGACTTCACATCGGGAATATTGGTCGTGTTGTCGATCAGGCCATTGATGACGATATCGTACTCAAAAGATTTGTTGTTAATGTTCTTATGCGTTGGCGTCTTTACGGCCCGACCGGTGCCCAAAACGCGATTGCCGATAATTACGGCATCAATGGTCCAGCGGATATCGCCTGCCTGGTCCGGTTTGTATCCACTGGTCTCTTTTCCGATCAATACACCGCTCAGTTTGCCGTCGCGTAGGGTTAGTCCGGTGTTGTCAACGATGGTCATGTCCCAGATGTTGTACCCGTAGCAATCGCCCATCGCACAGGTAGTAATACGACCATCCTTCCAAGATGCGGCCAGTCCGCCGCACGATGCAGGGCCACCACCCTTGTTCCGGTAACTCACGGCATTGTATAGGTATAGAGTCGTCTCGCATGGTTTGTTCAGATCAGGTGTGGTCATGGTCTGGGCGGTGACTTTGCCGTTAACCTCAAAGTCGCCGTATCTCCCCTGATACTTTCCGTCGGTTCCCGGGGTCACGTCGATTTCCAAGGTACAGACCGCCGGGTACACTTGATTCCAGAGGGGGCCATGCGGACCTACGGTGACACGGAACTTCCCGCTGAGTCGTCTGGCTGACCAGGTCAGATCCTTCACTTCTGCCACTTGAACCTGTTCCGTGCTCGATCGCTTCTCGCCCTTCTTCACAAGAACTTCGCTGGCGACAAGGCCCTGAAGGATCTTGCCACTACTGCGGTCCAACGACAGATACAGATACAAGGGTTCGACCACATCCGGGTAGGTTTTCCCATCCTTATCGGTCACGCGCACTAAGGGTGCCTCCGGAGTCTTGGTATCGGATGACTTCATCTTGACCCAATGAGCGGCATCGTGGAAGCACACCGTTAAACCTTCTGGCGAATCTCCGACGACCGTTTTGGATTCCTCGGCATGGGATTGACCAAGAACCATAAGTATCAACGAGATAGAGAAAAGAATTTTGCGATATTTCATTCCTTTGCACCTATACAGGCCAGACGTCCGAACGTCCGAACGTAGATGCGATTCCCATGCGGAACTGGACTTGCGGTTGAGGTCCAGCATTCCGGATGGACGAGTGTCCCGGCGAGTTCGGCGTTGAAGTCCTTGGCGGGATCGATCCGGTAGATTTGCGCCTGCCGATTCATGTACCAGATGCAACCAGTACTGTCCACGAAGGTCCGCGAGTAACTGGTGTATCCCCCCCGCCCAATTCCACGATTCGGTTCCGTTACCGCGTTTATGGTCAACCCGAATTCATCCATGCCCGCCTTGATTTCTGGTGCATTGGGATCGGGTTTAACCCACTTGGGACTATTCCACAAACCCTTTGGTGGAATCACAAGTTTTCCCGTTTCCAGGGCGATGCCCGCAAGAGTGTGACCATAACCAGGCATTACGATGAGATGGTTCTTTACAATCGTCAAATGTCCATTGCCGTATTCCATTTTTGGGATAACGGCGCGATCTGGGAACACAGGGGTTGAAGTCAATTTCCCCTCAGCATTGAATCCAAGTCGCGCAGCAAAATAACAATATGCCAACGGATTCTCCTCCTCTTTCCCTATCTTTTCAGACGTAGAAGTCGCCTTATCCCAAGGTTCTGTGCCACCTCTTAATGGCCAATCGGGACCGAAGGCCACTAATCCAGTTCCACTTCCATCTGTAATCGGAGAAATACCGTGCACTTTGCCGAATCCTTTCTCGACCATTCCCCATAAACGACTGTAGGTCTTACCGTCCTTTTCAATCGAGGGGATCGCATCGCCCAACACTTCACCGGTATTCGGATCAAGAACGGTCCCGATATTGGTGACCAAGACCTGTCTCGATCCAATTCGGACAACAATTGCATTCGCATCGACACCCGATTGACCGGCGACATTCGGTTTTGATACCCAACGCACGGCTCCCGATTTCTTGTCCAAGGCCACCACGGCGCGGGCGCCACTCGTGTAAAACACAATATCTCCAAACAATTGGGGAGATCCATATCCGGATCCATCCGGTTGGTTGGGGGTTTTATTATCAAACTTCACTCGCCATTGACGTTTGCCACTTTCCAAATCGTAACAGACCAAGACATAAGCCCCTTTTTGCCCGGAACCCCACAACTTGTACACCATTGCGCCGTCGCTGCAGGGCCAACTGTAACCGAAACCCCACCATAAGAAGACGTGTCCGCCAGTTTTATTCCAGTCTTTTTCAAATTCACCCAAGGAATCCTGCCACAAAACCTTGCCAGTATCGGCATCCACGCAGAGGGTGGTATCAGGTTCAGCGGAGGTGATTACACGTTTGCCAATCACGAGTGGAGTTGATTGACTCCACGATGGCAGTTTGATTGACCAACGGACATTTTTGCCCTCTTTCTCGCTAAAGGACACAGGTGGAGTCGCGCCGGGAAAATGCCCGGAACCATCACCCCGGAAACCGATGGGGTGTTCCGTGGTCGGGACGAAATCCTGATGACCCAGAGGAACCTCGCCGACAGACAAGGCCGTAGTCAATACGGTGAGCGAAAGGAGCAAGGACGCCTTACTCAGTTTTTGATGGGTGGACTTCATGGTTTATCCTTTTCTTTGGGGTTGGATTGGGGTTCGGATTATCAAAACGATAAAGATTATTCATGGACCGCAGATACAAGGCGGGACCATCGCAGGATGGTTGAGCAATAAGGTCATCTGGCACGGCGCAACTTTGCACCGGGGAAAAAGTTTCATTGATTGGGATGAACTTCACCACGCCATTATCATGGGCCAGAATGAGATAGTTCCCCGCGCGGACCATGCCGCTGTACGCCCAATTTTTCGTCATACCGCCCGAGAGAACTTTGGCCTTTCCCTTTCCAATTTGGTGTTGGGCAATAACTTTCCCGGTATCCGTGTCAAAGATCGTCATGCCACTTTTCCAAGGAAAATACAGCAATTGTTTGTTGATGATGACTGGCGAAGTGAAATCGATATTGGGACTCAAGTATGGTCCTTTGTAGTATTTCCAAGCAGAAACCTTCTCCAATGCTTCGCCACTGATCGACCACAGAACTTCTGCCTTGGGCACCTCGCCTGGTATCACCTTGATTGCCAATGGCACCCAATGGAAAACTCCATCCGCATAAACTGGTGATACGGAACTGGTACCAAATGGACCTTCCCCTTGATGCAGCACCATTCCATCTCGAACCCGGAGGATATTGCCATTGCCTGTGGCGACAAAGGAATCCTTGCCAATCACTCTGACTATTGGCGAGGCGCAACTGTCTCCGAAACTCAGATGTTGCCAGAGAATCTTGCCATTTTTCGCATCGATGCCGTAGGTGAAGTACCCATAGATAACCACCACGATGCCTTCAGAAGAAAAAACCGGGCATGTCGATAACGCGGCCGTTGGTATCGGTACATATTTCGCGCCTTTGGGCCAATCCACGGGCGGTTTGACCGGCGGTCGAATCGAGATGCTCCACAAGAGCGTCCCTTGCAGATCATAGGCCACCGCAATCCCAGTCGGAAACACTGCCACAACCGAATTGCCGTCGCTGCACGGAGTCATGCAAATCAGAAATCTTCCCCCGTATCCATATCCACCGATTTGTGCCCCGGCAACTTGTCCAAGAATGTCCTTGGGTAGGCGGGATTCCAAGGTTTTCAGTTCAAATTCCAAAGAACCTCGTTTGGGATCATCTTTGGACAATTTCAGCAAAGTCTGACATTTCGCATGATATACGCCTAAATCATCCATGGCGGCATCGTACTGCGACGCCAAAATGTTTGGATCAAGTTGGCCAACATGATGCGTGCGTCGCCAGAGTTCTTTTCCGGACTGTTTCTCCAGACAGATCAAAGCATTCGGCGCTGCCTGAACAAAGAGTCGATCGCCAACAATGATGACACTTCCGCATCCCTGACCCACGGCGACTTTCCAGCGCAGGTTTTCCTGTTCAGAAAACTGGGTTGGTGGATTGGCATTGGGAAAATCCCCATTCCCATCGCCCCTGAAACCGATTACTCGGTCTTCAGAAAAAACGACTCCGAGGTTTGAACACAGAATAAGAAGGATTGAGAATTGTCGGATGGGGTTCAAAGTTCGATCCTTTGGGCGTCAAAGTACCGGCCGCTTTTGCATTGTCGTCTCCTTGTATTCACGTCTATTTGCCGGGGAGGACACGGATTGTCTCCGTGATGATGGGGTCGGTTTTGCCTTTGCAGAAATCCACCAAGGCACCGGAAAACTTGTTGAACCGCGCTGTTTTGTTTCCCAGTTTCACTTCGACGGCGCCCTGTTTCAGTTCCTCGGAGATTCGACGCGCGCGATCGACATTGCCATCGGCGACAATTCCGGCGCACGATTCATAAAGCGACTCTGCCTGGAACCAATCCTTGCTCTCCATTGCCTTGCGTGCTTCATCGAACCAACCGGGCAACAAAGTGTTGGCTTCCACCCCGATTGCGACCAGTGCCTGCATCGCTGCCCGATGCGTCTGCCATTGTTTGTCGTTCAACAATGGGGTGACCTTGGTGATCAACGCCGTCTGCCGTTCGGATGGCAATGTGCCGATGACTTTCACCGCCGCATCGCGGTCATCCTGATACCGAGAGGCGAGCGCATTCATCAGGAGAGTATCGTCAACCTTATCGGCGGCGGAGCGGATCTGTTCGGTGAGGGTCGGGCCGGACGCCTTTGGTTTTTCTTCATTGCTCAGGCAGTACAAGGCAGGCCAAGTTCTGACATACAGGCGTTTCCCGTGAGGAAATGCGTTGGCAAAACTATAAACGGAAGGGGTGAATTTGAGTTTGAGTCCCGCCACACGTTTTCCGTCTTTATCAAAGACCTGGAACCAACCGGCATAATTCTCAGTCCAAAGGTATCCCCGTTTATCGGTCCACGGTTTGTGATAATCATACTTGCTCCAAAACTTTCTGACGTCTGTAGCGCGTTCCTTGGTTGTGCGCCACTCGATCAGTTGTTCGTCAGTCTCCAACGGAATCGATTTTGGGTCGATACCTCCAAAGAGACTGTATCCGACATACGCCCCAGTATCCGCATCCCACATGTTCATGCCAAATGATCTTCCGATCCTATAAGGCGAAACATCAAATGTTTTCTCCAAAATAGGGGTCTGCCAAGCACCAGGAAGGAGTGCTGGATCTTGTGGTCTCTGCGGCATCGTAAATACCCGCCCATCTGAAACGCCAAGGCAAGAAGACTGGATGAGGTCCATTTCCACGCCAGACTTCTTCCAAAGAGGTTCTCCGTGTACGGTGCCGGAGGGTTCCACCACGATGCGAACCGGCATAACGGCCACTCCGCCCTTCACCATGTTTGCTGGGGCTTGCGATTTCTTGCTGAAATCACGGAGTGCAAATAATCCGTTTTCCTGTTTTACAAACATCGAGTAACAGTAAACTCCAAGCAGGACAACATCCGGTCGGTTGGGGTACACGACTGGTGTGGCATAATCGAAACCACCAGCCGGCAGGAGTCCTTTGGGGAAAACATTGCCCAACAACTTGCCGGTACTTACGTCAAGAATCTGGCCGTCGCCCCAGATGACCATGTCGCGACCACCAATCCTCAATGGCGTCATACCTTCGTCACTGCCTTGATCGTGAAAACCCGGTCCCCGCCAGACCTCCTTGCCAGTTCGCAGATCATGAGCAATCACATGAACTTTTCTGTCTCCGCCACTCTTACCGCTATCAACTGGTTGGAGAATCTTTCCCTGAGAAATTTGGAGTATCTGCCAGTCTTTGAAATTCGCGACCGACAACCAGTCGAACGCCGGCCCAAGTTTTCTGAGCCATGTCTCCTGGTCCTTTTCTTTGTCTTTAGAGACACCTTGAAATCCCCCACCATCCTGAGACGCCGTAACTCCCATTCCCCCCTTCGCCCAATGTCGCCGCCCCTCAGTATCCCAGACCATTAGGAGCGGACGGGGATAGAAGGGATATAAATCGATGAACTTCTTATCAATACGGGGACGGAATCCGTGTGCCACAAATTGCCCATCACTCATCGGTGCGCCCCAAGAACCACCCCAAAAATAATGTTCGAATCCCTGTTTATAGAGGTCGGTCATCTCCAACCATGCCAGGGAATCTTGCCACAAAATCCGGCCAGTATCGGCCTCCACGCAGATCATGGTGCCCGGCTCCGAGGACGTGAACACACGATTACCGACCACGATCGGTTGCGTTTGTGAGAAAGCCGGCATCGGGATTTTCCAGAGAATGCCTTTGCCCTGATATTCATCAACGTCGAGTGGCGGTTCCGCACCCAGGAAATGGCCACTGCCGTTCCCGAGCCATCCGACCGGACGTTCAGGCGATGGATAGAAGTCCTGATGTCCATAGGGCAATTCCTTGCCGACTGGTTCCGTCGCGATGGCGATGGATGTCGTCAACGCCAGTAAACCGAGCATCCAAGAACTACTTCGTTTCTTTGTCATTGTTCGAGTCTTTCTTCTGTCCTTTGTTATCACTTCGGAGTGCGGTCAGGGAGATTTCCGTAGATCGTACACCCGAAGTTGGTCATGTACCCGCATCCATAAACAACCGTGCGCCACTTGTGGTCGGGTGTAAAGACCACCCCACCCGGTATCCGCTCCATTTAGATTTTCCTTCTTCATCATTTCAGCAAACGGCAACACCAGTTTTCCTTTCACCCTCAGTTGTGGCGTCGCTTCGATTAAACGGATCGCGTCCGGTTGTCCGCCACCCGATGAACCGACGACATAGAGATGATGATCGGCGGTTGTGATCAGAGCGCCTCCGTGCGCTCCCAAACCTGCGATTGGGATCGCACCAAGCAATCCCCCTGTCTTTAAATCCTGGGCGACCAGTAAACTGCCAATGGGTTTCTTGAGGTTATATTTGCGCCAATTGGCCACGACGTTCGCTTCAAGATCTGCCAGGGGTTTCCCCTCGTATTTGAAGTCAGGATTAATTTCCATATCGCCCCAATAGACGACTCCACTCCCATACATCACTCCGTCCACCAGCACCACGTTCTCCTGGCGCGGACTCAGACGAGGGCGATCCCACGCGTGTTCAATCTTGCTGGCATCCACGGACAAACGATAAGTAGACCAAATGGGTGAAACGTACCCGGCAAAGACATGGAGTAGACCGTCGCTGAAGACCGGTGGACATCCCCACGAACCGGTGGTTGCTCCGCAAGTGCGATTGTCCGGCGGGATACATCTTTCTTCCCAAAGCACTTTGCCGTCGTCTGGATTGATTGCCACCAGATCAAATGTGCAAGGGGCAAGAATCACCTCGCGAGAACCATGACGCAATACGGAAGCGGAGGACCAACTTTGGCCGACTGCCCGTTGATTTCCCTTGCTGATCCACTTGAGTTTCCCTGTTTGCGAATCCAACGCCACTGCCACCGCCTGCAATTGACCTGGAACGTAAACCACCAGACCTTTGTGAACAAGAAGCGATTGAACTTTGCCGTCTGAGTAATCCGCCTGCGGGACGCGATCGACTGTAACTCCGTTTTCCTGGAGGACTTTGCGCAAATCGATTTGCCAGATGTTGGCACCGGTTTTTGCGTCGTAACAAGAAATAATCGATCCGTTCGATAGATATAATCGATCATCGAGCCACGCCGGAGTTGATGCTCCATTACCGGGCACGGCAGCCTGCCATCGGATTTTGCCAGTTAGACGTTCTCGACACTGCAGGGAAACCACCTTCTGAATGGAGCCAACACTGAACACGGCATCGCCGACCACCAGCACCTCGCTATAACCACCCCCAAGTCCGTTGGTGGCCCACAACAGGGGGGGGCCGTCGTCTGGCCAACTCTGCAGGAGTCCTTTCTCTTCGACGCACGCGGTTCGATAGGGTCCGCCAAGATATCCCACCCAATCGCTGGCCGCCACCTGACTCGCCAATCCAACAACCATCATGGTTATTGCATGTATCTGGTTTACCAGATTCATCATCAATCTTCTTTTTATGTTTCTCATTCCTTGTTTCCAAGTGTTTCTTCAAAGCGATACAGGGCGGTCAATGTTAGCAGATAGAGCGTCGAACCCTCGGCGAACGGTTGTGCGTCGATGTCGTCGGGAAGCGCATTGACCACAACCGGACCGGACTTTTCATCGACCGGGATCATCTTTACCAGACCATTGTCGTGTGCCACAATTAAATAGTTGCCAGCCTGGGCCAGACCACAGTATGCCCAGTGCTTGGTGACACCTCTGGACATCCAACCGCGCCACCAAGGAATTTTTATCCAGTAGACCGGCGTGATGGGTTCGTCGCCAGAGTTCTTTGCCGGTTTCCTTATCCAGACAGACCAGCCGCAGCGCTTCGTAAAGCGGGTTTATTCCCGAATTTGACATCCGCGCCGGATTTTCACATGTTCCCAGCCATGAAAACGATGTTTCAGGGCGGTCTCAACGGGCGTGTGCCAGTACCGTCAGAAAAGCGATTTCTTATCCATATCATCTGAACGTATGTGATGGGGGCGCGATTGACGGCGCTCCGGGCAACCTGCTGCTTATACCTTGCCGCATACAGCGCAGTCGGGTCGCCGTGCAATGGGGATTCGCTGGAAGGAGATATCGGCGCCATCAAAATAGAGTAAGGTTCCCGCCAGAGATTTGCCGAATCCGACAATCTGCTTGATTCCCTCAAGGGCTGCGATCGAGGCGGCCATGGCCGGGACGGCGGCCAGAACGGGAAACTGCCGTTTCCAGTGCGGAGGCGCTTCAGGATAGAGGCAGGAGAGACAGGGGGTCTGACCTGGAATGAATGTAGTGACCTGCGCTTCCAATCCGAATACGGCGGACTCAATCATCGGCTTGCGCTGACGGACACACTCCTGATTCATCAGCATCCGCTCTGAGAAAAGAGGAGCACAGTCAAACACAATGTCTGCCTGCGTCACCAGGCGCTCAACGTTTCCGCTGGAGATATTCTCGTTAACCGCGACGATCTCCATTCGCGGATTCAAGTCTTTGAGGCGGCGGGCGGCCGAGTCGATACGGGGCTTGCCGATTCCGTCGTGGGTCATCAGGATCTGCCGATTCAGGTCGCCGGGTTTGAGTGTCCCCCCATGGGCAATGATGAGCCGACCGATTCCGGCCGCTGCAAGGTTGTAGCACACCGGCCCACCCAGACCGCCACATCGGCTGACCAGGGCGCTGGCGCCTTTCAGTTTCTTCTGGCCCTCCTCTCCGATCTGTGGCAACCACATCTGCCATTCGTAGATGGCTTTTTCCTCATCAGATAGTGTTGTCATAGGGAGTCGGCCGCCTTTCTCTACTGGTGTTACCCACCGGCAAGTGCAGTGAAAAGTGAAACACTATCGCCGTCCTTCAGGATGGTTTTAATTCCGTCGGAGGGAGGGATTCCGTTTACCAGCAGAATGACGCAGGGCTGGAACTGATCGGACTCGCTCAGGATGAGTTCCCGAAACGCGTTGCCGTGACGATCAGCCGCAAGCGAGATGGCCTGAAGGACTGTTGCCTGATCCTCAAGGACAAGTTCCGATGTGCTTACACCTGCAGCCTGTCGGAATTGCGCAAAATAATTCATCTGGATTTGCATGAAAAGATTTCCTTCCTTCAACTTATGCCATGTTTGCATCGTTGGGCGGTCAGTTCCAGTACAGAATATCATCCACATAGATTATATTGGCGTGGCGGGGTTTCGGCATGGTATGTTTGATACATGTGTGGCCTGAGACTCCGAGTTGCATTCCTGAGTTGTTTACTGATGATCACGCCCGGCGTGAGTAGCGTCCTTGCCTGCAATGTACCGGTGTTCCGCTACGCCCTGGAACGCTGGTTGCCGGATAACTATGTCCTGACCGTCCCGGAGACACCGACCAACCTGCTGGAAGCACTGCGCACTGCTCCGCTCAACCTCGAAGTCGCGGCCGGTCCGGTTACCAACGCCATCTTGTACCTTCCGCAATCCGACACCAACATGCCGCCGTTGTGGACGGGCGCGTTCACCGCCGACAACATCCGTTCCCTTGTAGATTCCCCGGCCCGCCGCGCGATTGTCCGCCACATCCAACACGGGGCGTCTGTTGTATGGGTGCTGCTGGAGAGCGGCGACGCGAAGGCGGACGCGGCGACGGCCAGGATACTCGAGTCGGAACTGGCACGGCAGACACAGCAATTGCGGATGCCGGAGGTTGACCCCGACGACCCGCGTACCGCCGACAACGCCCACCTGAAAATTGCGTTCCCAACGGTGCGTGTCACACCCAACGACCCGGCGGAGCAACTCCTCACCGCGATGGTGTCGGGCAGTGACACCAACCTGCCTGCGGTCGTCCCGGTTTTCGGTCGCGGGCGGGCGTTGGGGAGGTTCAGTGGCAAGGAACTGACCGCGGCCACCATCGGTGATGCCGCGGTGTTCCTGTGCGGTGCGTGCTCGTGCGAGATCAAGGTCCAGAACCCAGGTTGGGACCTGCTGATCGCCGTCGACTGGGATGCACTGATCGACAACCCGGTCGTCAAAGACCCCGAACTGCCGCCTCTCATCAGTTTGTCCGAGACGGTTGCTACCCCGCGCCCCGCGCCGGGCCCCCCTGTGTCCACGCCGGTATCCGGCGGCTCGCTACCCCGTCATTTGCTGATTGTGATCTCCATCCTGGTGCTGGTCGTGGTGGCCGGTACCGCCATCGTCCGGCGGAAACCATGACGTTGACCCGCCTAATCATTCGCGAACTGCTTTACCGGCGACTCAACTTCGCCCTCGGTATTTTCTCCGTTGCCGCCGCCGTCGCCTGTCTCGTCGTGCAGTTGAGCCAACTCCGGCAACACGACCGTCGGACCGAGGAGATCATGGCGGCCAGGACCGCCGAGACCCAGCAACGCATGGCGCAACTC
>Ga0194063_10002105_pt1 | contig 12564 bp, 18 predicted proteins | sample SepL3720m_MetaG_FD_155459 | JGI IMG/M metagenome (GOLD analysis project Ga0194063, IMG submission 155459) | Anoxic zone freshwater microbial communities from boreal shield lake in IISD Experimental Lakes Area, Ontario, Canada - Sep2016-L373-20m | ecosystem: Environmental > Aquatic > Freshwater... | reverse complement strand
GCGGCGCTCCACTTTATATTTCTCCGCGTGATGTAACAGACAGCATGCGAGGCTTCGAACCTCGTCGTCAGGGTGCAACTCCTTGCGTGGAGACCAATTTTGGAAGGTGAACCGGACGAGCGAACCGGGACTCATTGCTAATGAGATCGGGCTGGGAAACCGGCCTGGGGAGCATGTCCTCCGCCTTCCGCCATTTTCCCCATGTAGCCCAACAGAAGAGGCCTCCGACTTAAAATCGGACAAGTGCGGGTGCGAATCCCGCCGTGGGGATTTCCTTTTGCCGTGCAAGCATAGACAGCGATGCAGCCGATTCGTAATCGGCAGAGCAGGGCGCAAGTCCCTGGCGTGGCTCCAATTTCTCCGCATGATGTAACAGACGAGCATCTCCCCATCCTAAGGGGAGCGTGAAGGTGCAACTCCTTCTGCGGAGACCATCCCCGCGTAGCCCAACAGTAGAGGCATCCGGCTCAGACCCGGACCAGTGCGCGTGCAAATCGTGCCGCGGGGACCAATTTTCGTGCCGGCAACTTCCCGGGCCAGACTGCGATCATGGCCCGAGGGGGATCGGATGCAGCCGATGGCCAGGCACGAATCTCGGGCTGTAGCGTAGTAGCCAACGCACCTGTTTCGGATACAGGGGATCGCGGGTGCAAGTCCCGCCAGCCCGACCATTTTTCAGGGGATAGTGTAGCCAGTTCGCACTCGGGCCTGTGAAGCCCGCAGGGTGGGTGCAAGTCCCACGTCCCTGACCAACTTCAACAAGCGTGCGAGGCGACTGCCAGATGTGTCGCCCTGGTCTGTAAAACCAGGCCCTTTGGGTAAACAGCGGAGGGGCAACTCCTCCCGCACGCAGATTTTTTCGCTGGATGGCATAGAGAGATGTGCGCGGGTCTGAAGAGCCCGAGAGGTTGGCGCAATTCCAACTCCAGCGGCCAATTTTGAAAACCGGCGGTGATGTAACAGTAGCATCAATCAGATACCAGCGTGGGATAACAGTAGTCCGCCCGCCTGTTAAGCGGAACGGTGATGGTGCGAATCCATCCGCTGGTGCCACTTCATGCCGCGCAAGCATAAACACGAGATGCGCCCGTCTTGTAAGCGGGAGATCCGGGTGCAATTCCCGGGCGCGGCTCCAATCCTCCCGTGGTGTAAAGTAGCACGGCCGACTTATGATCGGTAAGCCCTAGATGTGGGCGCGGTCCGGGTGCGAGTCCTGGCGGGAGGACCAATTTTCCGCTCCGTAGTTCAGAGAGAAGAACGCCGGTTTCATAAGCCGGAGGTTGCAGGTGCAATTCCTGCCGGAGCGATTTTTCTGCCCACGAATGCAAAGAGACGAGCACCTCGCCTTTCAAGCGGGTCCTAGCCGGTGCAAGCCCGGCCGTGGGTGCCAATTTTGAGCGCGATGAACGCATGAAGAACACACGAGGAACATTTATCATGAAAGACAAACTTACATCTCCAAACGTGCTCGCCCTGAACGCGAACTGGCAGGCCATTGATGTTTACACGCCGCAGAAGGCGTTTTGCATGATGGCTTCCGGCGCTGCTGCGGGCATCGACACCTCGGGCGGATCCATGGTCCCGCTTCTCTGGGAGAAGTGGATCGTGCTCCAGACCGAACCCGGCGAGGACGCCGCCATGACGGCCAAAGGTCCGATCCGCATTCCCAGAGTCATCATCGCCGTCAATTACCGCTTCCTGAGGATCAAGACCGAACCGCTGACGCACGAGACGATCGCCCGCCGGCAGGACTTCCGCTGCGCCTACAGCGGCAGGCCGGTCCGCCGGAAGAACTGGTCGCTGGACCACGTCATCCCCAGGAGCCGCGGCGGATCTTCCTCGTGGGACAATCTCGTCATCGCCGACAAGGAAGTGAACAACCGCAAAGGAGACCGCACCCCCTCCGAGGCTGGGCTTCACCTGCTGCACAAGCCGCAGCCCCCTCGAAGGTATGTTCCGGGTGACGACATCAGGCGGAAATTCGGGGTCATGTTTCGCGAGTGGGAACCGTTTGTCAGCGGACCGAGGTAGCGGTTCGCTTGTCAATCGGTCACCTGCTTGATCGGCTACCAGAGAGCGCCCGAAGGCGGGGGCGGCTTCCTGCGTCTCTGCCGGTTCGCCCCTGCCGAGAACCTCGTGCGGGTTCAGACCTGCTCGCCCCAACAAGACCGGCCAACGAGCCAGTTTGAATTTCCGTACCAGATGAGCGGCCAGGGAAGGAAATTGAATTATCTGAGGGGTAGGACAGCGGTTGACCGTCCACCAATGATAGGCTACCCCCATGAACTCGTTCCCAACCCAAGACGATGAGATAATCTCCCCAATCGATCCTCCTCCGCGCAATGCCCGGCGATGGGGGTCGCTCCCCATGGAACTGGATTTTGCAGGGAGTCCGCAGGAGGCTCTTGCCCGCCTCCCCCGGTTTGAGAAAATCCGCAGCGCGGACCTTGGGCTCGGGGTGAACGAAAGCTCCGATTTGGTTGTGCGCACAAACGGGATCGACAACGTCATCGAGAGGCCAACGCCGATCAGCTTCGTCTCGAAGTCCTACCGCCTGATCCAGCACTCGGAGTTCCTCGCCTCCGCTCTCAACAGTGCCGGGCAGCTCCCGAATGCGAAGATCGATTCCGTCGAGGTATTCCTGACCTCCAACGGGGAGCGGGCAATGTTCAGGATCGGCTTGGGGGGCGCATTCAGCTTCGGCCCGGACGGCCAGGAGGTGGGATTGCAGATGCTGTGCAAAAATTCCGTGGACGGCGGCGTTGCTGCCAGCGCCCGCCTCGGCTGGTTCCGCATCGTGTGCGCCAACGGCATGATCGTGGGCCTCGCGCTGGGGCGCACGCGGCTCACACACACGCCGACCGCGCATTTGGGCAATCTGTTCGAGCCGCTCATCCGGCAGGTTCAAATCGCAAGCGAAGACCAGGCGACGATGCATCGATGGGCGAAAGTGAGGGTGAAATCAGAGGCGCTCCGGAAGTGGGTGGACACCGACGTGGCCGAGGCTTGGAACGGGCTCGCCGCATCTCGCGTATGGAGCATATGCACCTCCGGCAGGGATGCATCCTGCTATCTGCCGCCCTTCAAAAAAGACGTTCCCAGCAGGAGGGAGATAAAGCGGGCTCAGGCCGTTCCTGGGTCACCCCCATTGGCGGAAACCCTCTACTCGGTGGCCCAGGCCTTGAGCTGGGTGGCTTCCCGCCGGAACGATCAGGACGAATGCGAATCTTTTCAGCGTGAAATTGGCCCACTCATGGCCAAGATGGAGGAGAGGTGATCAATAAAATCATATCTGAAGTCCAGACAGGGGCTGACCGCGCCGGGTTGGATGTAGCCATCCGTCACGGGTTCCCCTTTCTGACCAAAGGCGTAAAGGTGCTCTCCTCGGATGTCCAGGGCGGGATCTCCGCTTCCGACCACAAGCCGACACTGTGCTCAAAACAAACCTCCCTTAAGCAGGTGTAATGGATCCTTGCTCGCGGATGGAGGTGAAGTTTGACCGGGGGATTTCCCTTCCGGGCTGCGGCGTGTGGCTTGACGCCGGCCGGAAGCAGAAGTTTGCGGTTGTCACCCATGCCCACAGCGACCACGCCGCCTGGCACTCCGAGACCGTCCTGACTCCGGCCACTGCAGCCCTGATGGCGGCCCGCCTGGGCAGGCCGCGCGGACACGTCCACGAGATGGCTTACCGTCAGCCATTCCAGTTCGCCGCCGGGCAGATCACCCTGCTGCCGGCCGGACATGTGCTCGGCTCGGCCATGGCGCTTCTGGAAACATCCGGGGAAAGCCTCCTCTACACGGGGGATTTCAAGCTCCGTCAGAGCCTGACAGGGGAATCTGCGGAAGTTGTGCGGGCCGACACCCTGATTCTGGAGACGACATTCGGTCTGCCACGCTACCGCATGCCCCCGGCTGAAGCAGTGATAGCGGAAATCGTCGCCTTCTGTGAAAAAGCCCTTCTGGAGAAACATCATCCGGTGCTGCTCGCCTATTCACTCGGGAAGGCACAGGAACTGAGCGCCCGGCTGGCAGGATCAGGACTTCCCATCGCCGTTCACCCCTCCATCCACAAGATGGGCCGCGTTTACGAGGCTTTTGGCGTCCGGCTTCCAGACTACGAGCAGCATGCGGCGGAAGACAACAGCCCAAAAGTCCTGATCTATCCCCCCAACCTGCGCTCCCAGCTTGCCGGGATTCCCAAGGCGCGGACCGCCATCGTGAGCGGGTGGGCGCTCGATTCCAGAGCCAGATACCAATTCCGGTGCGACGCGGCGTTCCCGCTCTCCGACCATGCCGACTACGACGAGCTTATTGAGTGCGTGGAGCGGGTCCAGCCGAAGCGGGTTTTCACAGTCCATGGTTTCGTCGAGGAGTTCGCTGCCGATCTGCGGCGCAGGGGAGTAGAGGCATGGGCGCTGGGAGGTGGCAACCAGCTCGAACTTCCGCTGGTTGCCTGACCGAAGGAATCCTCCCGTCCCGAAATCACGCCCTCGCCAGAGTCTACCGCGCCCTTCCGCCGTCCGGCTCGAAGCGGATGCGGACCAAGCCGCCAGCTCCGTAGGATTTTGTGACATGGTTGATGGCCGCTAGGAGGTCCTGGTCGGAGACCCAGTAGGGCGAATACCACCCCCGGTCGACATCAAGGATCAGAACGCGCCGGGTCACGCTGTCGTAGGCACCGATCGGTGAAATGTGGGCGTAGGGTCCCCCTCTGGCACCGGTCAGGTCGTCCTGAACGAAATGCGCCAGCAGGAAATCCGACGGATTTACCTCGTTCGCTCGCAGGATCTCCCGGAATTCCTCCAGGGACCGGTTTTTGAAGGAATAGGCCGCGACTTGTGCCCGGATATCCAAGGAGCGGGCGGCTTCCCCGGCGGCGATCTTGAGTTCATCGAGAGTCAGCCCGTGCCTTCCGTGAAAGCCTTCCTCGGACACCAGCCTCCGCAGCGGCACCCCACGGATGCGCTTGAGCAGCATGTCCTGCGTGATGTTCCGCTCGGTGTCTGCGCACCCGGCGCGGCCTTTGGTCCCGGCATTGAAGACCATCGCGATCGAGGCGACTGAACATGCGTAATCGTTGCTCTGCGGCACATAGAAAGGCATGAGCCGCCAGAAATCCCCGGCGGTGGCTCTGCGGAAATATCTGTGGTCTTGGCTGAGCGGGATGGCGTTCGGGCCATACTTCGGGCGCGCCTCCCCGGCGATAGCGGCGGGAAAAGTGACGGTCAGCAGGAGGAGGATATTGATGCTGCGTCTGAACCAGAAGAATCCCATGTCTTTGTTGTTGCCGCCGGCAGTTCTCCCCACCGGGCGGTCATGCCCGATATTCAACGGCAAGGCGGTGCAATGTCAAACCGGGCATTCCGGGGAACGCAGGGTTTCGCGATATTGAGGTGGAGTGAGAACTTTGGGCCCCCCGCATCAGGAGATCAGGGCAAAGACAGCGGGGACCAGCAATGGGCTGACGACAATATGGGTGAACGTGAGGAGAGTGGTGGCTCGTGCCGCGCAATCGTAGCGCGCGGCAAATACGGGGCCGAGAATTGCGGCGGGTAGGACAGCGTGGATGAGCAGAATGCCGGGGTGCTTCTCCGGCCGGCGCAGCAGTAGGTTTTCGAGAAAGACCTGAACCCGTGTCCGCGGGATCACGATCTGCTGCAGGCACAGTTTCAACATACCGAAGTCCGGCCGGTTGAAGATCCGCGTGAGGATCAGGTGAAGCAAATCTCTGACTCCGGTATATGCATCCCAATGATTGCGGACGAACTCTCGGATATCCGGGGCCGGGCGAAAGTCGCGATTCAAGGCAAGGGGCCCTGCTGGTGGAACCCGGAGTAAAAAGGTTTTCGGGATCGATTCCTGCCCCATCATGACGAGCAGGCGACGGCCTCTTCCGAGAGCGCAGGGGCCGTGGCGATGTCATCGTTCACCGTGGGATCCGCCGGATTTGCTTCCCGCACAGCTTGAAAAGCGCGTAGGATGCCTCTCCCTTCCAATCAAATGGGGGTATAGCTCAACGGTCAGAGCAGGCGGCTCATAAGCCTAACAGGCATTTTTTGCCCACTTTTGCTCATTGGTGCTCATGTGGACAAACTGCTGTTAAAGAGTTTGTTGCTTCAATTTTCAGGTTGCTCATGTAGTCACCAATAGACCCATTTTACTGCCATCGGGTTACTAAATCGGGTTACAAAGCTCGGGGGGTAGAGCAACGTCTCTTTCTGAATTTTTCGAGTATTCTCTTCGACGAACGGGCTGTCCATCCGTGCGTCCTTCGCCTCTCTCGGCTGTCCCTGCAACACCCCTCCTTCCCGTGTTATATAGACTTGAACGGGGACTACCTGTAGCCCCTGTCCCCCAGCGAAGTCCGCCGGGGTTTCAACCGCAGCACCAACCCGGAGACACCATGCCCCGCAAGGGATATTACTCACCGCCGTTGCGGAGGGATCTGGTCAAGCGCCTGTATTTCGCAGCCCGCGATCTGCGCGTCCCCATGACGGTCCTCAACGACCGGCTTGTGGAGGAATCGCTTTCCCGCATCTGCGAGGCTCCGGCCAAGATCATCCCCATTCGCAGCGCATCCATCAACCAGGCATCGGCAAACGTCGCTGCCTGAAATCACCAACCAGGCACAACCAGCCCGGCCATCACGGTCGGGCTTTTTTGTGTCCACAACGAAAGGAAACCATGGCACTCAAACTCATTGCCAACTACTCGAAGCGCCTCGGCCTGCCGGGGTATTCGAGCCACCAGTTCTCGGTCAGCGTCGAGACCGAGATCAGCAACATCAACGATGTGGCGGGCGAAAGCACTCGCCTCTACCAACTCCTCCAGCAGAATGTGGATGAGGAGATCCAACGCACCGGCTTTGTCCCGGACGAGGGATACGGTATCAGCGAGCAAGGCGCTCGCAATGGCCACCGCAACGGCACCAACGGGCACAGCGCCCCCGCCCCCGCCAACGGCAACGGCCACTCCAATGGCTCCACCAACGGCGATGCCTGGGCCTGCTCGGAGAAGCAGCAGGAACTCATCATCAAGCTCGTGGACGAGCACAGCCTCGACAAGGGGCAGGTGGACGACACCAGCCGCGACATGTTCGGGGTCGGGGTCCGGGAGCTGAACAAGCTTCAGGCCAGCGGTCTCATTGACCGCATCCTCGACGAGCACGGCGGTCGCAAGCCCAACCGGCCCCGTGGCCGCACGGCACCGCCCCGCCGGGCCTACGCGAACGGAGGTGTCCGGTGATTACTCTCACACCTCCGGCCAGAAAACCAGCGGTCCCGGCGGATGACCTCACCAGCGTGGTCTCCGCCTCCCGGCTCAACTGCTTCCACTCCTGCCGCCTGAAGTTCTACTTCCGGTATGTGCTGGAGCTAGTCAAGCCGGGCACCGCCGCGCTCTTCGTGGGCAAGGCGGTCCATGCGGCCTTGCAGGCCTGGAGCACGGCCCGCTGGCGGGGGCAGGAGCACGACGCCCCGGCCCTGCGCGAGGGGTTCCTCATGAACTGGGTAACCGGTCAGGAGGACGCGCCGGTTTCATGGGAGGCCGATGAAGACGAGCAGCAGGAAAAAGCCTGGGGGCTTGTGGAGATGTATCTGCGGGACACCCCGATCCCGGCCGAGGAAAAGCCCGAGGCAGTGGAGGTTCGTGTCGAAGCCGATCTGGCCAGGCACGGGCTGCCCACCCTCGTCGGGATCATCGACCTCGTGCGTCCCGGTGGGCGGATCGTTGACTTCAAAACATCTGCCGCCACCCCGAACGCCGAGCAAGTCGTCCACCGCAACGAAATCCAGCTCACCGCCTACGGTCTCCTTTACCGGGAGGCCACGGGCAAGCAGGAGTCGGGTTTCGAGCTCCACCACCTGGTCAAAACCAAGGTGCCCAAGCTCGTCGTGAGCGAGGCCCCGGCAACAACGGAAAGCCAACACGCGAAACTCTTCCGCCTGATCGAGTCCTACGTGGACGGAGTCGAGCGGGAGGATTACGTGCCATCGCCGGGGCTGCAGTGTGCCTCGTGCGAGTTCCTGGGCGAATGCCAGTCCTGGGCGGCACGGTGCCGCACAGCGGTGGAAAGGAGGCTGGTCGCATGAAAGACACCAAACTCGCAGTGGCCGTCACTACGGCCGGAACCCTGTTCATCGCGGTGTTCATGAGCGGTTGCGGAGGGGGAGGACTCCCCATCCCGATCGATCTCAGTCCGGTTGGCTCGGGATTAACCTTCCTCGGGCTGGCAATCGTTTTGTCAGCCATCATCGGACTGTTCGACGGCCCGAAAAAATAGCCATGAAAATACTCTTCGAATTGGGGGCCTTCCTGATCCCGCTGATATTCGTGCTCCTGTGCCTTCGGGTCGTCATCGCCTCGATTGGCCCGGTGCTCCTGCCGCTGGCGGCTCTGGCGTTCATCGCCTTTGTCGTCCACCTGTGGACGAACAAATACCGCTGAGAAACATCAACCAAAAGGCCGGGGGCACGACGCTCCCGGCCTTTTTCATTTCAACCAACGAAAGGAAACATGCAATCAACTCTCTATTATCGTGACGGTCGCTCGGACAAAGTTTACCGGGCCGCCATCGAACCGCGTGACGGCGGATACGTGGTAAACTTCGCCTACGGGCGCAGGGGATCCACGCTCGCCACCGGCACCAAAACAACCAGCCCGGTGTATTTCGACGCAGCGAGGCTCATCTACGACAAGCTCGTCCGGGAGAAAAAGGCCAAGGGATATATCCTAGCGGCCGACATCCGCGACCAGCTTAAGTTCCGCCGGGAGGAGGTGACGGCATGAACTTCCTCGCAAAAGCCAAGGGGCAGCTTGCCAGGGCGGATGCCGCTGCCCAGCCGCCATTCGGTGCGGGGTTCAGCGCGGAGATCGTGGCGAAGACGGAAGTGTTGGAAGTCCACGGCTCCGAGTTCAGCTCTCCCGGCATCGACTACTGCGAGTTCCGGGCCTTCGATGCCCGAGGCAACCTGGTCGGCACCAAGAGGGTCGATGGCTACTGATTCCAAGGCGGGGGCACCCCGCCTCATCAACCGCTCCAAGGTGAAACAGTTCGCCCTGGCGGTTGCGGAGAAACGTGCCCACCGGTTCACCAGGGTCGGTGAGGAATTCCTCATCCGGTGCGAAGCCAACGCCAAGGAATTCATCCACCAATACGTCAACCGTCTGCCCTCCAAGGGAAAGACGATCCTGTAATCAACCCAAGGCCGGGGGCACACCGCTCCCGGCCTTTTCCATTTTCGGCTTCCGGCAATCCGCTGGGGGCCAACCCGCCGCCCAAAAGCGGCCATCAGTAAAACCACTGGTGACCGCTGCGGGCGCAAGCTCTGCGGTCGCCTTTCAACCAAGAAAGGAAAACACAAATGAGCCCAAGGGCTGGATTTGTTTTGTTAGATCAGATTGAACCCCGGCTACGCGCCACCATGCCGTATATCCGGGGAGTCGGCTCAGAAGATACAGAGGAGCTGTTGCAGGATGCCCTGACCGTGGCAGCCAAGATGCTTCACGACCTCGAAGCACGGGGGAAAGAAGTCACGCCGGGGAACATCGCGTATTACACGATCCTCCACATGAAGTCCGGTCGCCGGTCGTATTCGGCTGGCCGCACGGATGTCATGAACGCCGGAACGCAGTTGGACAGCAACTCCATGGTTCTCTCGTTTGAGGAACCGGCGGGGTATGACGCGGAAACCGATGAGGAGATCCCGCTTGGCGACATGCTGGCGGGCAGCGACGACGATCCCGCAGGAGCGGCAGCGAGGATAATGGACTGGGAGGATTTCCTGGATACCCACAACCCCCGCTACGAGGCGTTCGTGTGCGATCTCGCACAGGGCAGGCACGCCAAGGATACGGCCGCCAGGTTCGGCTTCAGTAGTTCGTGGGCGCACGACTTGAAGGAAAACCTAGCCGAGGATCTGCGGGTCCACTTTGGCGAGGATGCCATTGCGGACTCCATGCAGGTGCCCTCGTGGCGCGGCAATATCATGGTGGACCATGAGAAGGCGGCGTGCCGGGCGGATCGTCGGCGGGGCTGAACTCTGCGAGATATCGCCCCTCCCGGACCATCGGGATTTTCCAACACGCGCCGGGATGGATCCCCGGCCAAACCTCCGGCGAGACGGATCTACTTGGTTTCTTCGGTCAGCTCCCGCTTGGCCTGTTCCAAATCGGTTCTCGATAAATCAATCTCTGAACGACCGTCGTCGGTGGCTATCTCAATTGCCCTCCCCATGACCATACATCCACCCACGGTGTCGGTATCAACGGGATCGCCAGTAAAATTTCCTTGGGTAAGCAAAAACGTTCTCATGGCCCAAAGCCATACGCGCTGATCCCTGAGCAGGATATGGGGGCTTCACCCCAATCTTCGGGCAAGTAGCCCAGCAACAAGCCCACCAAGAAATTTCACACCGCGCGCCACACGATGTATTCGGCGGAGGAGAACATGGAGATCGATAAACTGCCGAAAAAAAGCGCTCAAGTTTCGAAATGGAATAGCGATATATAAACAAAGGGCCCGGCCTGCTTTAACCTGCTCCCTTAACTCGCATGACCGCCAATTTTCCCGCACAAATCTACAAGAAAATCGCAATTACCAGCGCCCCTCCCGGCCAGCTTGTGCTCATGCTTCTGGACGGGGCGCTGAGGTTCACCGGACATGCGATCGAAGGTTTGGACACCCCGGACTTTATCCGCTCCCAAGAGATATCCCACAACAGCATCATCCGCACGCAGGCCATCCTGACCGAGCTTCAGGGGACCTTGGACTTCGAGAAAGGCGGGCAGCTTTCAATCAGCCTCTACCGGATCTACGACTATTTGCAGGCTCAACTGCGGGAGGCCAATACGAACAGGTCCAAGGAGCCTCTTCTGAATGTGATCAGATTTGCGGGCGAAATTCGGGATACGTGGGCCGAGATGCTCGCCACCCAGGGAGCGCAGGCTGCCTGAAGGTTTCTTCTCCCGACACATGGCCGCAAACAATGCCGAACTTCTGGCCGAACGATTCATAAAAGCGAATCTCATGAATCTCTTGGTGATGGGGGTGGCGCTTCTGATGAACGCCTGCTCGCCCTCGCCCACGACGTCCCCGCTAGCATGAATAAAATCACAAAGGCACGTTTAAAATGCGAAATGCCGAAAAAAGCGCTTAAGTCTCGAACCGGGACGGCGATATAGAAGCCAAGGAGGACTATTTATGGCTGGAATTCAACTATCAGGATTGGCTTCAGGGCTCGATTGGAAGACGCTCGTGGACCAACTCATCGCGGTGAGCGGCACGCCCAAGACGAGGATGGCGGCAGAACAGTCGTCCAATACGTCCCGCGCCTTCGCCCTCAACGACGTCAAGACTCAGCTCGCGGCTTTCAAGACCTCGGTGGCAAGCAATTTTACCGCCGCCAGCTTTCAGCAGCGCACCGCTGCATCAACCAGCTCCACAGGGGCCTGGACGGCCAGCTCCGAAGCCGGAGGAACAATCGGGACCTTTGCTTTCGACGTCACCGCAATCGCCACGGCCGCCAAGCGGATCGGGGCCTCCGATGTCACCGCAGGAATCAACCCGACATCCGATGTTTCCGGACTCCTGGTCAGCTCGATGCGCACCGCCCAAACCATCAAAGGCGGAAATTTCACGATCAATGGCACGCAGATTTCGATGGCCACCACCGACACGCTGCAAGATGTTTTTGACCGGATTTCGACGGCGACCGGCGGCACGGTCACGGCGGCATACGATCCAGTTTCTGACGGGGTGAAGCTCACCGGCAGCGGCCCACTTTCCTTGGGGAGCTCGGCGGACACGAGCAATTTTCTCGCGGCCCTGAAGCTGTTCCAGAACGGCACGGGCACGGTCTCCAGCGCAGGCACCCTCGGGGCGTCCATGCTCAACGTGCCCCTGGCGGGTTCCGGCTTGAAATCCGCCATCACTGCGGTGGATGGGGCCGGCAACGGGAAGTTCACCATCAACGGGACAGATGTTGCCTACAACGTCAACTCCGACAGCCTCCAGGCGGTGATGACCCGGATCAACAACTCGGCCGCCGGGGTGACTGCCGCCTACGACTCCGCTGCGGATCGCTTTACCCTGACCAACAATACGACCGGCAACATCAGCATGTTCGCTAGCGAAACGGGCGACGGGTTCCTGGCTGCCACCGGGATGATCGGCGCCGGCAGCAGCATGCAGTCCGGCGCGAATGCCGAGTTTAGCGTCAACGGGGGAGAATCGATCACCAGCACGAGCAACACGCTGGATTCCTCGGTGACAGGAATCGCCGGATTGTCTGTGACAGCCGCCGCCACCGGCAGCCAAACGATCAACGTCCGCTCCGATATCACAGCGGCCACGACGAAGATCAACTCGCTCATAGACAAGTATAACTCCATCCAGTCCTCCATCGAGAGCTACAGCAAGATCACGGTGAAAGGCACGGCGGTGACATCCGGGCCCTTGGCGGGAAACAGCGATGTTGAGGCGATTTCCTCGAAGCTGCGCTCCATCATGTTCGGGGCGGGGAGCGGGCTGACCGGGGGCGTGAAGCGACTGAGCGACCTCGGGAT
>Ga0194063_10002104_pt1 | contig 12566 bp, 22 predicted proteins | sample SepL3720m_MetaG_FD_155459 | JGI IMG/M metagenome (GOLD analysis project Ga0194063, IMG submission 155459) | Anoxic zone freshwater microbial communities from boreal shield lake in IISD Experimental Lakes Area, Ontario, Canada - Sep2016-L373-20m | ecosystem: Environmental > Aquatic > Freshwater... | reverse complement strand
CGCCAAGAGTCCCAATAAGATTTTGGAGCCGGTTGCCATGCCGATTTGAGGTGGGCGTAACGCCGATGCTCTTCCACCACGATCCTTTCTTCCTCAGGCCCGGGATCAATCTGCCCAAGAACTGTTTGCCACCCCCGGGACTTGGCGAAGCGGAAGAGGTCCAGTGCCGCATAGCTGTAGGAGAATAGGGTTGGCAGTTGGCAGTTGGCAGCAGGCAGTTGGGAAGAGAAAGCCGAAAGGCGGTTCAGGGCCTCTTGCTGGAAGATGGCGTTGCGGCGGAGGATCCGTTCCCACGTGTCGCTTTTTCCAAACCGTTCGAGGGCTTCGAATACTAGCATACGCAGATTCGGAGCCGCTACCGGAGCATCGACCAGGTCAGGATGCCAGCGGTCGCGGAGACGGCGGCCACCGGGGATGCTCCCTGTCAAGGACCCCGGCGGAACCCAGAAATCCGTTACCAGCAATCCCAGTGCTGCCGCACGGTGCAGCGCACGCGGGATCGCGTAATGCTCGCGGGCCCCGATCTGAGAGACGATCCATGCCGGGCCTTGCCTGGATTCAGTAGTTAGCGATTCAGCTTTCAGAAGGAAGGAGGATATGGGAGAGGTCGAGGGTCGAGGGTCGAGGGTCGAGAGCGGAGCCGGTCCGGCAAAGCCGGAGAGGTCAGAAGTCAGGAGTCAGAGGTCGGTGGCCAGGCCTGGTGAAGTATGCTTCGCACTTCACGGGCCGAGGGTCGAAAGTCGAGCGTCGAGGGCGGCTGAGCCGGAGGGATGAAAATCAAAGGTCAGGTCCAGTGCACGAGTGGCAATAATATCAGAGTTGTTCATGGTATTCCTCGCATGCGTCCAAGAGAACTTTCTCGTCAACCGGCAGGGGGGGCGTGTGACGCGCCGACTTCTCCCGAAGATCGTTTCGCAGTTGGTCAGGCGGCCGCGGACCATGGGGCCGTTACGCCAAAATACTTTCGGGCCAACTCATCCGTGCGCTCCTGGTCTGCAACGCCGCCGTCCTCACACCATAAACGCAGGACATCGCCCCCGTAATCGAGACCAGTCGGAAATACCAGTGAACCATGCCGGATTTCCATTTGTGAAAAGACTCCCGGATCTTCTAGAGCGGAAACGAGAGGACCGCTAATTGTCATCAGGTCAGGCGAAAGATCGATGTCGAACTGGCAACCATCCTCGAAACCTAGGTGGACTACATAACCGCCCGCACTTCGGGCGCTGACAAGCGAAAATGTTTTTTGAGAAGCAGTAGAAATCATGGTATTACTCCAAAGGCGCGATTTGAGGGACCGGTTTCATTTCTCTCGCCAACTTCCAGCAGTTGATAAGTTCGCTCGAATGCCCGACTGCCCACTCAATGACGAGTGTCACCGCTCTCGGGGAAAGATCCCCATGCATGTAAGAAAGAGGATTTATCGAGAAAACGCCCTCTTTCCCCGCATGGCGCGCATGAAAATGCGGCGGGTTGTGCTCGCCACGGTAATTAAAGACAATCTCAATTCCAAAAAACTCGGATACTTTTGGCATTGTTCTGTATTTCTAGCACCCCGTGGGAGGCCGCGTCAAAGTGAAAAGCAAGGAAAACGCATGAGATTGTATTCCATTGAAATTCGTAATCCCAACCCCAAATGGAGCTTTGACTGGGGAGCACACGCGCCAGGCGCATGGCCATTACATCCGCAATCCGCTATCCCGTATCCTTTCCCTGTTCTGACCCTCGACGCCTCTCGTCTCCATTGGCCCGTGAAGTGCGAAGCTTACTTCACTGGGCTCCTTTCCCTTTCCCCCTGCACCAGCATCCGGACGACATCCTTGAAGCCATGACTGGCCTCCCATTCTAATTTCCTGAGGGCTTTTCCCGGGTTTGATGCGCTGTATTCGATATCGGATGGGCGGCGCAATCCGGGTTCTGTCACGACGTGCTCCTGCCAATCCAAGCCGACGCATTGGAAAGCTTCTGCGACAAATTCTCCCAGGCTATGAGTTTCGCCGGTTCCGATAACGAAGTCATCGGCATCAGGTTGCTGTAGGATTTTCCACATGGCTTCCACGTAGTCGGGCGCCCACCCCCAATCGCGGCTGATATCGATGTTCCCCAAGGTGAGCTTATCTTTCGAGCCGGCCGCTATGCGGACCGCCGCAGCAACGATCTTTCTGGTCACGAAGCGCAGTGGACGTAATGGTGACTCGTGGTTAAAAAGAATTCCCGTGCATCCGAACAGCCCGTAAGCCTCGCGGTAATTTGCCACCGCATAGTGGGCTGCGGCTTTGGCTGTAGCATAGGGGCTGCGCGGCTGGAACGGGGTCCCTTCGTCGGCGGGAGTCCGGGTGTTCCCGAAGACTTCGCTCGACCCGGCGTTGTAAAATTTGACCGGCCTGTTGAGCAGGCGGATGCACTCGAGGAGGTTCATCGTCCCGATGAGGATGCTATCGAAAGTCTCCATGGGGTATTCGAACGACATTCCGACAGATGTCTGTCCCGCAAGGTTGTAGATCTCATCGGCATCGGTGCGCTGCAGGACGGTGAGGGCGCTCCGGAAATCCGATGTTACCATGGAACTCAGCTTGATCTTATCTTTGATGCCCATCTGCACCAAGTTGGCAAACGATGACACCTCGTGATCACGCGAAGTCCCGTGAACCTCGTAACCCTTCTCGAGCAGCAGCCGCGACAAGAATGCCCCGTCCTGACCCGAGACACCGATTATTAACGCTTTTTTCATAGTATTTTCTAACCCTGTCCCAAGGCTTCGATTATGGTTGAACTGCTTTTTATTAACCACCGATTACACCAAAAAGACACGGATTGAAGAAGTCAAGAAACTTGAAAGCTGAAACTTGAAAAGGCGCCCGGGGGTCGAGAGTGCCCGAAGCGGGGAGCAACACCCGCGCGTTAGCGCTTCGAAATAATAAGGGCAAGTTATGCGTGTAGCCGGGGAGGCAAACGTTTAACCTGAAAACTCCGGCGAAGTCGGCGGTATCCTTTTCCTATCCCGGGTCAGGGTATATGGCTGGGATTTTCTTGTAGCGGAAACGGCGATAAACAGAAAAGTGAGCTTTATCGGTGGTGATGACAGTCGCGTGAGGGAACAACTCGGACATCACTACGACCGAGGCATCGCTGGCATCCATCTGCGGGTATTTGATCATCAGTTCTTGTGTCCTCTCAAGTTGCTCAGGCCAAGGGCGCAGAAGTTGTATGGCGCCCTTGCGGACAAGGGTAAGCAGCGCATGGGATGGACCTGAGTTTCCGCCCAGGTTCCAGCAGGCTTCACCCAGAATGATTTCGCTTGTGTGCAGCGGGCCGCAGGCCCGGGACAGCACAGAAACACTCCAGTCGTGCCACTGGTCGTTGGCGTTGAGCCATCCGACCAGAGGACCGGCGTCAACGAGCGTGCGAACCCGCATAGCCTTCCCTCGTCGAGAGATCTTTAGGCCCGTTGAACATCCCCCGATAAGGGGCGGCCATTGCGGCAAAATCCAGATCCCCCTCCAACTCTCTGGCCAGCGCCCGCCGAATCGTTTCTGAAAAACGTTCCTTTTGCTTCGCCGCGTGCAGGCGCAGTTTTTCATCCATGCTGTCGGGAATCTTGACCGTAACTGTTTTCATGTCATACGAACGGTATTACCTATCCACGGCCTGTCAAACAGAATTCGTCCTCCATCCGTGAATTTGAAAACCTTCATTTCTGAATCTTTAACCACCGATTACACCAAAAAGACACGGATGGAAGCAGTCGAGGCCCAATGAAGTAGGCTTCGCACTTCACGGGTCAATGGGTCGAGCGCCGAGAGTCGAGGGCCGGTGAACTTTGCTTCGCACTTCACGGTCAAAAGAGATACCGAAGCGGGCAGCAACACCCGCGCGTTAGCGCTTTGCAATTCAAGGAAACATAAATGTGTAGCCTGGAGGCATCCGTCTCGGGGGACGCCCGCCATTTCATCCTAGAAAAAGAAATTGAATTTAACGCAAAGGGCGCAAAGCACGCCAAGACAGAAAGATAGGCAAAGGATTGGATAGAAAACGTGTCACCCTGTTGGTGAGTGCTGTATTATTCATAAGTTTCTTCTTTGTGTCCATTGCGTCCTTTGCGTGAGTCTCCTCATCCGGTTTTAGGTTCAAGGCTTCAAGCCGCCGTAGATACGCGCCTTTCGTTCGGGGGTCATGGTGCTCGCAGGTCCAGCCTCAAGCAGGAGGGCCTCCAGTTCCTGCGCATTGCGGAAACTCGCGCCGATTGGGCCGTGCCCCCTCGTGACTGAATCCAGCAGAGCAAGTGCCTGATGGATCACCTCGCTCTTGTTGGAAGCCCGCCCAGACCGAATCTGCCTCTGGATGATCGTTTCGTAGTGTTCAGTGCGCGTGTATCCCATAGCCGAACTGCAATCTATTGGCAAATGCTGTCAATTTCAACCGCAGAGCAAACGCATGTTCTTACAGTCCAGGTGGGAAAATGGAGGGAATCTGCTGGCGGATGTTTCTTCGGAAAACACGAAAATGTCCGACATCCACAGTCAGCACCGTGTGTTTTGGATTCAATTCGCTGAGTCGAATGACACAGAGGTCGGCAAGATCTGGATTTTGGTCATGGAATTGATCGGCGAGCTTTTGAAGAAAGCGCCACTCGCGCGCAAAATCCCAGTCCACCGACACCAATCCATCATGGATCATCGCGAGCGCCACTTTGCTGGAGTCCAAATGGAAGGCGGTTTCAGAGAGCACCGACTCACAGGTCACCAGCGGTGTCTCCAGACGGGGCAGCAGTTTGACGGCCCAATCGTGATGGTGGTCCCGGCGGTTTGCCAACGCCACAAGAAATCCGGTGTCTGCGATCGCCTTCACCCGCGTCTGTATCCCTCGCGCGCTGAGAGATTTCTGGGCCCATCAATGCATCCGACAAGCCGTGCAAACGCCGGAGACTTTTGGGTCTTCTCCCGTGCAGCTTCCAATTGTTCGCGAACAATTTGGCCTTTGGGAGAACCTGAAATTCTGGAGGCCTCTTCCAGCCAACCGGCCAAGTCCGGCTGCAGTCGAACTGTAATTGTATTACTCATTTAAGGAAAATGTAAGACGCTCTGGAATCTGTCAAACAGAATTTCTTCTGAACGCCCCTTTCACGTTTCAGCTTTCAGCCCTCAGCTTTCACTCCTTGGCCCTCGACGCTCGACGTTCGACTCTCGGCGTCTGAAAGCTGCCTACTTTACCGGGCCCGATCTCTGACTCCTGACCTCTGATTCTTAACCACAATGGAGCAAAGCGACATAGCCTGTCAGCACTGGCAGTCCCGAAGGGATGAACACCAGCGCGAAAGTGCTTCGTGACAACCAGGGAGAGTCGAATGTGTAGCCGGGGAGGCAACCGAAGCAAGGCGACAGCCGAAAGCAAATTACACCTGAAAGACACGGATGGCAGAGAAACTTGAAAGCTGAAACCTGAAACCTGAAAAGGCGGCCGGGGGGCGAGGCAGACAGAAGCTGGAAGTCAGGAAATCAAAGAGGAAGAATACGGACTTTGGTTCGTTCAGACAGGAGTGTCACGATTGCGCCCGAGCAAAGCTCAATCTGAAATTGCCGGATGAGGCTGCAAACAGATTCTCCGATGGCTTCCGGGGATACGTCCTGAACTCGCGCCTGGATCACACTTGGTGCGCTGGCGCGGCAATGCGCAAGAATTGTTCCGAAATCAAGGTCGTGAGTAAAAACGACAAACCCATGTTCTTGCGCATACCGAAAAATCTCGATGTCCTTGGCGCTGCAATGGCCAATAGAGGACCAGTGGACCGATTCAATATTTCTGGAGCCAAAAAAGGAAACCCAATCCGGAGACAGGCAGACATCCAGCAGGATCTTCATGCGGGCTGCAAATCGGCATCGTAAGCCTCAGCAAGCCAAGTGGCATAGGCCAAGGCCGCAGCGATATCGCCATCTTCAAGGTAGGGATACATCTGAAGAATCGCATCCCAAGAATGTCCCGCTGCCACCAGGCCGGTGATTGTTCCGACAGTGATTCGCATTCCCCGGATGCAGGGTTTTCCCCCCATGATTCCGGGATCTCTGGTTATCCGATCATTGATGTTCATACATTTCAGACTACAACAATCCTGCATTTTGGCAATTCAAGTCAGCAAAGGGCACTAATCAGGAGTTTCGCATCTCCAACTCCCCGCGAAGCCATGTCGGCTCTTGCCGCAAATCAAGAACGGCGAAAACCTCTGTCGAACCAGGTGTCTCCCTGTAATAAAGAATCAGAGACGGTTCTTCAACTCAGAAACCGTCAAAAATCTGGCATTCCCCTTGGTTGCTTTTGCCAACCTTTGAGAGAGCACCTGGCCATGCCATGGCGGGGACGAACATTCAGATCCCGAATGAGATAGGGATTTCCAGAGAAGTTTCATCGCCTGGAGACGTTCGACCTGACTCATTTTCTGAATATCGGAAACCGCTATCATGTTGATTAAGTTAGGTTCACATCTTGGCGCTTGTCAACCCTAGATTCCCCGCGCAGTTCTCTGCGCCACCGACCCTCGACGCTCGACGTTCGACCCTCGACGTCTGTAAGCTGCCTACTTCACCGGGCCTCCCGTATCCGCTATCCTGAATCCTTTCCCTATTCCGCCATCCGCCATCATTCAGCCAGTGAAGTGCGAAGCAACTTCACCCAGGCTCCCCTTTCACTTTTCAGCTTTCAAGTTTCAGCTTTCAAGCCCTCAGCTTTCATTCAGCCCGTGAAGTGCGAGGCCTACTTCACCGGGCCAAATACGCCCCCCGGTTTCGGGCCTCCGCCGAGGACCCACTCATAGACCTCCTTCATCTGTGCGGCGATTTTCGGCCAGGTGAAGCGATTCTCCACCAGCCTTCTGCCCCGTTCTCCCATAGCTACCCTATCGGCATCACTCATCTCAAACAGTGCGTGAAGTCCCCCCTCAATGTTGCCGCAACTTTCAGCTTTCAGCTTTCCGCTTTCAGCATTTTTGGCGTCTTCCGCGCCAATCCGCACCGCCGCATCGGCCGCGAAGCCCTCCGGCAGATTACACTCCGGGGTCATCAGGACCGGCAAACCGTAAGCCCAGGCTTCCAGCACCGACATCGGAAGCCCCTCGCTGAGACTCGGAAGAATGAAGGCATCCGCAGAGCGCAGCAGCGCGTCCTTCTCTTCACCGAATGCGGCCCCCGTGAAGAGAAGTGAGAAACCTGAAAGCTGAGAGCTGAAAGCTGAAATAGGGACTTTGGGTTCAATGTCTCTAATGTCAGTCCATGGGATTTCCAGTTCAGTGGCCAAGCGTTTCAACTCCGCCTCATGCCCGCCTTGATCCCATCCGGCGATCACAAATTGCCAAGGAGGGGTCGAGCGTCGAGCGTCGAGCGTCGAGTGCCACGCCTTCAGCGCCTGAACCAGCCCTTTCTTCGGATGCAGCCGCCCGAGAAAGAGCAGGGTCTTACATTCCGATTTTTTTAAGCTCTCGACGCTCGTCACTCGTCCCTCGACACCTTGCCGTTCCGGCAAGCCGACCCCATTCGGAATGATCGCGATCGGGTTCTTCAGGCCGTAGGCTCTGATAGAATCCGACTCAGACTGGCAGAGCGCATGGATGCAGGCCGCTCCTCGCAGGTGTCGGTCTTCAGAAAGGACGGCTGCGATGCGCTTCTTCCAACGCGAGTTCGCCAGCGCCCACGGATCCATCATTCCGTGTGGAGAGACGATCCATGGAATCCTGGTTCGTCTGCCATGCGAACTCACGGCAAGGGAAATCGCGGACCAGAGTCCATGAGAATGAAGAAGGTCGGAACTCTTCAATTCGTCCATCAGATCGGCGGATGGGACGATCTTTTTAGGAAATGCCGGCTGGGAAAATCGAGGGGCGAACGAGGCCCATCCGGGCAGAGAAGTTCCGCTATCACGGAGCGCGGCAAACGCAACTTCAACCCCCCGGTCAGCCAATGCAAGCCCGAGCGACTGGATGGCAATGGCAACTCCTCCACCTTGAGAAGTCAGTGAATGTGTCACTTCCAGAACTTTCATTTTTTTAACCGCGAAAGACTCGGGTAGGGAGAACGGAGAGAGAAGAACGGAGAAGAAAAGCGGAGGGAGTTAACCACGGATCACACCTAAGAGACACGGATGGAAGCAGTCAATGGGACGAGAGGCGAGGGTCGAGAGCGCCGGCTTAGCCGGAGGGGTCAGGGGACAGATGTCAGGAGTCAGTTCGCAGAAAGGGGCTTAGAACCTGTGAAATAATTAGGAAAAAGCCGCGAGAGAGCAGAAAAGGCCGTATGGCAAGGCGCTCGCGAAGGAGCATCCCCTCAGCGGGCTGTAACTGAGCGAGCAACACAGCCAGACGGCCTTTTCTGCTCTCGCCCAGAGGGTTGCGTGTCTTTTTGGCTTGGCCGGCGTTGTTCAGGCGGGGCAAGACCGCAGCGGGTATTGCCGCCGCCTTCGCGCCTTGGCCAAGCCAAAAATCCTCAGCAACGCGGCTTTTCCTAATTATTTCACAGGTTCTTAGGGCATGGGGCCACTTTGCCCTTCGCGCTCTGCCATGTCCCTCTGCGCCACGCGTTGACTGGAATCAATCCGGCAACTCGTCGCCCGGGTCTGGTTTACTTTCGGGAACTTTGTCGAGAATGTCCCACCCGGTTCCGGTTGCATTTCTCGCACGGGATTCAAGATACGGATCTTCCAGGACAGATGATGATTGCGCGGCAAGGGCGGACGAGACGAATTCCTCAACGGAAACGTGCCGTTTAAAGGCGGCCGCCCGAACAGCATCAAGGATATTATCTGGAATACACACGCTCATAGATTCATTTTTCGCAGAAAGTCCCCCGGAGTCAACAAATTGATACCATGGGCATACGCAAACTTCAGATGCCGGGTGTTAAAAGTTACAATGGTATCAGCAGCAGCCGTCACTGCCAATTCGATCAGAGCATCGTCATCTGGATCAATGGACACGGGACGCAATGTGGTGATGGATGCATGTCTGATACCGCTGGCAACGAAATCATCGAGAAAACTCGAGATTTCATCTGAAGAATATGTGGAGGAAACGAGTTCACGAGTCAGAATTTCTTCATACTCCAACACAACAGACGCGGATAAATGATATCGGACAGCAGGATGCCCATTTCGGATTAGCTGCAATAGCTTGTGCGAAGCCCCGTTGCAAGAGCGAAGGCCTGCAAGCAAGATATTTGTGTCAAGAACTATATCCATGAAGATTGAATTTAAGTCTTCGAGGGCATCCGTGATAATCCGTGAAATTGGTGGTTGAACCGCTTTTCTGATTTTTTACCACCGATCACACCTGAAAGACACGGATGAAAGAACGGGGAGAAGTCGAGGCCCAGTGAAGTAGGTGTTGCACTTCACGGGCCGAGGGAAGAAGGAAGAATACAAGCGGAGGGAGTTAACCACGGATCACACCTAAGAGACACGGATTGAAGAAGAGAAGAAGTCGAGGGACGAGAGGCGAGGGTCGAGCGCCAGTGAAGCAGGCATCGCACTTCACGGGGCCCCCTCGCTTTCTTCTGCAAGTCACCAGAGAATCAGCACTCCGTAAGGGGAAAACTCTGAGTCACAGGACACGAGCGTCATCTTCTCGCTGCGGGCTTGTGCGATTAGAACCCGATCGAATGGATCCCGATGGTGAAACGGAAGGGAAATAAGCTCAATGTAGTGTTTAGTTTCGAAAATCAGCCAGCGGCGAATCAAAGTCAGCTGCGGCGTGAATTTTCCCCTTGAGGCATCCAAAGCCTCCGGCAGCAGCCTTCAGGGGGATTTGCTCTCCGGATTCAATCGGCGTCAAGATTGCGAAAATCTTCAACTTGCGTGTTCGCAGTTCCTCAGGAAGTGGCAGGTGAACCGTGCCATCCGGATTTGGATCAAAAATTGCCGTCAATGTGCTCATATGGGAAATATACTTCAGACGCATGTGATCGCCAATCGAAATCAGCGGTCGTTATGTGCGCTTCGCCACCAGCCACTCGTCCTTCGACCTTACCCGTATCCGCCATCCTGAATCCTTTCCCTGTTCCGACCCTCGACGTCTCTGGGCGCCATCCTCAATCCGCTATCCATTCTTCACCGGGCTCCCCCATCCGCCCTCTGAAACCTGAAAGCTGAAACTTGAAACCTGAAAACTGAAAACTGAATACTGCCCACTGAATACTGAATACTCCGGCAAAGCCGGTCCCCTTGGCCCGTTAAGTGCGAAGCCTACTTCACCAGGCCTCGACGTCTGAAAGCCCTCAGCTTTCACTCCCGCCTCCACCGCGCCCCATCCACCGTCTGAATGCTTTCACTCCTTCCCATTCAAGTTTCAGCATTCAAGTTTCAGCTTTCACGGTTGTCTACTCCTGCGAAGCCGGTTCTCTCGGTTAAAACCGTGCTATTTGAAGGGCTTTGGCAGCGGTGCATTCAAGACAAGGTAAATTTCCTCCCGGAACAACTGGAGTTGCTCAAGAAGGGATAACCCGTCGCCGCGGTTCATTGGGCCGAAGTCCCCGGGGTATCGTATCTCAACAGCAAATGGAGACAGCTCTTCGAGAAACCCCAAGTAGCTTTCAAACGTTGACTCTGGTGCCAGGGAGAGAAGATAAGTCATGTCATGCTTCCTTTCGAAATCGATTCCAAGGTTGCTCAAATAACCTTTCAACAATTTCTCTGCCGCCTGCTGGATATGGAAAATGGCGGGCAGCACAACAGGGGAGTCTTCCTGTAACAGCCACCACGCGGCGAGCCAGTCCTCCTCGGCTTTATCCAGCCAGATTTGCACTTCGGGACTCATCGGGCATAGATCAGGGTGCCCGTTTCGGACACCTCTCGCTCCAAGGAGTTGACCCAGCGCGCCCGTTCTTCAAATTGGGATTGGTATCGGACAAGAATATCTTTGGGAATTCTCAATCCCCGGAGACTTTTGTAGGCACGAACCGCTTTTTTGAAAGCAGGCTCACTGTCGTCTGAAACAATGATACACAAATCCACATCGCTGGTTTGTTGTGAGGCACGACCAGAGGCCTGCGATCCAAAGAGGTAAATCTTGAGGGGGTTAAGTTCAGCCTTTAACCTCGCGACAATACTACTGGCTTGTTCAGATTCAAGGATCATATACTCGTTCTTTAGTTGATTTATGTGCCTCTGGCAAGACTGTAGTCAAAACTGCCTCCTCTGTCGTAGCCGGTTCCCTTGGCCCGTGAAGTGCGAAGCCTACTTCACAAGGCTCCGCTTTCACGTTTCAGCTTTCAGCCCTCAGCTTTCATTCAGCCCGTGAAGTGTGAAGCATACTTCACCGGGCTCCCGTATCCCGCATCCTGAATCCTTTCCCTGTTCCGTCATCCGTGCAAATCCGTGAAATCCGTGGTTGAACTGCTTTTCTATTTTTAACCACCGATCACACCTGAAAGCCACGGATTGAAGAGCGGCACGAACTATCTTGCGCTAACGAGCTTGGGGCGGCATTTTCTTTTTCTTGCGTGCGTTGGGATGCGCTCCGCTTGACCAGTCTGCTTTGCAAAATATTCGACAAGTCTTTTCGGGTCGTGTCCGAAAGAGGCCGAGATTTTTTCACGAACAGCGCGGATTTTTTCGATTTCAGCGGTGATGATTTTCATGGGGTTTCTTGGGTCAACTCGAGCGGGGTAACTAGTTCCGGTGTTTTCAAATGGAGAATCTGGTTTACCCGCCTGATGTGATTAAACTTGTTCGCGTTGGCAATGTGCTTGCAATTCCATGTCAGAAGGTAGTCGCAATTGTAAAACGAGGCAAGGGCCAGATGAAGCGCATCGCCGGTTGCGTTCTTCGGCATAATTTTTCGCAGGATGTAAACCTCCACGATTTCCGAAACCGGTCCTGTAATTGGCAGCAGAGGAAGATCACGGAGCATGGCGAGTTTCTCTTGTTTGTGGCTGTGGTCCCCATTTTCGAGCTCCTGAAGGACTGCGCGGCTTGTGACAAGGGAATAACGGAGCGACTCGGAATCCCACCAGTCCCTTGTCCACTGTCGCACAGTGGCCATTTCCGGAGTTGAACGTATCGAATGGTAGAACGACGGGATCGTGGTCTCTATGTAAACGGTCGGCTTCATCTGGATATTATACAAGGCAACTACGAATCGGGCGATAATGGATTATAAATCTCGCCGCTTGCTGGCCCTCGCTCCCCCCGGCCCGTAAAGTGCGAAGCTTACTTCACCGGGCTCCCCTATCCGCCATCCGCCCTCCGAATACTGCCCACTGAATACTGAATACTGCCAACTGCCAACACTGGCAAAGCCAGCGCTCTCGACGCTCAACCTCTCTCGTATCCCGTCTCCTCAATCCCGTCTCCTCAATCCCGTCTCCTCAATCCCGTCTCCTCAATCCCGTCTCCTCAATCCCGTCTCCCCTATTCCCTCATTCTCAATCCCGTATCCTCAATCCCGTATCCCGTATCCCGTATCCCGTATCCCGTATCCTGTATCCTGTATCCTGTATCCTGTATCCTGTATCCTGTATCCTGTATCCTGTATCCTGTATCCTGTATCCTGTATCCTGTATCCTGTATCCTGTATCCTGTATCCTTTATCT
>Ga0194063_10002103_pt1 | contig 12567 bp, 9 predicted proteins | sample SepL3720m_MetaG_FD_155459 | JGI IMG/M metagenome (GOLD analysis project Ga0194063, IMG submission 155459) | Anoxic zone freshwater microbial communities from boreal shield lake in IISD Experimental Lakes Area, Ontario, Canada - Sep2016-L373-20m | ecosystem: Environmental > Aquatic > Freshwater >... | reverse complement strand
CTTTTACGGATAAACATAGAAACATGATACCTCACAAGGGCACCCGTCTCAAAATTTTTAGTGCCTATTAGCACACGTTTTCAGCTTTGTGTTTATTTTTGATAAAGTCGGGATACTTTTAAATCTTATTTTACTTGCTACTTAATAGCAGGAGATGCAGATCTGCATCCCCTCCGCTCCTTTCCTTTTTCTCCCCTTTTCCTTATACTTGATACATAATACTTTATCCTTCTTCAACATGGATACCTACAGCAAACTAACCCACATCGTCGATATTCTCAATCAACGCTTCGGCAATAGCAATCCCTTTCAAATTATCACCCGTCTAGCCGAAGAGACTGGGGAACTGGCAGAACAGGTAAATCACTTTGAAAATTCAGGAGTAAAAAAAGAAAAACATGGTTTACCTGATAAAGCAAAAATGGCCAAAGAAATTCAGGATGTGATGCGCTGTGCAATACAGGTGATGAAATATTATAACTTAGAGAACGATGTTGAGGAATCAATTGAAAATTCTTATCAGAAAGTTTGTAAAGCATAAAATTCTAAAAGTGTAATTCTGATCAATTGTAACCTCTTACTGTTATTGAAGATATTTTAATATTATCTGGTAATTCTGGTAAATTTGTTCTCAATCGGATATTTCCCTGAGGAAGTTGATTTGACAAAATATCATAAGTCTGCCAAGTGCGCAGTCCCAATCTCGCCATACCAGGATTGGTTTTGACTTGGTTGGAAATATTTTTTTCTAAATGGATGTCCTGATTTTCAAAAATTATCCGATCTAAAACCAGTAAGCTATTTTTTACAGTTATCCTAGCTCTAACATATATACCGATTTCTTTAAATCCGGAATTATTGAAAGAAATTTCTGGCAGCGCTGATTTATAAGAAAAGAGTATCTTGCCACAGTGAAAATAAAAAAAGTTACCAATTAAAATAATACTCAAATAACCAAGAAAACCAAAACCAAAGAATAGTAATAAGTATTTAGAATGTCTTTGCAAAATTATCAGGAGAGCAAAAAATATTGCATAAATGCTTACTCCAATGCTTAATAATGTTTTTATTAGTTTTCTTGTTGTCATTAATCGAATTAATAAATAATAATATTATCGAATTTTAGATAATTTCCAACAGGCAATGTCAAAAAATTTATAATTAGAAAACCAAAATTCTAAACATTTTTATGATATCATTAAAAGAATTTTTCAAAAATACTAAATGATTACTTTCCAGAGCGAAAAACCTTTAAGACAAGGAACAATTGCGACGTCACACGGTGAAATTATCTTTCCCACATTTATGCCGGATGCTACCTATGGCACTGTCCAAAATTTGAGCTGGAATGACCTCAAAGCGACTGGAGTGAGAGAAATAGTTACTACTGCACTTCATTTAGAACAAAAAGCTGGCAGTCAGAACATCGAGAAGAATGGCGGCTTTCATCAGTTTACTGGCTGGGATCGTCCGGTTCTAACTGATAGTGGCGGATTTCAAGTTTTCTCGTTAATTTATCGCAGTGATAATAAAGATAATCATATTACTGAAGCTGGCTGTAGTTTTCGCGATTACACCAATGGTCAATATAATTTTCTCACTCCGGAAATTTCCCAAGTAATTCAGCATAATCTCAAGTCAGATATTCGCTTGGTTTTAGATATTCCGATTAATGAAGACTCATCTTTATCACACATCAAAGAATCAGTTGCCAGAAATACACGTTGGGCGAAACGCTCAAAAGACTTTTTTCTGAAATTAAACAATCTCACGGAAAATGATTTCAATAATCCCCAACTGAAACGACCTTTACTCGGAGCAATTGTCCAGGGAGCGAATAATTTTCAATACCGGGAACAAAGTGCCAAAGAGTTAATTGAGATCGGTTTTGATCTGTATTGCTTTGGTGGCTTACCACTACATCATAAGCTGCATTGGAATTATAAAGCACCACAAGGTTTCCATGAAGATCTCGTGTCTTTTGTCGCCAGCCTTTTACCAAAAGACAAAATCCGTTATGCCATGGGACTTGGAAGCCCTGATGATTTAATTTATGCGACAAAAACCGGCTGGGATCTTTTTGACACAGTCATCCCCAGTCGCAACGCCAGGCACGGCTATTTATTTGTGAGCAGTGGAGCAGGGGATGAGTCCTACAAATCTTATGATGTCTTACACATCAGATCATTACGCTACAAAGATGATGATTTACCTGTCGATCCTCATTGTCAGTGCGAAACATGCCGAACCACTTCCAGAAAGTACTTACGTTATCTGATTAAAATCAAAAGCAGCGTAGGATTTCGCCTCGCTACGATTCACAATTTGACGTATTACATGAAAACGATGGAGAAGATTAGAAAAATGAATTACTAATTTAGCTACCTGTGATTTAAACTTTTAAGTATTTTTGAAACTTAAGCCTGCCATTATATAAGTCAATTTGCTCAAAATTTTGCAAATTGATTAAATTCACAAATTCGCTGTTGATCCTAGTTCGATCAATCGAATGTAGCTGATTGGGTGAAAGTATCCTGGGATAAAATTGTTTTTTATTCATGTCCCACTCTAGAATTCCTTTACCTACCCAGAATTTGGTAATGGAAGTTACACAGCTTCCAATAACTAAAAATTCCGGAAATTGTTTGCTAAAAACCAAAATTTTACCTTTTCCTTTAATTTGTTTGTTTACTAAAGGTAAATAATTCATTGCAGCAAGCTCATAAATCGCACCTTGAGTTAATTTCCCTTCTTTCTCTCCAGACGTAAGTTCTGTCCAGTCTTCTTTTCCCAGCCATTTGATATTGATACGACCATGTTCTTTTAGCCTATTTTGTTTTTCAATTGATAAATATTTATAGTTTTTTTCAGCATCAGCATAATGTTTTTGCAAAGATTGAAAATATCTTTCTCTAGGATAAATATCAGAGTCTTTGATAGTTTGTAATAGTAAATTAGGTTGGGAAAACCTATTAAATTTATCAAGTAGTTTTTGAAAATTATTGATATAACAGTTTATTTCGGATGTTGTTAGGTTATCATGTAATTCCATCAACAATGTATGCTGGTAATAAATTGGTTTTACTCCCGGAGCATAAGCAGCTGCAATTGGAGCAAGATATTTCAAATAATGAGCTATAGCAAAAAATTCCGCCCAGTCAGGATAAGGAAAACTTGTTAAACTCCAGAGTTTATAGGCACCCATGACAAAAACTACCTGTAAAGGCTCGGTATTATCAACTGCCATATCAATTTCCGTTCTCACTCTTTGCTCTGTTTCAGGTGTTACCTTTAAACGTCGAAATTTTTTGCGGGTTAATGACTTATAAATAAATTCTTTAATCCCAAATTTGGCAAGATATTTTTTGTCTTCCTCATTTAGTTGATATTTTCCAGCAGTTTCTAATTCAGTTTTTAAATATTCCTGAGCATTCATAAAAAAAGAGATTACTCTGTAAATAGCAAATTAAGATTATGAATATTCCCTTTCTAATTGCAATTTGCAAATTTCAATTTGCTTTAATAAAGATGAGGGCTGGAATTGAACCAGCAGCTCTTTACTTGCGGTAAAGTGACTTAACTATTTGTCCACCTCATCAGTTTAGATAAACAACATTATCAATCCCACAGTCACGCCAATAATCCCCACAACTTTCTGCAAATTTAATTTATCTTTATAGAGAATTGCTGCTAAAAGTGTTATCAATGTTATCGATGCACCATTGATAATATTGACATAACCCACATTGGGAGCTGTTGTAAATGCCTGATTCATAAAAAGATTAAATAATCCTAAGGAAATACCTTGTAAAATTAATAAAATTAGCTCTTTAAAATTAAGTTTAATGACAAATTTTTCCTTTTTTATAAAAATTCTTAACAATAACTCAGTTCCAAAAAACAACATCACAATAAAAGCGCCATAGAAAGTCCGGGACATCACCGTGATTCCTTCGTTTAAAAGCCATTTGGTATAGAGCGCCAAACCACCGAAGGCAAAAAAAGCTGCAAAAGAATAAATAATCCAGAGATTGTTTCCAACCTTTTTTGATTTTTTCTGATAATTCATTACGATTAAAAAGGCAACCACAATCAGAATACTGACGATACTTTTCAAGGTTAATTTCGAATCAAACAGGAAAACTGAGGCAATAGCTGTAAATATGGCATAACTTTTCTGAATAATCAGACTGTAACCTGGATTGGGTGCTGTTTTAGTTCCCAGTAAAGAAACACTATTACCAAGATAACTAAAAAGAAAGATCGCCAGGGAAGTTAGTAATAATAATTTGACAGGAAACTTCAGAGCAATACCAGTAAAAAAAGCATAACAACCAAAGGCTAGTGCATAAATAAAGAATGAAACCCAGTTGAGAAAAGTATTATTGATATTCTTCTTTTGAAAATACCGCAAACTAAGATAATAAAACACAGAACTACAATACATCAGAAGCGAAGCAACTATCCAATTCATGATTATTTTAGCTTAAATTAAATTCCAAATTAATTCATACAGATTGACAAACATTTCGGTAATAAATTTATCTTTAATCAAAATTCCTAAACCGCGCTCTTTATATTTATTACTGATGGCGGTATACTCACCAAAAATCCTTAAACTAGCCTGCAGCTGAAACTCTGGAGGTAAAAACTTAACTTCTTTCAATTCGAGTGGATTGGTTGCGACATATTGATCATTTAAAGTTCCGCTAGTTGCTAATATTTTCATTTTAATGCCACGTTTGACACGTTCCGGTATAAAATATTTCATGTATTCATAATACCCTGGGAAATACTTTACTGTAGCATCAGCATTCGATAAAGTTCTCACAATTTCCACACCCTTTTCCAGTTGTTTTTGCATTGGTACTAAATATGCATCCTCCCCCTCAAGTACTGTGATATTATGATTTTTATAGTATTTACTATGTTGATTGACAAATTGCGTTAAATAATTCGATATTGTATCCGATGCAACTTTCAGCTTTAATTGCTGCTCCTTGACTAAATCGAAAAGTTTATTCTCATCAGTACAAACAAATTTTTCACCATATTTTTCACCGAGACTGGTGAGAAGATTTTTCATGACAAGCTCTGATACGATTCGATAAGTTGAAGATTTGTCGTATTTAAGAGCTTTATATACTTCCGTAACCTTAGCTGGTCCATTTTGTAAAAAATACAAATAAACATTGGCTTCCAGTTCAGTCAGCCCAGCAGATTGTAGTGAGGTAATTAATGATTTCATTGTAAAATTATACCAGCAAGTTGCACAACTTACAACATTTAAACCCGGGGCAATTATTAATATATGAAAAAATTTGTACTGACGTATTGCAATACGTCCCTATAGAAAAATCTTTCGCCAACTCTGCTTTTTTGAGTTAAAATCTTATATTATTATTCACTGTATTTTATGAATTCTCAAACTGAAATTATAAATTTCTGTACAATTATTGACTTAATAAAAATGAATTTTCTTCCTGGCTTTAAAATCAAGCAAGAACCGGAATTAATTTCGATTTTTAATAAAGCCTATCGTAATTTTAATGTAATTCTGATTGATGGTTTGGGCTGGAATTTATTTCAAAAATCCGGACTAAGCAACTATTTACCGGAAAAAAATATTTTAAGAAAAGCATTATCACAATTTCCGACAACCACTGCTGCTCATATCACTTCAATTCGTTCAGGATTACCAGTCAGTGAACACGGCGTTTATGAGTGGAATATTTATGATCCCTTTTATGATGACATGATTACTCCTTTACAGATGTCACTAGCAGGAGAAAATGATTATGATTCTTTAATTGCAAAAGGTATATCACCACAACTATTTCCCAAGGAAAATCTTTCTGATTTACTAAAAAAGTCCAATCTTAATTCTAATGTTTTTCTACCAAGGAACTATGCTGGTTCATATTATTCCAGAACTATGGCTAGCCCGGCTAAAGTTATACCTTATAAAACTAGTAGTGAAGCATTAATTCAATTACGCGAATTAAATAAGCAATCTGGTAAAAAATATAATTATCTTTATTTTGACCAAATCGATGCCTTGTCCCACAAATATGGTCCTAATAGTGAATTTGTAGCAGTCGAGCTGAACGATCTTTTTTCTTTACTCGCCGAGATTCTCTTTAATCATAAGCAAGCCGATACTCTTTATTTAGTTTGTGCCGATCATGGACTTACTTCTATCAATCCTGAAAAAGCAATTTATCTTAACCAGATTTATCCGGAGATAATCCAGTTTCTAAAAAAGAATCAAGCAGGTAAGCCCTTAGTTCCAGCTGGATCACCTCGGGATCAGTTTCTTCACATTGAGGAAAAATATCTAGATCAGGTGATTAAAACCTTAAAGGAAAAATTGAGTAAGGTTGCTGATATTATCCCAATTAATGAAGAATTTTATCCCAAGTATTTTAAGACAAATACACCAAGCCAAAAATTACTTGAGCGTATAGGTAATGTATTAATTCTTCCTAAAAAACACAACACTGTCTGGTGGTATGAACGGGGAAAATTTGAAGTGACTTTTAACGGCCATCATGGCGGCTTGTCAGATGATGAAAAATTTACACCGTTGATTATTATTTAACGCATTTCGTTCGTAGTGAACAAAAATTTTTGTTCACTACAATCATTTCATTTCCGATTACCGGTCACCGGACACCGATCACCGTTCCACTACTATTGTCTGCCTTGGCCCGGCAAGTTTTACATCTATCTTCTCCAAAGCTTTGAGGAGATCAAAATTAAATCGATCCAAAATATCAAGATAGGCTGGATAACTACTACTTTCTATATGAAATACTAATTCAAATTCATAATTAATTCCTGTTACTGAGATTAAATGAAACCGATCAAATTTTATTAATTCCTGTTTAACTAGTAATTCCGGAATAATTTCTTTAATTGTAATAAGTTTTTTTTGACTAGTATTAATTTCTACAGCAAATTTAATTTCTACACGTCTTTCCTTTAGTTTGCCGAAATTATGAATTTTGGAAGTTGTTAATTCCCGATTGGAAATTACCAGCTCATCACCAAGCATTGTTTTTAAACGAGTTGTTTTAATACCAATTTGTTTCACTGTCCCGCCTTCATCGGCAATAGTAATGTAGTCTCCAATCCGAAATGGACGGTCAAAATATAAGGTCACTGAAGCAAAAAGATCAGTCAAAATATTTTGCAGACTAAAGGCGATAGCAATACCACCAATGCCAAGACCAGTGAGAATTCCTGAAATATTAAATCCGAAAAGTTTTAAAATGATAAAAAAGAAAACAGTGGCAGTAATAAATTTCGTGGTAACAAAAACCAAACGATACATTGTAGATTCAACTTTAATTTCATCCTTATTATTAATTCTTTTCAGTTCCTGCTCCAGTACAAATTCAATTAATTTGTAAAGATATTGCAAGAGGCAAACAATCACAACAATTAATGCAAGTATATTTAATTCCTTCTCATACTTAATTTCAATAAATAATCGTAATGTCAAATATCCTGCCAGATAAACAATTAAAGGATAAATAAAAATTTCTTTGGGTAGCTGCGCCTTAACAATTTTTTTCTGGTAACGAATATCAAATACATTATTAATTAGAAAAATTAATATTTTTTCCAATACTAAAATTACAAAAAATATGCTGAGACTTAGCCAGATAGCTAAAAGTAATCGGCTAGGGGTTGTAGAAAAAATATTAATAAAATCATTCATTAATTTTTGATTGAAAGTATATATTAAGCTTAAGGGAAAAATGTTTAAATAACAAGCTCCATATTTTTCCCATGCCTGCTGGGGTGGTAAGTATCTACTATATAATTACAACTTTTACCCTAAATTTACTTTTCAAAATAATACTTTCTATGGTAAATTGAATTTTGTTTATTAATAAAATTTATGAAAAAATTTCTCATTTTGCCAATTTGTGTGACACTTACTTTAATTTTTTTAACAGGATGTACTAACGTGAATGACAATTCTTCTATTAAAACAGTACCAACACCAACTGACTTACCTTCAGCTGAAACTGTGTTGAAAGGCTTTAAGCCCAGTACTACTAACCGTACAGTCACTCTGGAAACCACCAAAGGTAATATTACTATCGAACTCTATAATGAAACCATGCCCATTACAGCTGGAAACTTTGAAAAATTAGTAACAGAAAAATTTTTTGATGAAGTCATCTTTCACCGGGTAATTCCTGCATTTATGATTCAAGGTGGTGATCCCACTGGTACAGGAACTGGTGGTCCTGGCTATCAAATTCCTGATGAAAACGTGGGGAAATATAGTAATGTCATTGGTTCCATTTCCATGGCCAATTCCGGCCCCAATACCGGTGGCAGCCAATTTTTTATTAATGTAGCTGATAATTCCTATTTAGATACCAAGCATCCTGTTTTTGGCAAAGTTACCGAAGGAATGGATGTAGTAAATGCAATTACCTCTGTAGAAAAAGATGCCAACGATAAACCAACAACAGCAGTGACAATTACAAAGGCATATTTAAATTAAAATCAAATTATAGGGGAGACATCGATGTCTCCCCTATAATTAATCGCAATTGTCTATTCCACCCTATACATCTTTCCCGCCTCGAAGCTATTTATCTGATTAGATTCAGGAGCATAAACATACGTTCCTGCAGTACTAAATTTACCAGTGTTCTCAGCTAAGAGAATTGTTTCAAAAACATAAACCTGATCTTTTTTAGCAAGATCATGACTAAAAATCAGATAATCATTAATATAACTTCCACCGAGAGTAAGATTGGCATCTTGTGAGGTCCTTTGCCACCAGTCAAACAAATTGCTTTGAAACATGTACGATTCACCGTAAAAGGCAGTAGTTGGTCTTAGGCCAGAAGGTAAATATGTTTTTACAAAGAATTGTTTTACATCACTTTTGGGTTTGACCTCCACTCTTACCCGAATATATTTTCCAGCCGGTAAAGTCATGGTACTTATATTGGTATCCAAAGGTAAATATTCAGTTTTGACTGTAAAGCTATCCTGGAAATTTTGTTCACTTGCTGCTTGATAGCTATATGACAAGCTATAAAATGCCTGCTCAGATATTTGAATTTTGAATTGATTTGTACCAGATTGTAAATTATCAATCAATATATTCTCGGAATTAGAATTAAATTCAGAGGATTTACCATTTACATTCATTTGCACTTTTACTGGATTTTGATTATTAATCTGAAAATAATTCAGAAAAGCAGCAGCAATCAAACTGTTAGTGAGATTGTCATTATTACCATAATGTCCCAATAAATAAAGTTCTAACTTATCAGCTAAAGTTTGATCTAAATTAAGAGCTTTTAGTAACCGGTAAGCAAATGCTGTGATAAATTCATCACTTTTGGTATTGGTATAAGCATTTTCCGGTGCTACGAAATAGGCAGTATTATTTTCAAACTTAGCCTGATTCAAAATGGAATAAGCAACAGAATATGCTGCCCCACTGCTTCCCAAAGATAAATAGGAATCTGCTACCAAAATCTGGCCTAAAGGCGCTGGAATTTGATCTAATTGTAATTGGAGCTCAGCTAGGAGACGGGCACTTTCAGGGTGTTGTAGGGCAGATAAACCCCAAATTGCATAAGCTTTATCAAGAAGGGAAGTATTATCATTAGCTTGACTCTGTGTTTTGTAAACTTGTTGATATAGATATTTACCTAATGCACTTTGCAATTGAACATCAGTTTTCAACCCGGACTGATTGGCAAGATTAATAATTTTGGCAACCATAACACTAGCTTCCAAATCAATAGCATCATAACCCAGCCAGCTAAATCCACCACTTTGCGGATCTTGCAAATGTTTTAAACTATTCAGACTATTAGTGATTTCTGCTCTCAGTTCTGTTTCAGAATACGGCGGATTTTCTAATTTTGCATAATTATTTAATAAAGCGAGATTTTGAATTAAACCTGCCTCAATTTCTTTTAAAGTAATAGTTTGAAAACTCCCTTTTTCCTGAAAAATTTTTGTCGGATCTGAATTAATAATAATTTGCGCATTAATTCGCGTAGCATCAGCTGGCAAATTAATTTCAAAAACATTGTCTGATTTTCCTTTCAAAATACCTTGTTGTTGATGACTCAAATCAACTAAATTAGTATAAATTGGAAAATATTTTTTAACGCCATCCAAGACCTGTCCATTATTGGCCACGAAACTAGCTTCGAGAAAAGCTTTGGAAGCTTGATCAGAACTGACCTGAACTTCTAAAACTTGATTGGTACCCTGATTTTTGCCTAATGAAATATCACTTGGAGGAGTTACAAACTTTAAGTTGGATGAGCCTTGAATCTGTAACTTTCCCTGAAGATCATTTTCAGAGAAGTTATACAAATATACTGGTATTTCTAAAGTATCACCCTGATGTAAATTGGCAGGTAAATTCATAGTTAAAAATAATGCCTTGCTACTTGATATTTCTTTCACATTACTACCCACTGCAAAATCAGAAGTAATCGCTTCAGCATCAATTTCCCAGGTAGTGATATTATCAGGTAATTTAAATTTTACTTCTGCTTCACCGCTACGATTAGTAATCACATTAGTCGAGAATAGGGCAACTTCCTGAAAATTATCCCTAATTGCAGAATACTCAGGCGTCTGATCACCTCTACCACCAGCATTGAAAAAATACGGGAAAGCGGAAGTGCCAATAGAAGGAAAATAGGCACCATAAGTTTGTTGATAAATATCATTTTGGTAAGCTTCTACACCCAAGACTTTTAATAAGGCTTTATCAAAAACGCGAATATTTAAGTTGGCTTTGTAAACAGCTTCTCCGTTAGTTGTAGCTTTTAATTTAAGAATTACTTCATCACCTGGTTGATATTTCGTCTGATCAGTATCAACAGTTATATCAAATTTTTTATCTGCACGTTCCACAGCAGTAGTCACAGTTTGATACTCAATATTATTAATATGTTCCTGTGTAGATGGAGAATAACTACTATTACCCAAAGCATAGACCAGCATTACTGAGACTTTTGGTGAAGTCTCCACTGGCAGATCAAATTCCGCAGTCAGATTAGTTTTATCTAATTTAATCTTTTGAGAAGCAATAATTCGATCCTTAAATAATATTAAAAAAGCATCCTGATTGACAGCAGTGTCAGGATTTAGTTTTATCTGAAGCCCCAATTTATTACCTACCTGATACTTTTCAGCACTAAAAGTCATTTCAGTATAAGCTTCTGAGACTGCTTGATAATTTTGATCAGAAACATACATTAAATAATTTACCACCTGATAATTGTTGACCCCGGTCAATTTAGCATAATAAGTACCAGCTTTTTCAAATTTTTTAGTAATGACTTGATTACCCTGATTATTGGTAACTAAATCCAATGTCGTAATACTTTCAGAACGTTCTTCATAACGATAGCTGGTTTGTACTTGTTTAGTTGTTTCATTATAATAGCTACCGTTATCGATTTTTTCCTGCCATTTACGAATAAACTCGACCTTAACTTTTTGATTTGCTTGTTTTTCAAAGTTGAGTGGATTAATCGTCTCCAGTTGAAACTTAAGATCCTGATTGATTACCGGATTACTTGTATTTTCTGGTTTCAATAAGGCAATTTGCCCGACTTTAGTAACTTTAATTTGACTGGCATCTTGAAGCCGATTATTAAAAAACAATTCCAGATTAAGTTCAGAAAATTCGTTCAGTGATTTGATTACTGGTATTTTTAATTTTAATTCTGCTTTACCAGTAGCATCTAAAGTGATTTGTTGATCCAGAACATGCTGAGTTTCAGAATTCACAACCGATTCCAAAATCACTGTTTGATCCCACCAAAGTGGTCGAGTCATGTCTTCATTAGAAATTACTAATTGCACATTTTGATTGGCTAGAGGATCACCTGCCAGATTTTTGCCCTTGATTCCAATTGTCAATTCTGAATTCCCGGAATAAACTTGAGAATTATCCAAAATTAATTTCACATCTTCTTCTGGAGAGGCATAATTGTCTATCTTAAATAAAGCTTCAGCGATCTCTTGTCCATTTTGCTTTAAGATAATTTTGCCATAATATAGATAACTTGTATCCAAAAATTTAGGCAAGGAAAAATTACCTTGGACATAATCCCAATCACTATTTGTTTTAAGAATTTGCTTTGAAGAAATTAATATATTATCAAGAAAAACATCGTATTGAATTCCTTGCAGGTCTGGTTTACTAAATTTTACAAAATCATCAGACTGCTTCAAAATAGTTTTAAAATTCACTTGATCGCCTAACCGATATACTGGTTTATCAAATTTCGAATAAGCGATAAAATCTTTATCTTGAGATATTTGAGAAACATAAGCTGATTCCTGGTTATAAATAAAACTTTGGCCAATTGGAAAAAAGTTATTTAAGTTAAAATTACGATCAGAACCATTACTAAAAACACTTGCCAGTAAAACCTTAATTTCATTATTGGAAATTGTCGTTAATTCTTTTAAGGCAATTTCTTTAATCTGATAATTATCCTGAAAATCTTTATAAAATATCTTCACAGTGCCTTCATTAATTGCCTT